>Ga0209702_10006053_pt1 | contig 15880 bp, 15 predicted proteins | sample FRY01_FD_187210 | JGI IMG/M metagenome (GOLD analysis project Ga0209702, IMG submission 187210) | Freshwater microbial communities from Lake Fryxell liftoff mats and glacier meltwater in Antarctica - FRY-01 (SPAdes) (version 2) | ecosystem: Environmental > Aquatic > Freshwater > Ice > Glacier... | reverse complement strand
CGAGGTGAGCGTTGACGCTTGGAGGAAGAAGTGACCAATTGAATGTTTTCCCACCGCCACCGTAACCTTCGACATGTGCGTCCAGAAGGATGGCTTGGGCTTTTGAATAATCTTGTGCGTATTTTACGAGATCGAACGGGGCAGGGCCGGCGGGAGATTCGCTGCCGGGCCGCCCCAAGGCGAATTGCGCCTCCTCGGGGGGCAGCGTATCACGCGCAGCGGAAAGCGTGGGGGCCCAAAACTCATTGAATGGTATGCGGGCCGCACGAATGAAGGGCAGACCGGTTTCAAGACAGTTCTCAGCTGACTCATCACCATGAAATTGAATCAAAGCACCCTGAATACGGGCGTGAGCAGCTATTATTTTTGTAGTACTGGCATTGACGAACAACAGCACTGGCGTGACAAAAGGTGGCAATCGGCGGGCTAATTCAGCGGCGCGCTCTAATGGGATGTAACGCGGGCTGGCTTCGTACATGACAAAGCCAACCGCGTCTGCGCCGGCTGCAACGGCTGCGTCCACATCCTCTTCGCGCGTCAGGCCGCAGATCTTGATGCGGGTTCTGGGGTTACGTGATTGATTTTCAGGATTCATGGCAACCAATCATAGGCTGGCGTGCGTGTCGGCAGACCGTAGTGGTCTTCGTACACTGGACCTAAAAAATACAAACCGTCAGCTGAAAAAGTGGGCGCTGCCGCATTGCGGTTGCGCTCTGCAAGAACCTCCATGATCCAGCCCGGCGGATGCGTACCCTGACCAACTGCCACCAAGCAGCCCATGAGGTTGCGGATCATGTGGTGCAAAAACGCATTGGCTTCAAATTCAAAGCGCCAGTAACGTGAATCTGGGCTTGAGCTTGAGGTCGAGTCCCGCGCAGGGCGTTGTGAAATATCAATCCTGCTGATGGTTTTGACCGGGGATTTGGCCTGGCACTGGGCGGCGCGAAAGGATGAGAAATCGTGCTCACCCAACAGATAGCTGGCAGCCTCCAGCATGGCCGCACTGCTTAGGGGCCGGTAAACCCAGCCAACACGGCCTGCCTCCACGCTGGGGCGCACAGGAGACTCAAGCACGACGTAAGCGTAGCGGCGCGCAATGGCACTGCCACGGCAATGAAAGCTGTCAGGCACCCCCCGCGCCCATTGTACGGCTATGTCGGGCGGCAGGAAGGCATTGACACCGCGTATCCAAGATGCAGTTTCGCGTTGTAATGGGGTGTCAAAATGAACTACCTGCATCAGCGCATGCACGCCAGAGTCGGTGCGGCCTGCGCAAAGGGTGCGAATAGGCTGGGCGGCAAACTTGCCCAAGGCCCGTTCCAGCTTGTCTTGTACTGTGTTGCCTGAAAGCTGGCTCTGCCAGCCCTCGTAGGCGCTGCCGCTGTAGCTGATGCCTAGTGCTATTCGCACAATTCACGACAAAGAGGCAAGAAAGGACTGGGCCTTAGCTTTGAGCGGCCCCTTGGCCTGGGCTGCCACTTCTTCGGCTAAAGAGCGTGCGCCATCTGTATCGCCGAGGGTACGGAATTCTTCGGCCAGCGCAAATCTGGTTTCCAGCGGGTCACCAGATACCGACAAGGCTGATGTACTCGATGCTGCAAGCGAAGGGCTTGCTGTGGTCGGGCCGCCCAAGTCCAACGACAGGGAGCTGAGGTCAAACTCCAGCATGCCGCTGTCGAGTGCTGCAGCAACGGGTGCCGCTGGTGGAGCAGGCGGTGGTGCTGTTGGCTGAGCCGCAGGAGCTTCGGGCGTGGGCTTGATGGCTACCATGTCGTCAAGGGAAAAATCCATTGCAAAACCGTCAAAAATCGGGTCCGACGGAAGCTGCATGGCTATTGTCGGCTCGCTTTTATAGGCTGGTTCAGGTGCAGTAGCTACAGGAGGGGCTGGAACTAGGGCAGCGGTCGTGGCAGCTTCATTACCAATGGAGAGGTCTAGATCGAGGTTAAAGTCCATTGGTGCCGCAGCGACTTCCGGATGCGCTGTGAGCACTTGCAGAATGGTGCTTGAGCCGAATGTCGCCGAAGCCTCGTCTTGCGCGCTTTCTTTGCTAGCCTTGACGGCTACATGGGGCTGCCCACCGGGCTGGTACAGCGGGTTGCCTGAGTCCAAATTCCGGCCTAGCTCGCGGACATGGGCCCACTCAGGGCCTTGACCATGCGTGAGATTAAAGGCCTGGACTGCCACCACTTCAAAGGCTTTGATATCGCGCCGTTTGGCGTAGATTTCCATCAGCTTTGCATGAATTGCCACCCGCGTCGGGCTGGTATGCATGGCCTCTTTGAGGATTTCTTCGGCTTGCAGGTCACGGCCATACGCTAGGTACACATCGGCTTCGGCAACTGGGTCAACATCGCCTGCGGCATCAAGTTGGCTGGGTGAGTAGACCGGGGACAAGCCCGTGGTACCACTTTCTCTGGTGTCAATACGCTGGCCGCCACTGGCACCGAAGAAAGAGTCAGGCTCCAGGCGGCTTTCAAAGAAGGCGCCGTCAACCTGAGCCGCGTCATTGCGTTTGTTTTTGTAGCGGTAAAAACCAACGGCACTCAGCAGCAACAGCAAGCCACCCGCACCCGGCAAGACGTAGGGGTTGTCCATCAACTCGTCGATCAGGCTTGGTTCAGGCGGCGGCGGTAGCGGCACTACAGGTTTGAGCGTCGCGACTGCTGTGGTCGCACTGGTTGCCGAAGCCGTCATAGACGCTACCGTGGGCGACAGCGTGGCAACGGTCGTTGCGGTGGGTGGAACGCCCGGCACTGCAGTGACGACTGACGTCACACCAGAGGCGGCGAAACTTCCTGTCAGCTTGTTTAGGTCGGCAATGTTTTTGCTCAGTTCGGCAATTTTTTTACTCAACTCGGCAATTTTTTTCTCGGTTACGGCTTGACTTGGCACGGCACCTTTGGACAGGGTCAGTTTGTCTGGCGCAGCGGCAGGGGCCGCGCGGTCTTCGACTTTGGCCTGTACCTTGCCAGCAGCCTGGCGACTGGCGCTGCCAGCTTGAGTGGTGGGCACGCCTTTGGCCAGCTTGCGGCGGAAGGCATTGAAGTCGGTGGACTGGGCGAGGATGATCCGGGATGCATCCGCAGGGGAAATGGCTGCGGCATCATTGGCAGCGGGGATTTCCAGCACGCTACCGGTCTTGAGGCGATTCACATTGCCGCCAATAAAGGCAGCAGGATTGCTTCTGAGCAGGGCCACCAGCATCTGGTCTAGCGACACACTGGCGGGCATGTTTTGGACGGCGATTTTGCCAGCCGTATCACCCCATTTGACGGCGACTTGTTTTTTGCCCGCAGGTGCAGATACAGGGGCCTTGGCGCGGGATTCCTGCGGCGTTACCCGCGTCGGGGCTGGAGTCGGTGCCACAGCCGCTGCACCGGCTGGCTGCGGGCGGGTCGGGTAGTCAGGAACGGCCGCAGTGCCCCTGGCAGGCGGGATATCGGCGGGAGCTAACTGACGCGGTAACACAGGCGCTGTAACAGGCGCTGCGCCGACCGTGCTGGCAGAGCGCAGGCTGGGTGGGTCAAATAGCATGGTGTAGTCGCGCACGATGCGGCCAGACGACCAACTGGCCTCCAGCACCAGGTCCACAAAAGGCTCTGCCACCGGGCGGCTGCTACTCAGGCGCAGGTAGGATCGGCCATCGGGCCGTTTTTGCAGGCTGACCTGCACGCCAATGACTGCCGGTGTGTACTCAAGGCCTGCCGCTTTAAACGCATCTGCGCTGGCAACACCGGCCCTCAGGCTGGCCGCCTCGTCAGTGGTGATCTCGGCAATGTCAATTTCGGCCATCAGCGGCTCGCCCAATGCCGATTGAACCGTTACCCGGCCCAAAGCCAAGGCTTGGGCATCCAGGCTTGCCAGGCTAGCCAGAAGTGCAACGACACTCGCCAAAGCCCCCAAGTGCCAGTGAACGCGATGATTCATGGGGTTTTGAGCCTCTGGTACCTAGTTTGCATGTAACTTTCTTCTGTTTAAGCGCACAAAAACCTTAAGAGTTATTGGCGTCTGACCCCAATAACTCTTTTCGAAAAACGAATTTAACATCAAGGTGTTACGCTGACAAGCTAACGGGTTATTGGGGTCAGACCCCAATAACCCAAAACTTTGATTTGTGGTCTGCTGGCAACGCTTGATCAACAATTACCCTAGCAAAATCCGCAACATGCGCCGCAAGGGTTCGGCAGCGCCCCACAGCAACTGGTCGCCGACGGTAAACGCCCCCAGGTACTCCGGCCCCATCGCCAGCTTGCGCAGACGGCCCACCGGGATTTGCATGGTGCCGGTCACTGCAACCGGGGTCAGATCTTTGATCGATGCTTCACGCGTGTTGGGCAGCACTTTGACCCAGGGGTTGTCCGCAGCAATCAAGGCTTCAATATCCGCCAGTGGCAGGTCTTTTTTGAGTTTGAAGGTCAAGGCCTGGCTGTGGCAACGCATCGCGCCCACGCGCACGCAAAAACCATCGACCGGCACAGCCGCCGTACCAAAACCTGCTCCTTGGCCCAGAATTTTGTTGGTTTCAGCCCCAGCCTTCCATTCTTCCTTACTTGAACCATTTCCTAAATCTTTGTCGATCCACGGGATCAGGTTGCCTCCCAGCGGTACGTCGAAGCTGCTCGTCTCGCTAGCCGACAAGCTATGTTGTTTGGCCAGCACGCGGCGGTCGATTTCCAGAATCGCGGATTTAGGGTCGTTCAGCAGCGCTTTGACTTCTGCGTTGAGCGTGCCGAACTGCGTGAGCAGCTCACGCATGTGCTGCGCGCCGCCGCCCGATGCTGCCTGGTAGGTCATGCTGGTCATCCATTCGACCAAACCCGCTTTGTAGAGCGCACCGACGCCCATCAACATGCAGTTCACGGTGCAATTGCCGCCAATCCAGTTTTTACCACCTTTGGCCAGTGCATTCTGAATCACCGGCAGGTTCACCGGGTCCAGCACAATGACTGCGTCGTCGTTCATGCGCAGCGTTGATGCCGCATCAATCCAGTGGCCTTGCCAGCCCGTAGCCCGCAGCTTGGGGAAGATTTCAGCCGTGTAGTCGCCACCTTGCGCGGTGATGATGATGTCGCATTTTTTCAGCGCATCAATGTCGTGTGCGTCTTTCAGTGTGGTTTCGTTCTTCGCTTGTGCCGGGGCTTTGCCGCCGGCGTTGGAAGTCGAAAAGAAAACCGGCTCGATCAAATCAAAGTCGCCCTCGGCCTGCATACGGTCGATCAGCACCGAGCCGACCATGCCGCGCCAGCCTACGAGTCCTGTGAGATTGCCTGTGAGTTTCATTTAGAGTGCCTTTTCCCAAAATATGCTTTTTGACCCGGCTCATCGAGTCGGCGGGGCGCGACACGAAGTGAGCAACCGTAGGAGCTTTATTTGAGTGCTTTGACGACCGCATCGCCCATCTGCACGGTGCCGACCTTGATTGTCCCGTCGCTATAAATATCCGGCGTGCGCAAGCCCTGGCTCAGCACCTGGTCCACGGCTTTTTCAATCCGTGCGGCGGCTTCGGGCTGGTTCAAGCTGAAGCGCAGCATCATCGCCGCGCTGAGGATGGTTGCCAGCGGATTGGCCACGCCTTTGTCGGCGATGTCGGGCGCGCTGCCGTGGCTGGGCTCGTAGAGGCCCTGGTTTTTGTCGTTCAGGCTGGCTGAGGGCAACATGCCTATGCTGCCGGTCAACATGGCGGCGGCGTCAGAGAGGATGTCGCCGAACATGTTGCCGGTGACGATCACATCAAACTTTTTGGGCGCCTTGACGAGCTGCATGGCGGCGTTATCAACGTACATGTGATCCAGCGCCACGTCGGGGTACTGCAACCCGATCTCGGTGACCACGTCTTTCCAGAACTGGAAGGTCTCCAGCACATTGGCCTTGTCTACGCTGGTGACACGTCCTTCGCCACCCGCTGCTTTCCTTTTTCGCGCGGCTTGGAATGCGACGTGGGCGATGCGCTCGATCTCGGGTCGGCTGTAGCGCATGGTGTCAAAGGCTTCCTCGCTGCCAGGGAAGTGGCCGTCAGGCGAGACGCGGCGGCCACGTGGCTGGCCGAAGTAGATGTCGCCTGTCAGCTCACGGATGATGAGGATGTCCAGACCGCTGACCAACTCTCGCTTTAGGCTTGATGCATCGACCAGTTGCGGGTAGCAGATGGCGGGGCGAAAGTTGGCGAACAGGCCGAGGTTTTTGCGCAGGCCCAAGATCGCTTGCTCAGGGCGCAGCGGGCGGTCAAGTTTGTCGTATTTCCAGTCGCCAACAGCGCCAAACAAAATCGCGTCGGCTTCTTTGGCGAGCTTGAGTGTTGCGTCGGGCAGCGGATAGCCGTACGCTTCGTAGGCCGCACCGCCTACCAGTGCGGTCTCAAGTTCAAACTTCAAATCGAGGACGTTTAAAACCTTCACCGCCTCAGCCACGATTTCTGTACCAATGCCGTCACCCGGCAGAATTGCGATTTTCATAGTTGCTATCTTTTTTATATCTTATAATGCCCGTATTCATTGAGCTGCAGCGGTTTTTAATGCCTAAAAATGGATTAGACCGCAACGGTGTGGGCCAGCCAGGGTTTAGTGGCCAGTCGTTCCGCTTCAAAGGACTTGATTTTGTCGCTTTGGCGCAGCGTCAGGCCAATGTCGTCGAGCCCGTTCACCAAACAGTACTTGCGAAACGTTTCGACCGGGAAGGGGATTTCTTCGCCCTGCGCCTTCACGATCACCTGGCGCTCTAGGTTGACCGTGAGGGTAAAGCCGGGGAAGGCCAGCGCCTCCTCAAACAACTGCGCCACCTGCGCTTCGGGCAACACGATGGGCAGCAGGCCGTTTTTGAAGCTGTTGTTGAAAAAAATGTCGGCATAGCTGGGCGCGATGATGGCCCGAAAGCCGTATTGGTCCAGCGCCCACGGCGCGTGTTCACGCGACGAGCCGCAGCCAAAATTTTTGCGTGCTAGCAAGATCGAGGCACCGGCATAGCGCGGCTGGTTCAGCACAAAGTCGGGGTTGGATTTGCGCGTCGCCGGATCTTGACCGGGAAAGCCCGCGTCCAGGTAGCGCCAGGCGTCAAACAGATTCTGACCAAAGCCGGTCTTGCGAATGGATTTGAGGAACTGCTTGGGGATGATGGCGTCGGTATCGACATTCTCGCGGTCCATCGGGGCCACCAGGCCTTGGTGTACGGTGAAAGATTTCATTATTTTTTCGCTTTTTCTTCGATCTTCTCGCCTACTGTTTGCAGATCCTGTCCAAATCCTTTGACGGTGGCGCATCCGGCCAGCGTAAATGCAAATGACAGGGCGAGAAATGCAGCAATCTTTTTCATGTTGAGTTCCTTTGAAGTCGGGATTAAATAAATTTACGGATATCGACAAAGTGTCCATGCACTGCTGCGGCGGCAGCCATGGCTGGGCTGACCAGGTGGGTGCGGCCGCCTGCGCCTTGCCGGCCTTCGAAGTTGCGGTTGCTGGTGCTGGCACAGCGCTCACCGGGCTCCAGCTTGTCAGCGTTCATGGCCAGGCACATGCTGCAGCCGGGTTCGCGCCACTCGAAACCTGCGGCTATAAAAATCTTGTCCAAGCCTTCGCGTTCGGCCTGCTCTTTAACCAGACCCGAGCCTGGGACCACGAGCGCCAGCTTGATGTTTTTGGCGACTTTCTGGCCGATTTTTTTCACCACGGCAGCGGCTTCGCGCAGGTCTTCGATGCGGCTGTTGGTGCATGAGCCGATGAAGACCTTGTCGATCAAGATGTCGCTGATCGCCTTGCCTGGCTGCAGGCCCATATAGGTCAGCGCGCGCTCGATGGAATCGCGTTTGCCAGCGTCTTTTTCCTTGTCCGGATCGGGTACTCGGTCGTCGATAGGCAGCACCATTTCGGGTGAGGTGCCCCACGTGACCTGCGGAGGGATCTGGCTGGCGTCGAGCTGCACCACGGTGTCGAAGACCGCATCGGCGTCGGATCGCAGAGTGTTCCAGTACTGGACGGCTTGGTCCCATTCGGCGCCGGTCGGGGCCAGCGGTTTGCCTTTGATATAGGCGATGGTCTTCTGGTCCACGGCCACCAGGCCCGCGCGCGCGCCGGCTTCAATCGCCATGTTGCAGACCGTCATGCGGCCTTCCATGCTGAGGGCACGAATCGCCGCACCACCAAACTCGATCGTGTAGCCCGAGCCGCCGGCCGTGCCGATCTTGCCGATGATGGCCAGCACGATGTCCTTGCCGGTCAGGCCCGGTGTCAGCGCGCCGTCAACCTTGATGAGCATGTTCTTGGCTTTTTTGGCGAGCAGGGTTTGCGTGGCCATCACGTGTTCGACTTCGCTGGTGCCTATGCCATGGGCCAATGCACCGAACGCGCCGTGGGTCGAGGTGTGGGAGTCGCCGCACACGACAGTCATACCGGGCAAGGTCGCGCCTGTCTCGGGACCGATCACATGCACAATACCCTGGCGCTTCGACAGGAAGGGGAAGTAGGCCGCTGCACCAAATTCGGCAATGTTGCTGTCGAGTGTGGTGATTTGCTCTTTGCTGACCAGATCGGTGATGCCGTCGTAGCCCAACTCCCAGCCGGTGGTCGGCGTGTTGTGATCGGCAGTGGCGACGATGGAGCTGGTGCGCCAGACCTTGCGGCCGGCTTCACGCAAGCCTTCAAAGGCCTGCGGGCTGGTGACTTCATGTACCAGGTGGCGGTCGATATAAAGAATGGTCGTGCCATCTTCTTCAGTGTGAACGACGTGCTCGTCCCAGAGTTTGTCGTAAAGGGTGCGTCCCATGGTGTGTCCTTTGTAAGATACCTGATTCTAAATGGCTGCGGTGTCGTGCGTTGCGACGGCGCGTGCGGTGCGGCGTTATTGCCCCTTCAAATCAAGTGGAGACCTCTGGAATGGCACCATAGCAGTTTTTCAACGGATGGCTCTCATGATTTACAGCGCTCTAAAACTTGTGCACCTTTTGTCGGTGATTGTCTGGATTGGCGGCATGGTGTTTGCCCATTTCTTTTTGCGTCCAGCGCTGACCGCTCTGGAGGCACCGCAGCGGGTGCGTTTCATGCACGACGTACTGGGACGATTTTTTCGAGCGGTTCTGGTGGTGGCGGGCCTCACACTCATCAGCGGCCTGTGGATGATTGCGCGGGTAGCCAAGCAAGCGGTTCAGGCGGGCGGTTCCTTTCAGATGCCACTCGACTGGACGGTGATGGCTGCCCTGGGTATTTTGATGCTGGTCATTTTTGGCCACATCCGCTTCGCCTTGTACAAGCGGCTAGACCGCGCCGTGGCCGCCGGTGACTGGCCTGCTGGCGCTGCGGCGCTGGCCAGCATACGCGCGTGGGTGGTCATCAACATCGCCCTGGGTGCGGGCATTGTGAGCTTCACACTGCTGGTCTGACCCCAATAACTCGTCGGATCAACGTGCACTGAGCGGCTTCACGTCGCGCTGGACCGAGCCGGTGAACAACTGGCGCGGACGGCCAATTTTGTATTCGGGGTCACCAATCATTTCGTTGAGCTGGGCAATCCAGCCAACCGTGCGGGCCAGTGCAAATACGGCCGTGAACAGCGGCACGGGGATGCCGATGGCGCGCTGCACGATGCCGGAATAAAAATCGACGTTGGGGTAGAGCTTGCGGGATACGAAGTAGTCGTCTTCCAGCGCGATCTTTTCCAGGGCCATGGCGAGCTTGAACAGTGGGTCGTTTTCCAGGCCCATCTCGCGCAGCACTTCCTTGCAGGTTTCCTGCATCAGCTTGGCGCGTGGGTCGTAGTTTTTGTAAACACGATGACCGAAGCCCATCAGTTTGACGCTGGAATTCTTGTCTTTTACCTGCTTGATGAACTCGCCAATTTTCTCGACGCCGCCATTTTGCTGGATTTCACCCAGCATATTGAGCGCAGCCTCATTGGCGCCTCCATGGGCTGGGCCCCATAGGCACGCGACGCCGGCTGCAATCGCTGCGAATGGGTTCGTCCCCGACGAGCCGCACAGGCGAACCGTTGAGGTCGATGCGTTTTGCTCGTGGTCCGCATGCAGGATGAAAATCCGGTCGAGCGCGCGCTCGAGCACCGGATTGACCTTGTACTCTTCGCACGGCGTGGCAAACATCATGTGCAGAAAGTTGCCAGCGTAGTTCAGGTCGTTCTTTGGGTACATGTAGGGTTGACCCACGGTGTACTTGTAGGCCATGGCTACCAGCGTCGGCATCTTGGCGATCAAGCGAATCGCGGAAATTTCCCGGTGCTCCGGGTTGTTGATGTCGGTGCTGTCATGGTAGAAGGCCGACAGTGCCCCGACCAGGCCGGTCAAGATGGCCATCGGGTGCGCGTCGCGGCGGAAACCGCGCAGGAAGAACTGCATCTGCTCGTTGACCATCGTGTGATTGGTCACGCGGCTGACAAAGTCTTTCTTCTGGTCGCCGTTGGGCAGCTCGCCGTAGAGCAGCAGGTGGCAGGTCTCGAGGTAGTCGCAGTTGGTGGCGAGCTGCTCGATCGGGTAGCCGCGGTGCAGCAGTTCGCCCTTGTCGCCGTCGATGTAGGTGATGGCCGACTGGCAGGCTGCCGTGGACATGAAACCGGCGTCATAGGTGAACATGCCGGTCTGCGCGTACAGCTTGCGAATGTCGACAACGTCCGGGCCGATGGTGCCCTTGTAAACCGGCATTTCAATGCTGGGGCTGCCGTCGCTGAACGACAGGGTGGCTTTGTTATCGGCTAGCTTCATTTTAATTCTTTCTTGTCAAATTAAGGGAGGGTAGCCGCGCTACCGTTTGCGACGGGGCGCAGCAGGTTTAAAACTTCCAGGGTTTCAGGAGTGGATGCATGGGCTTGGGAAGCTGCTTCTAGCAGTTCAAAAGGCTCTTTTCTTTTTAGCAAAAGATCCAGCAGATCATTGTCAGACAACTCCATTAGAGCATTCATGCCTTTAGCCTGTCTGACGGTTAGGGTGCTGCCGTGTCTGGCAAAAAACTTTTCAATCAGCAAATCGTTTTCCAACAGACCACGACGGCAGCGCCAGTGCAGCTTACTCAAAGCGCGCTGGTCTAATAGAGTGTCTGTCGCCTGCATACCGATTTCCGATCAGACTGCGCGCCGCACCATCATCTCTTTGATTTTGCCAATCGCTTTGGTCGGATTCAGACCTTTGGGGCAAACATCAACGCAGTTCATGATGGTGTGGCAGCGAAACAGGCGGTACGGGTCTTCCAGGTTGTCCAGGCGCTCGGCGGTGGCTTCGTCACGGCTGTCGGCGATAAAGCGGTAGGCCTGTAGCAACCCGGCTGGGCCGACGAACTTGTCTGGGTTCCACCAGAAGCTGGGGCAAGCTGTGGAGCAACTCGCGCACAAAATGCATTCGTACAAACCGTCGAGTTCATCACGCTCTTCAGGGCTTTGCAGGCGCTCTTTTTCGGGTGGTATGTTGTCGTTGATGAGGTAGGGCTTGATCGAGTTGTACTGCTTGAAGAACTGCGTCATGTCAACAATTAGGTCGCGCACCACAGGCAGACCCGGCAGTGGCTTGAGGGTGATAACAGCTGGCAGCGTGCGCATATTGGTCAGGCAGGCCAGACCGTTTTTGCCATTGATGTTCATTGCGTCAGAGCCGCAAACACCTTCGCGGCATGAGCGCCTGAAGCTGATGCTTGGGTCTTGCGCTTTGAGCTTCATCAGTGCATCGAGCAACATCCGTTCGCTGCCGTCAAGCTCGACCTCTATGGTCTGCATGTAGGGCTTGGAATCAGTATCGGGATCGTACCGGTAAATCTTGAAAGTACGTTTTGCCATGATGTTTTTCGCCTTTTAGAAGCTGCGCACAGTCAGGGGGATGGACTCGACCGTCAGTGGTTTCATTTGCACCGGCTTGTAGGTCAGCTTGTTGCCCTGGCTGTGCCACAGCGAGTGCTTGTGCCAGTCGGTGTCATTGCGGCCATTCGGGTGCGCTGGCGTGTCGCCGTAGTCATCGACCGAATGCGCGCCACGGCTTTCGTGCCGGGCGGCAGCCGACACGATGGTGGCCTCGGCGGCTTCAATCAGGTTCTCAACTTCCAGCGCTTCGATACGCGCGGTGTTGAAAATCTTCGATTTGTCTTTCAGGCCGATGGCTTTGACGCGCTCGCGCAAAGCGGCGATCTTGAGTACGCCTTCGTCCATGATGGCCTGGGTGCGGAACACGCCGGCGTGCTGCTGCATGGTGGCGCGAATGTCGTTGGCCACGTCCTGCGAATATTCACCGTCGGTGGCGTTGTCCAGGCGGGCGATGCGGGCCAGCGTGGCGTCGGCTGCGTCTGCAGGCAATGCCTTGTGCGTCGTGGTTTTGTTGAACTCGACAATGTGGTTGCCCGCCGCACGGCCAAACACCAGCAAGTCGAGCAATGAATTAGTGCCCAGGCGATTCGCGCCATGCACGCTGACGCAGGCGCATTCGCCCACCGAGTACAGGCCGTTGACGACTTCGCTCTTGTTGTCAGCGTTTTGCGTGACGACCTGGCCGTGGATGTTGGTCGGGATGCCGCCCATTTGGTAGTGGATGGTGGGCACCACGGGGATCGGCTCTTTGGTGATGTCGACGTTGGCAAAGTTGTGTCCAATCTCGAACACCGAAGGCAGGCGCTTCATGATGGTGTCAGCGCCCAAGTGTGTCATATCGAGGTTGATGTAGTCCTTGTTCGGGCCGCAGCCACGGCCTTCTTTGATCTCCTGGTCCATGCAGCGCGACACGTAGTCACGCGGCGCCAGGTCTTTATAAGCCGGTGCGTAACGCTCCATGAAACGCTCGCCATTGCTGTTGCGCAAAATCGCGCCTTCACCACGGCAGCCTTCGGTCAGCAGCACGCCCGCACCGGCCACGCCAGTCGGGTGGAACTGCCAGAACTCCATGTCTTCCAGCGGAATGCCGGCGCGTGCCGCCATGCCCAGGCCGTCACCGGTGTTGATAAATGCGTTGGTCGAAGCGGCAAAAATACGGCCTGCACCGCCGGTGGCCAGCAGCGTGGTTTTGGCTTCAAAAATATGCACGTCACCGGTTTCCATTTCAATCGCGGTCACGCCGACCACGTCACCAGCGGCATCACGAATCAAGTCCATCGCCAGCCACTCGACGAAGAAGCTGGTTTTTTCTTTCACGTTTTGCTGGTACAGCGTATGCAACATGGCGTGGCCGGTGCGGTCAGCGGCGGCGCAGGCGCGTTGCACTGACTTTTCACCATAGTTGGCGGTGTGGCCACCAAACGGGCGCTGGTAAATCGTGCCATCGGGATTGCGGTCAAACGGCATGCCCATGTGCTCCAGGTCATACACCGCCTTGGGCGCTTCGCGGCACATGTATTCAATCGCGTCCTGGTCGCCCAGCCAGTCAGAGCCCTTGACGGTATCGTAAAAATGGTAGTGCCAGTTGTCTTCGCTCATATTGCCCAGCGATGCGCCAATGCCACCTTGCGCCGCAACCGTGTGCGAGCGTGTGGGGAACACTTTGGACAGCACGGCGACGTTCAGGCCGGCGCGCGCCAGTTGCAGCGAGGCGCGCATACCGGAGCCGCCGGCACCGACGATGACCACGTCAAATTTACGCTTGGGAAGTTTGGAAGTTACGGTCATTGTTGAATTTTTTGAAAGTCAGTCGCGGCAAAATAGCTGAAGTGAAACGGCGACTGATCAAAGCCGCCACAAGACCTGAATCGCCCAACCAGCGCAGCCAACCAGCCACACCAGCGTGAAGACCTGCAAGCCTAGCCGCACGCCCACGGGCTTGATGTAGTCCATCCAGATGTCGCGCATACCCACCCAGACGTGATACAGCATGGCGATGATGATGACAAAGGTTAAAACCTTCATCCACTGAGATGAAAAAATGCCCGCCCAACGGTCGTACCCGACAGGGCCCTTGGTGAAGATGACTTGCGCCAACACCAGCAAGGTAAAAAGCGCCATCAGGGCCGCTGTTACGCGCTGGGCCAGCCAGTCACGCAAGCCGTAATGTGCGCCTACAACGATGCGTTTGGTTCCGTAGTTTGCTGCCATGATGTGCTTTCTAATCAGTTGGGGACAGAGCTGAAGATCTTTCCCCAATGGTTCCTATTCAGTTGGGGACAGAGCTAAAGATCTGTCCCACAAAAATTAATAAATGCCAAACAGCTTGGCCGCCAAGATGATGGTGATGCCAATGCTGAGCACCAACGTCGCCAGCGCCGACGTTTTGCCAAACTCTTTAGTCACGGCCGAGTGATGGGTGTCTGACCACAGATGGCGCAGGCCGGCAATCGCATGGTGCAAGTAGGCCCAGATGAGGGCCAGAAGCACCAGCTTCCAGATGAATCCAGGTAAGCCCAACATACCAACATTGAAAGCGCCTTTGAATCTGGCAAACGAAATCTCGGACGACACCGACGTGTCAAACATCCAGATGATGAAGGGCATCAGCACAAACATGATCGCCCCGCTGATACGGTGCAATATAGACACAATGCCCGCCATTGGAAGGCGGTAGCCGGGCAAGTCGGTGAAGGCGTTGATGTTGCGGAACTCGGGCCGCTTTTTGGCTACGCTTGTCGCGGTGTCTGACATGCTTGGCTTTCTGTATTTGTGAGTAACTGCTTGGCAGTCAGCTAAAAATGCTCAACTTGTAAATTCTATTGCAATGCAGGGGTTTTTGGGGTCAGAGCCCAAATTCGACTAGCCTTTGGAGTTATTGGGGTCAGACACCAATTTCGCTGCGGTGCATCGCACCGCGCCCTCCGGGCGAGCCGTAGGCTCGGCGAATTTGGGCTCTGACCCCAAAAACTCCCACTGCAGCGAAATTGGTGTCTGACCCCAATAACCCTGTCAGTTCAAGGTGTTGTGATAGTGGTGCGTGTCGGTGCGGTAGTAGCCACGGCGCAGTTCCATGGGCACGTCCTGGTAGGTATAGGCGATGCGTTCGACGCTTAGCAGCGGCGTACCGCGCTCTACTTTTAACAGTAGTTCACGCCCGTCAATGGCCGGTTCGGCGCGTATTTTTTCTTCAGCCCTGAGCATGCGTACATTGAATTCGGTTTCGAACAAAGCATACATGGCCCCGTGATGGTCGGCCAGGCGCTCGGCCGTCAGGCCTTTGAAGGGTGCGGCAGGTAGCCAGATATCTTCAAGAATGGTGGGCACGCCTGCAAAGCTGAGTACGCGCCGCGCTTGCAGCACTACGCTACCCGTGCGCAGAGACAAGGCGCGGGCAATGTCTGCGCTGGCACGAATCCGCTTGCAGTCAATAATCTCGCGTTCGGCCGCGCCTTCGCTACCGGGGCTGCCGCTGTCGGGCACCAGCTTGAGAAACCGGAACTGCACGTGCCGCTCGGCATGGGTGGCTACAAAAGTGCCCTTACCCTGGTGGCGTACCACCAGGTTCTCCAGCGTCAGCTCGTCAATGGCTTTACGCACCGTGCCCTGGCTGACACGGTAGCGCGCGGCAAGTTCCATCTCTGAGGGGATAGCTTCGCCGGGTTTCCATTCGCCCGATTGCAGGCTTTGCAGTATCAGGCCCTTGATCTGCTGGTACAGCGGGCTAAACGCTGGCGTTGCCCCGGCAAAAGCATGGTCAGAAGGCGTGGTCAGGGAGAGGGGAGCGGCGGCCATGAGTGTAGGATGGGATGATCGGCAATCATATCTTATATAAGACATAAGACAAATTGACGCTGATATGTTTTCGAGCGTAAACTCTCGGGGTTTTCCAGAGTTCCTGGCCTCTGGATCTTTCATTTCTAATCTTCCTGGAGTTCCAATCATGAGCAAAAAACCCGTCCGCGTTGCCGTTACTGGTGCAGCTGGTCAAATCGGTTACGCCCTGCTGTTCCGCATTGCCTCCGGCGAAATGCTGGGCAAGGACCAGCCTGTGATACTGCAACTCCTTGAAGTGCCGGTTGAAGGCCCGCAAAAAGCGCTCA
>Ga0209702_10006051_pt1 | contig 15884 bp, 16 predicted proteins | sample FRY01_FD_187210 | JGI IMG/M metagenome (GOLD analysis project Ga0209702, IMG submission 187210) | Freshwater microbial communities from Lake Fryxell liftoff mats and glacier meltwater in Antarctica - FRY-01 (SPAdes) (version 2) | ecosystem: Environmental > Aquatic > Freshwater > Ice > Glacier... | reverse complement strand
CGCTACCCTTGGTTGACGAAATGCCTTTCCGTCTGCTCCCCCCACTCCACCGCAACCCCCACCATCAACCCCGGCAGCGTCATTCCCTCGGGCTGCCGCCCGTCCAGGGTTGCCTCGACCAGGTTCGGCGCCAGCAGCGTCAGCACACTGATCAGACTGGTCGCGTTGACCGCACCGCCGGGTCGGCTAGAATCCATTGTGTACGGACAGGGTGCCTCATCCACGACCAATCAAGGAGACGACGATGCCACCTGCTAAAAAGGCCGCCCCTCCGGCCAAGAAGATGACCGCGCCGGGAAAGACTGCAGCAAAGGCGCCGGCGGCTAAGCCAGCCACTCCGCAGGCTTCCATTACCCTCAAGCAGCTCGCTGCGCATCTGGCGGAGAGTCAGGCCCTGCCGAAGAAGCAAGCCGAGGCTCTGCTGACCGAATTGGTGGCGATGGCCACTGAGCACCTCAAGAACGGCGACAAGATCCGTCTGACCGGCCTGGGCACGCTTCAGGTGCGTGCGCGCCCCGCTCGAACCGGCAGGAACCCGGCCACTGGTGCGACGATCCAAATCGCGGCCAGCAAGAAGATCGCTTTTCAACCAGCCAAGGAATTAAAGGAAAGCGTGTAGCTGGCTCAAGCCGGCCTGTACGGTGTCTCCCACTCCACCTCGACCCCCTCCATCAACTTTGGCAGCGTCATCCCCTCCGGCTGCTGTCCATCCAGGATCGCCTCGACCATGCCGGGCGCCAGCAGCGTCAGCCGCAGCGCCCGGCTGACATAGGACGGGTTGATCTTCTCCCTCGTCGCTTTCTCGATGACGGTGCCGACGGTGCCGGATTCCAGCATACGCCGCCACCGGAATGCCCGCGCCAACGCCTTCAACAGCGTGATGTCCACCCGTGCTGGCTTGGGCAACCTGCCGACCGGTGTGACAATGTTCTTCCGACTTCCTTGCCGACGGAGGATGAGCGGCAGCCGCACCGTGGTGGTCGCGCTCAAGCCGCACCCTCGACAATACGCCCAGATCGCGCGCCAGTCCGGACAACCTGTCGACCCGACACCTGATACCTGCTGATACCTGATGCCTACCTCATAGCGCCGTCATTCCGCCGTCCACGAACAGCAGGGCGCCGGTAACGTAGGAGGCGTCGTCGGAGGCCAAAAACAGGATCGCTGCGGCGACCTCCTCGGCCCTGCCCGGGCGCTTCAGCATGGTGCCTTGCGCGGCACTGGCGTTGTACTGATCGACGGTCTCGCCGGCCGCTTCGATACGGCGCTGATGGAACGGTGTGAAGATCGGGCCTGGGCCGACAGCGTTCACACGAATGCCCTCCGCCGAATGGTCGGCGGCGAGCGCCCGCGTCAGGCCCGCGACCGCGGCCTTGGTGGTGTCGTACAACAGGTTGTCGCCGCCAGCGATGACGGAACGTACGGAGGCCACGTTAACGATGGCGCCGCCCTTGTCGCGGCGCATGAGCGGAACAGCCGCCTTGGCACAGAAGACGTAGCTCATCAGGTTGACGTTGAGGATCTCGTTCCAGCTGGCCGCGCTCGCCTCGTCGATCTTCTCGTAGTTGCGGATGCCGGCATTGTTGATGAGGATGTCGATACGCCCGAACTTCTGCGCGGCACCATTAATGAACGCGAGGCATGTAGCCTCGGTACCAACGTCAGCTTGCGTGAAGGCGACCTTGGCCCCGGAGGCCTCGAGCTCGGCCGCCACGCGCTGGCCGCGCTCGCCGTCCCGATCGCAGAATGCCACGCTCGCGCCCTCGGCGACGAAACGCCTCACCGTCGCCTCGCCAATCCCCGATGCCCCGCCCGTCACCGCTGCGACTTTGCCGTCGAGCCTTCCCATGTTCGCCACCTTTCATTGCATTGCGAAACGCGCATCCACAATACGTCGCATCCATCCGGCAGGCACCGCCTTGTTGGCCCGGCCTAGCAGTCCAACCTTCGGGCCGCGGGTAAGGGCCCGTACGAGGTTAAACGCTCGGACGCATGGCTTTAAGTCGCTGGACGAACTCGATTATCAAGCCTGAGCCGATTCGATTATCTTCGGCTGGCCCCTAAGAGTGCCGCCAGAACAAATCCGCCCAGACTGGAATCGCAGGCCGGGTGAATGGAGCGTCCAGCGTTCAGGTCCCAAACCCCCGGCGCTGCTCCCCCCACTCCACCGGAAACCCCTCCCGCAGCACGTGCACCCCGAGTTCCGCCGGCTGCCGTCCGTCCATGATCGCCACCACGATATCCGGCGCCAGCAGTGTCAGCCGCAGCACGTCACCAAAATAGGTTCGATCCAGCTTCTCCGCCCGCGCGATGTCACTGACCGAGGCGTGTCCCCCGCCCTGCGCCCGCCTGGTGCCGGTGCCTGCCTGTGCGCCCCGCCTGGTGCCGGCCTGGTGCCCGCCGGTGCCGGTGCCCTGCCGGTCGACCACGACGCCGCGCTGGACTGGATCGACGCGAACCAACTGGGCCGCCGCAACCTGTCACCGGATGCCTTCAAGTTGCTGCTCGGACGGCGGTATAACCGGGCGAAGAAGGCAGCGAGCGACGGCGGCAAAGGCACGCCAAATGCAACCGTGGGTCAATGCGGGCCACGGTTCACCGCCGACAAGCTCGCCGCGCAACACGGCGTATCCCCCGTCACCCTCCCGCGTGCGCAGGCCGGAGCGTTGCTGGGTCTACCCCTACGCCACCGCCAGCAACCGCGACACGGTAGCCGGATTCCAGCCGCCACACCCGCGCCGGCGTGGGGATGCCACGGGCCCCGCCATGGCGGGGCAGATCGACTGCAAGGTGGTGGCGGGCTTGAGCGCGGGGCATGCCGTTGCGAGGGAGGGCGGTGAAAACTATGTGCCCCTGGTGTGCCCCCTGAGGGTCTGTGCCCCCGGAGCCCGGAAAAAGGCTGCTAACCCTTTGAATTGGTGGGCGCACCAGGGCTCGAACCTGGGACCCGCTGATTAAGAGTCAGCTGCTCTACCAACTGAGCTATGCGCCCGACCGCCGCGCTGGCCGGGCGGCCGGTGCGGAGGCGGGGGCTATAGCAAGCGGGCCGCGGCTTGTGAAGGCCCCTGAAGCGGGCGGTTCGCGCGGGCCAGTACCGCTTCGAACAATACCTGGGTGCCGGCCGCGGCTTCCTCCGGCTCGATGCTCTCGGCCTCGTTGTGGCTGAGGCCGTCCTTGCAGGGGGTGAAGATCATCGCCGTCGGCACGTGGCGGGCCACGTACACCGCGTCGTGCCCGGCGCCGCTGACGATCTCGCGCGCCGAGTAGCCCAGCCGCGCCGCCCCCTGGCGCACCAGGTCCACGCAGGACGCGTCGAAAGGCTGCGGCGCGATGCGGAACAGCTCGGTCAGCTGCCAGCCGATCCCGCACGCGGCGGCGATGGCGGCGGCCTCGTTCGCGAATGCCTCGGCGATCCGCGCTACTTCCGCGCCGTCGGGGTGGCGGAACTCCACGCTGAAGCGGACCTCGCCGGGCACCACGTTGCGGCTGTTGGGGGCGACGTGCAGCTGCCCCACCGTGCCGCGGCCGTCCTCGCCGCGGGCGCGCATCATGCCGTCGACCAATTCGATGATGCGTGCGGCGCAGACCAAGGCATCGCGCCGCGCGGAGGGGGGCGTGGTGCCGGCGTGGGAATCCTGCCCGGTGGCGACTGCGTCGTACCACACCTGCGCCTGGGCGCCGGTGACGATGCCGATCTGCTTGCCCTCCCGCTCCAGGATCGGCCCCTGCTCGATATGCAGCTCGAAATAGGCGTCGGCCGGGAAGGGCCGCGCCGGCTCGGGCCCGCGATAGCCGATGGAGTCGAGCGCCTGTTCCACCGTCGTGCCCTCAGTGTCGGCCAGCGCATAGGCCTTGTCGCGGGCATAAACGCCGGCCCAGACGCCGGAGCCCATCAGCGAGTGGCCGAAGCGGCTGCCCTCCTCGTCGGTCCAGTTGACCAGCTCGATCGGCGCCTCGGTGGCGATGCCCAGGTCGTTCAGCGTATGGATCACCTCCAGCCCCGCGATCACACCCAGTGCGCCGTCGAACTTGCCGCCGCTCGGCTGGCTGTCGAGGTGGCTGCCCATCAATACCGGCAGCCGGGCCGGATCGCGGCCGGGGCGGCGGGCAAACATGTTGCCGATCTCATCCACCCGCACGGCCAGGCCCGCGGCCTCGCAGCGGGCGCGGAAATGGTCGCGGCCCTGGCGGTCGATGTCGGTCAGCGTCAGTCGACGCACCCCGCCCTTGGGTGTCGCGCCGAAGCGGGCCATGTCCATCAGGCTGTCCCACAGCCGCGCGGCATCGATGCGTTGGTTGGTAGCGCTCATGCGGGTTCTCCGGAATGCGGCCGCATCTTGCCCGGCGGTGGCGTTCCTGCAAGCTTTCGCCGCGAAGGAGACCCCCCGATGCGCCCTGCCCTTGCGGCCCTGTTGCTGATCCCCGCGGTGCTGGCCCCGGTGGCCGGATGCTCCCTGGTGGACCAGCGCACGTTCCAGGCCGAAGCACCGGCCCCGGGGGTGGAGGAGCTGGCGCGCGCCCAGGCCGCCGCCCTGCCGCTGGTGTCGGTGCGGCTGGACCAGGACACGGCGTGGCGCCCAGCGCTGGCCGAGGCGGTGCAGGCGGCACAGCAGCGCCGGCCCGATGCCACGTTCGACGTCATGGCCCTGGTTCCCACCCAGGCCCCGCCCGCGGAGCAGGACCGGCGCGTAGTCCAGGCCGCCGGGGACGCACGGACGGTGGCGGAGGCGATGGGTGCCGCGGGGGTGCCGGCCGAGCAGCTGCGCCTGGGCCTGCGCGGCGACCCCGGCAGCCCGGCGCGGGAAGTGCGCGTGTTCCAGCGGTGAGCATCAGCACCCTGCTCGACCGCCCGACCCTCCGGCTGAACGCCGGCGCGGACAAGCGGCTGCGCGCCGGCCACCCCTGGGTGTTCAGCAACGAGATCCGCATGGCGCCGGACTACCGCACGTGGGAGCGCGGGATGTCGGTGAAGCTGGAGGGCGCCGAGGGCTGGCGCTACGGCACCTTCATGTTCAATCCGCACAGCCTGATTGCCGCGCGGCTGCTCGACCGCAACCCGGAGGCGGAGATCGACGCGGCCTGGGTGCGCCGGCGCATCGCCCGCGCGGCGGCGCTGCGGTCGCTGCTGGTCGATCCGCGATTCCACCGCCTGGTCCATGCCGAGGCCGACGGGCTGCCGGGCCTGGTGGTGGACCGCTACGACGACGTGGCCGTGCTGCAGGCCAACACCGCGGGCATGGACCGGCTGCTGCCGGAAATCACCGCCGCCCTGGTCGACGAACTCGGCCTGCGCGCGGTGGTGGCCCGCAACGATTCCGCCGCGCGGGCGCAGGAGGGGTTGGACCAGTCGGTGCGGCTGCTGCATGGCACCGACGCAGCAACTGTGGCCGAGGAAGGCGGCGTGGTGTTCCCGATCGATCCGCTCGGCGGGCAAAAAACTGGCTTCTTCTACGACCAGCGGCCGAATCGCGCGCTGGTGGCATCGCTGGCGCGGGGCGCTCGGGTGCTCGATGTCTTCTGCCATGTCGGCGCCTTCGGCCTGGGCTGCGCCAAGGCTGGCGCGGCGGCGGTGACGCTGGTGGACAGCTCTGCCCCAGCGCTGGAGCAGGCGATGGAGGCCGCCCGGCGCAACGGGCTCGCCGGCGTTGCGGCCCGGCGCGGCGATGCCTTCGACGTGATGGCCGAACTGGCGCAGGAGGGCGCGCGCTTCGACATCGTGGTGGTCGATCCGCCCGCCTTCGCCAAGACGAAGAAGGACCAGCCGAACGGGCTGCGCGCCTATGCCCGCATGGCGCGGCTGGCCGCCCCGCTGGTGGCGCCGGGCGGGTTCCTGTTCGCCGCCTCCTGCAGTCACCACGCCCCGCTCGACCTATTCGCCGCCGCGATCGCCGAAGGGCTGCACCGCGCCCGGCGGGAGGGGGCTGTGGTGTTCACCGGCTTTGCGGGCGCGGACCATCCCACCCACCCACACCTGCCGGAGAGCGCCTATCTCAAGGGACAGCTGATACGCCTCGCCTGAGCCCCGGTGCCACCAGGGCCAGCGGCACCGGGCGGGCGCGATAGGCATCGAGGCTGCGGCCGAGGCCCGGCGCCGCGGCCAGCATGGTCGGCTGGGCGGCGCCATGGGACAGCATCTGGCCGCCGCCACCCGGGGCCGGCGCGGGCATGGCCGGCGGCCGGGCGCCCGCCACGCGCACCGAGGCCGGCAGCCCCGCAAGCGTCGCCTGGACCTTCGCACGGTAGGACTCGGTCCGCTCCGGCGTCTGCGAATGGTAGAAGCCAGCCGCCTTCATCCAGTCGCCGCCGGCCGGCCCCTCCTTGAGTTGCTTGAGGAAGCGGGCGGCGTAGTCGGCGTTGGCCATCGGGTCGAAGGCCTGTTCCAGGGAGGCAAAGGCGCGCGGATGATGCACCCGGTTCACCTGCATGCAGCCGATGTCGATCGAGCGGGTGCCGGCCGCCTCCGCCTGGCGCACGAAGGCCAGCGCCGCCTCGCGCGTGTCCAGCAGGGCGCCACGGCCCTCGGCGTTTACCGCCCAGGGCCAGGGGTGGCGCTGGCCGGTGGCGGGGTCGGTGCGGCCGCTCTCGACCAGGCCGATGGCGAGCAGCAGCCCGGCAGGGATGGAATGGGCCCGCTCGGCGGCGGAGATTGCCGCCCGGCAGAGCGTGCCGGGTGCCGATGTGCCGGGTGGCGGGGCCGACGCCGGCGCAACGGGCGGCGCGGCCCGCGGCGGCACGGCTGGCGGCGGGACGTGAAACAGGGCGTGCAGCGACAGATTGCCGCGCATCGGCGGCATCGCGACCCCACGAACGGGGTCGGCCCGGGCGGCGCCAGCGAGAAGACAAGTCAGGAGGAGGAGCGAAGGCAGGACACGCATGCTCGCGCCCTTGCATGCGGCGGGCCAACGCCTCGTGGGCGAGCGTCAAGAAAGAAGTTCTGATACCAACCGCCGAAATGAATGACCGCTGCGAAGCAAGCGCGGGGCGCTGCCCCGGACCCCGCCTGGTCCGGCGCGCGCCTTCGCGCGACGGGCCGAGCCCCTGGACCTCATATCATTGAAATGAATGGGTTTCCAAAGGCCCTCGGCCTTTGGCGGGTCCAGGGCAGAGCCCTGGCCTTGGCTTTCTTCGAGCGGTCATCCATTTCGACGATTGGTATGAGCGAAAAGAAGAGCCAAAAAACCGTTCATCCTCGGCGCCGGGCAAGAAGACCCGATGCCAAACGGATAAAGTCCTTTGCCTCTTTTTCTTCAGAAAAAGAAGACCTTCCTACCCCCTACCTGGCCCGCCGCGCCGCCGCGACGGCTGCGGTCAGCGTGCCGATATCCACCGCCCCCGGCAGCATCTGGGTGCCGATCACGTAGGCTGGCGTGCCCTGGATATCCAGCTTGCGACCGAGTGCGAGGTTGGCGTTGAGCCGGCCCTGGATCTCCGGGTCGCCCATGTCGCGCTGCAACCGCTCCCAATCGAGCCCCGCCCGGCCAGCGGCGGCGCGCAGCCCTGCATCGTCCACCGACGGGGAGCCGGTCATGAGTGCATGGTACATCTTCAGGTAGCCACCCTGCTTCTGCGCCGCCAGCATGGCGCGGGCGCCGAGCGTGCTGGCCGGGCCCAGGATCGGGAAATCCTTGAAGACCACGCGCACATTGGGGTCGCGGCGGATCAGCTCATTCACCACCGGCACCATGCGGCGGCAATAGGGGCAGCGGAGGTCGAAGAACTCCACCACCGTCACGTCGCCGTTGGGGTTGCCGGCCACCGGGTCGCCGGGGTTGCGGACCAGCGCCTGCTGGAGATCGGTGATGGCGCCGCTGGCGGTGCTGGATTTCGCCCGCTCCTCCTCCCCCTGCAGCGCGGTGATGGCGTCGCGCAACAGGGTGGTGTCGGTGCGCAGCGCCTCGCGGATGATCGCGATGATCTCCTGGCGCTGCTGGGTGGTGAAGCTGCCGAGCGGCGGCAGGGCGGCGGAGGGCGGCGGCGACTGCGCCAGGACCGGCGGTCCCGCCAGCAACAATGCAACGGCCAGCAGCAGCGGGCGCAGGATCGGGGGAAGGCGCATACTCAGAATCCCTCGCGGTTTTCTTTACGGACGGCATTGCCCACGTCCACCGCACGCATGCGCGACGGGCCCGCGGGCAACTGCTTCTCGGCCCGACGGGCGAGCGCGCGGGCGCGACGGATGTCACCTAGCACCAACGCCTCCTCCGCCAAAGCGAGATCGGCCTGGCCCATCTCGCCCAGCCGGCCCCAGGCGACGCCCAGGCTCCGCCATGCGTCGGCATCGTCGCGCTCCCGCGCCAGGGCCGATTGCAGGTGGCCGATCGCCTGGCGCAGCTGCGCGGGATCGCCAGTCTCGATCATCGCGCGGGCCAGCGCGGCGCGGATCGGCGCCCATTCCGGGGCAAGCCGCGCCGCTTCGCGATACGGCCCGATCGCCGCCGCCCCGCGCCCGCCCTCGAACAGGATCTGGCCCTTCAGCTCGTGCAGCCAGGGGCTGCCGGACATCTCGGCCAGCAGCCCGTCGATCAACTTCAGAGCCTCATCGGTGCGGCCGAGGCGGAACAACGCGATGCCGCGGGCATAGCGAGAGGCCGGCGCCGGGTCGTCCTCGCGCACCCGCCGCAGCGTCACCGAGCTGGGCTCCAGGAAGCCGCGCAGCTTGGCGCGCACCATCAGAAAAGCGGTATCCAGCCCCGCGGGCAGCTTCGCATCGGAGTGCGGGCTGCGGGCGATATGGGCGGAGACGGTCTCGATGCGGTCGCGCGTCAGTGGGTGGGTGCGCAGGTAGGGGTCCTGCAGCGAATCCACCAGCGCATCCTGGTCCTGGATGCGGCGGAACAGGGCAATCATGCCGCGCGCCGACCAGCCCATGCGGTCCAGCGCGTACAGGGCGGACTGATCGGCGGCGTTCTCCATGCTGCGCGTAAAGCTGAACATGCCGCGCTGGGCCAATTGCTGGCCACCCAGCACGGCACCCATCCCGGCCCCCGCGTCGCGCGCCGCCACGCCGGCGGCCACCCCGATCAGCATCGCGGCGACCGACTTCAGCATCGCCTCGCGCATCATCTCTGGCAGCCGGACGATATGCCCGCCGCGGATATGCCCCGCCTCGTGCGCCAGCACGCCCACCAGTTCCAGGGCGGAGTCGGCCTTGGCCAGGATCCCGGTATTGATGAACAGGTAGTTGCCGGTGCTGACGAAGGCGTTTAGAGCGTCATCGCGGATCAGGACGATGCGGACCGAATTGGGTTCGACCCCTGAGGCGCGGAACAAGGGGTTGGCGAAGTTGCGCAGCAGCGTCTCGGTCTCGGCATCGCGGATCACCACCAGGCGCGGACCTGCCGATTGCGCTGCGGCCGGCGCGCCGATCGCTGCGGTCGCCAGCGCCCCGGCCGCCAGCGAGACGGCCGCCAGCGAGACGGCCGCCAGCGAGACGGCCGCCAGCGAGACAGGCGCGGACAGCACCGCCCCCAGCAGGGTGCGGCGGTGGCAGGGACAGCAGGTGAACACGCGGGCCATCTCGCGCAGCATAGCAGCCCGCTCGCTGGCCGTCCTGCTTGCCGTGGGCCTCGCAACAACCGGCTGCGCCACGCTGGAGGCAGTGTCCGACCGCGTGATCCCCACCAACCGCACGGACGAGGGAACGGCCGGCTTCGTGCGCGGCTTCCTCGGTGCCGCGGTGGCCGACGAGCCACAGGCCGCCCTCGCAGCGCGCGCGGTGCTCTCGGCTGGCGGCACCGCGGCAGACGCGGCGGTGGCGGCCGGATTCACCCTGGCGGTCACCCTGCCGTCGCGCGCCGGGCTGGGCGCGGGCGGAGCCTGCCTGGCCTTCGCACCCGATTCGCCGCTGCTCAATGCCGAGGCGGTGGTGTTCCTGCCCCCGTCCGGCGGCGGCGCGGGCGACCGGCCGGCGGCGGTGCCGATGCTGGCACGCGGCCTGTTCGCGCTGCATGTGCGCTATGGCAAGCAGCCGTTCGAATCGCTCATTGTGCCGGCGGAGCAGCTGGCGCGATTCGGCTCCACGGTCAGCCGCGCCTTCGCCCGCGACCTCGCCGTCGTCGCCGGCCCGCTTGCCGCGGACCCGGACACGGCCGACATCTTCCTGCCGCGCGGCCGCACGCCGACCGAAGGCGACACCCTGCTGCAGCCCGACCTCGCCTCCACGATCGGACAGATGCGCGTGGCCGGCGTCGGCGACCTGTACCAGGGCGGGCTGGCGCGGCGGCTGGTGGACAGCGCCCAGCGCGCCGGCGGCGGCATCACGGCCGCATCCCTGCGCGCAGCGCTGCCGCACTACAGCCCGGCGCCGCGGCTGGCGCTCAGCGGTGGTGATTTTGCCGCCTTCCTGCCCACCGATGGCGGCGTTGCGGCCGGCCGTACTCTGCGCGCCCTGGCCAGCAACCCGGCTGACGCCGATGCCGCCACCCGAATCGCCACCACCACCGCCGCGCGCTTCCGCCAGGGCGGCATCACGGCACAGGCGGCCTTGGACAGCGACAGCCCCGGCGTCGCCATGGCGCTGCCGCCGCTGCCGGCCTCCACCGGGTTCGTCACCATCGACCGCAACGGCAACGCAGTCGCCTGCGTGCTGACCATGAACAACCTGTTCGGCACCGGCCGGGTGGCGCCGCAAACCGGCGTGCTCCTCGCCGCGTCGCCCGGCTGGATGCCGCCCCCGGCACTGTCCGCGGCGATCGTCTACGCCACGCGCACCCGTCTCGCCTTCAAGGCCGCGGCGACCGGCACCGGCCAGGAAGGCGCGCCGCTGGCCCTGGCGGTCGCACTGCAACAGAGCCTGGCGGCCCGCCAGGCGCTGCCCACCCCGGTGCCGGAGCCGGGCCGCGCCAATGTCGTGGTCTGCCCCGCCGAACTGCCCGGCGCGCCGGACCGGTGCAGCTGGGCCACCGACCCGCGCGGACATGGGCTGGCGGCCGGGAGCGGCAACTGATGGTGCTGAAGGTCGGCCGCGGCGCCGCGGCACCGCCCTTCATGGTGATGGACGTGATCACCGCCGCAAACGCCCGCCAGGCCGCCCTGCCACCCGGCGCGCCCCACGTGATCCGCATGGAGGTCGGCCAGCCCGGCACCGGCGCGCCCGCGGGCGCCGTGGCCGCGGCCCAGCGCGCGCTGTCGGCCGGGGCGCCCATGGGCTACACTGAGGCATTCGGCCTGCCCAGCCTGCGCGCCCGCATCGCCGCCCATGGTATCGCCTGGTACGGCGTGGACGTGCCGGCGTCGCGAATCGCGGTCACCGTGGGGGCGTCCGGCGCCTTCCCGCTGGCTTTCCTCGCCGCCTTCGACCCCGGCGACCGGGTGGCGATGGCCACGCCGTTCTACCCGCCCTACGTGAACATCCTCACCGCACTCGGCATCGAGCCGGTGATGCTGGAGACCGGCCCCGAATCCCGCTTCCAGCCCACCGTGGCCCTGTTGGAAGCCATGGACCCGTGCCCCGACGGGCTGATCATCGCCAGCCCCTGCAACCCCGCCGGCACCATGCTGGCCCCGGAGGAACTCGCGGCCATCGCCCGCTGGTGCCACGCGAACGGCGTGCGGCTGATTTCGGATGAGATCTACCACGGCCTCACCTACGGCCAGGAACAGGCCACCGCCGCCGCCTTCAGCGACAGCGCCATCGTGGTGAACTCGTTCTCGAAATACTTCTCCATGACCGGCTGGCGCATCGGCTGGCTGGTGCTGCCCCAGGACCTCGTCCGCCCCGTCGAGTGCCTGGCGCAGAACCTGTTCATCAGCGCGCCCCACATCGCCCAGGTCGCCGCCGAGGCCGCGTTCGACTGCACGGAGGAACTGGAGGCCAACGTCGCCCGCTACCGCCGCTCGCGCGACCTGCTGCTGGCCGCCCTGCCCGCCGCCGGCTTCCCGCGCATCAGCCCGGCCGAGGGCGCATTCTACCTTTACGCCGACATCTCCGACCGCACCAACAACGCCCAGGAATTCTGCGCCCGCATGCTGGCCGAGGCCGGCGTCGCCGCCTCCCCGGGGGTCGATTTCGACCGCCGCCGCGGCCACCGCTTCCTGCGTTTCAGCTATTGCGGGCCGGAAGCCGACATGGCCGAAGCGGCGCAGCGGCTCGCGCGCTGGCGCTGAAGCGCCCCCACCGATGACGAAAGCGTGACCGCGCCCCCCGCGGTCAGCACCCCCGCCTGGTGCGCGGTTGCCGCTTCCCAACAACGATTCTACATCGTGCCCGCGATGCGCCGGCTGCGGCATCCGCGTCCGCCGGAAGCAGGGATTCTGTCCGCATGGTGCGTTCCATCATGGAATGGCTGTTAGACCCCCAGGGTCTGACGCCGCACGGCTTCTGCCTGCTGTGGCAGCCGGAACTGATCGTGCTGCATCCCGTCTCCGACCTGGTCACCGGGCTCGCCTATTTCTCGATCCCGCTGGCCCTGGCCTTCTTCGCCAGCAAGCGGCCCGACCTGGCCTACAAGCCGGTGGTTTGGCTGTTCGTCGCCTTCATCGTGCTGTGCGGTGCCACCCATTTCATCGGCGTCGCGACACTGTGGATCCCGGCCTACGCGCTGGAGGGCGTGGTGATGGCCGCGACCGCCGTGGTTTCGGCGGCCACCGCCGCGGCGCTGTGGGTGCTGATGCCCCGCCTGCTCGCCCTGCCCTCCCCGGTGCAGCTGCTCGCCGCCAACGCGGCATTGCGCGACAGCCAGGCGCATTACCGCGCGAGCATCGAACGCTCGCCGGTGCCGATGCACACCCTGGATCGGAACGGCGTGTTCACCGACGTGTCGGATAGTTGGACCGAGCTGCTCGGCTACAGCCGCGCCGAGATCGTCGGCCGCCACCTTCGCGAGATCGACGCCCCCGGCTCCAACGCCTGGAACGAGGCCCAACAGGGGCGCCTGTTCGCCACCGGGGAAATCCGCGACATCGAGCGCCGCTTCGTCTGCGCCGACGGGCAGGTGATCGACGTCCTGGTGTCCGGCCGGCTGGAACAACTCGATGACGAAACCGGCGTGGTCTGCGTGGTCACCGACGTCACCGCCCGGCGGCGCACCGAGGAGGCGCTGCGTGCGGCGGAGGAACGGCTGCGCCAGGCCCAGAAGATGGAGGCCATCGGCCAGCTCACCGGCGGCGTTGCACACGACTTCAACAACATGCTCCAGGGCATCGGCGGGTGCCTCGACATGATGGAGCGCCGCATCGCCCAGGGCCGCACTGCCGAGGCGGCGCGCTTCCTGCTGCCCGCCCGCCAGGCGATCGACCGCGCCGCCCACCTGACCAACCGCATGCTGGCCTTCGCCCGCCGCCAGACGCTGCAGCCCCGCGCGGTGGACCCCGACCGGCTGGTGCTCGGCATGGAGGAACTGCTGCGCCGCACCCTCGGCCCCACCGTGGACCTGTCGCTCAGCCTGCACGATGGCCTCTGGCTGATCCTGTGCGACCCCAACCAGATGGAAACCGCGCTGCTGAACGTGGCCATCAACGCCCGCGACGCCATGCCCGGGGGCGGCCGCCTCGTGATCGCCACCGAAGACCGCGAGATCGGCCCCGACGAGGCGCACGAGGACATGCCCGCCGGCCCCTACGTCGCGATCAGCGTCACCGACACCGGCACCGGTATGTCGGCGGTGACGGTGGAGCGGATGTTCGACCCGTTCTTCACCACCAAGCCGACCGGCCAGGGCACCGGGCTTGGCCTGTCGCAGGTTTACGGATACGTCCGCCAGTCCGGCGGCTTCGTGCAGGTGCGCAGCGCCCCGGGCGAGGGCACCACGCTCACCATCCACATGCCCCGCCACGCCATGGCGACCTCCATGGAGCCCGACCCGGCCCCGTCCGCCCCCCCCGTGCGGGCGGCGCCGATGGCCGAGGGCGCGCGCGTGTTGGTCATCGAGGACGATGCCCGCGTGCGCGCGGTGATCAGCGAGGCGCTGCACGATCTCGGCTGCACGGTGCTGGAGGCCGATGACGGCTCCGCCGGCTGGCAGATCGTGCAGTCGGACACGCCGCTCGACCTGATGATCACCGATGTCGGGCTGCCGGGCATGAACGGTCGCCAGCTGGCCGATGCGGCCCTCATCCAGCGCCCCAAGATGCCGGTGCTGATCATCACCGGCTATGCCGGCGCGGCCCTGGCCGACCTCGCCCTGCCGGAAAGCATGCACCTCCTGCGCAAGCCGTTCACCCTGGCCGACCTCAGCGCCGCCGCCGTGGCGCTGCTGGAGGACACGATGAACGAGGGGCGGGCGTAGCTCCGGGCCGCCCCCTTTCGAACGTCGGCATAGCCCCGCCTCAACTGCTGCACGCCGCTCCGCCCAGCACGCAGAAGCGGGCGCAATGCGGGTGGTTCAGCGCCACGGCCCGGCTGGCCTCGGCCAGGGTGGCGCCCAGGTTGAACTGGTCGTCGTACGGCAACAGGGTGCAGGCGGCCACGCTGGGGGCACGGCCGCGGTGCTTCACCACCATGCGCGCGGTGGCGCACATGACGCTGTCCGGCGTCTTGCCCAGGATGCCCCAGCACGCCGTGGTGATCTCCGGCACGTCGGCTGCCGGGTCCATCTCGGGGAACAGCACCAGGCGGGCGGGGTCGCTGGCATCCACCGCCACGCCCAGGTCGGCGAACAGGCGGGCGAAGTCGCTCCGCAACGCGGCCTCGCCGCCCGCGCCGAAGCCGAGCCTTCCGGCCACGGTGACATCGAAGCCGTTAGTTGCCAGCCATTGCAGCCCGGCCACCGCCGGCCCCCAGCTGGCCCGGCCGCGCTCGCCCTCGTGCACCGCGGGGTCGGGGTGGTCGATTGAGACGCGCATCTGCAGGCGCCGGCCGAAGCGGGCCAACGGGGCCATTTGCGCGGCCACCTTGGCCATCGGGCGCATGGCGTTGGTCAGCACCAGTGCGTCGAAGCCGCGCGCCAGCACCATCTCCAGCATATCGGGCAGGTCGGGGTTCATGAACGGCTCGCCACCGGTGAAGCCGATCAGCCGGGTGGGGTGGCCGTCGCGGGTGATCTCGTCGAGATAGGCGGCCACCTCGGCGGTGGTGAGGTAGGCCAAACGGTCGTTGGTCGGCGAGGATTCGATGTAGCAGTTGGCGCAGGCCAGGTTGCACAGCGTGCCGGTGTTGAACCACAGCGTCTCCAGCCCGCGCAGCGCCACGCTGGCCCGCGCCTCGCCGCGCGCGGTGGTGGCCGGGTCTCGGAACTTCGCCGGGTCCAGACGGGGGGAGGCCTGGCCGGCGCCGGGCGGGGCAGGCACGGGGCGGACATCGACATTCATCGGCAGACCCTTGCAAAAAAGACGACCGCGCGCCGGCGGCCGTCTCTCCTGTTCGTCGGCAGCAGCGCGCGGGTTACAGCGCCGCCAGCACCGCCTCGGCACGGCTGACGTCGAAGCCGCCAGCGGCTTCCACCGCGATGTGGCTCACCTTGCCGTCCACCGCCACCAGCACGAAGCGCTGGCTGCGCACGCCCATGCCGCGCGCCAGCAGGTCGAGTTCCAGCCCCATCGCCTTGGTCAGCGCCGCCGATCCGTCCGCCAGCATGGTGATCTTGCCGTCCGCCGAATGCAACTTGGCCCACGCGCCCATCACGAACGCGTCGTTCACCGCGATGCACACCACCTCGTCCACGCCCTTGGCCGTCAGCGCGTCGTGGTTCTCCACAAAGCCGGGCAGGTGCTTGGCGCTGCAGGTGGGCGTGAACGCCCCCGGCACCGCGAACATCACCACCTTGCGGCCCTTGAAGATCTCATCGGTGGTCACCGGCTTCGGCCCCTCCGCCGTCGCCTTCGTCAGTGTCATCGAGGGAATCTGGTCGCCTATCTTAATCATATGGCCCTTGCCTTGCTCGTTCCTGGTTGCCCCGGCGGCCGTTCCGCCCGCGGTGCTGTCTAGCCCCGGGCGCGCGCGGAGTCAC
>Ga0209702_10006048_pt1 | contig 15888 bp, 2 predicted proteins | sample FRY01_FD_187210 | JGI IMG/M metagenome (GOLD analysis project Ga0209702, IMG submission 187210) | Freshwater microbial communities from Lake Fryxell liftoff mats and glacier meltwater in Antarctica - FRY-01 (SPAdes) (version 2) | ecosystem: Environmental > Aquatic > Freshwater > Ice > Glacier... | reverse complement strand
TTGAGGACCTGCGCCTCCTCCCCTTCTTCTTCAAAGAGTGGCCTGGAAAAGAGCTTGGCGAACCTTAGTTGCTCTCGTTTATCGTCAAACCAATCCTTGGTCCAGCGAAAAGACCACGGCCCCTCCTTGTTGATCATGGATTGCAGAAAATAAGGTCTTGTCAAAATAGACAGTCTCTCGATCCTGTCGCACATGCTGCCAATTCCAAGACCCTTCTGTTCGATCGGTATAAGCTCTCTTCGCTCCTCCTCGGAATCATTCATGCCACCACCTCCCCGCCCACGTCCCGCTCCTTGCCCTCTGCCCCCGCCTCGACCGGGGACTGGATGAAAGCCTGGGCTTGTCATACATTGCTCGACGTCATTATTCTCTGAGCCTGCATGCATGGCGACATCGGGGTTCTGATTCACACCTGCAGATGGTTTTGTTTTTCTTATCCTACGCTTTTTGCCGCATGTGTGTGCTCTTTTATGACCGTTACATGCTTTGCATGTTTGTTCGGACTCGAAGTCTTCTGCCTCTAATTGCAAAGTGGCCTGAAAATTTCCCACAGGAGGGCCGATCTCCTCGATTTCTTCGTCATCCATAAAATCACGGTCACTCTTGGTTTCCTCCTCTTCCTGCTCTGATTCATCTTGCGAAGGTCCGTCGCTCGCATCCGCTTGGTCATCCGCCCACGGATTATGAGAACGCGACATGGTGGACAACGCAAGTTCCACGATCAAAAAGCTGGCCCAATGCAGGCGGCGGGTGTCTCCCGACACAGCCGCCCCTTAAAAACAATGTTAAAAAAATTAATATTTTACTCATCCATCGGACTTATTAGAAAAATTATGCACGGGCTAATGCGCGCGCATGTGTGTATATATATAGACGATATTGGTACAGAATCATTATTCGGAAGATTTTAAGGTACTTCTGAAAACTGTACCAAAACGACTTCGTCTCATAGGTAGAGAAGCAAACTGTACCAATATGAATAGTACCACAATAAATATGAAATTACTGTGAAAAATAAAATACACCAAGGCGAACCATGAGTGCAGTGCAAAGTTCCAGTACACACTGTCCCAAAAAATCAACAGGAAAATCGGATTTTGGTTGTTTATTAGCCAAATTTTAATACTACTCTACTTCGCAACAAGTTTTTGCTGGATCTCATTTTTACTACGTCAAATCAATAACGACTGTGACTGGCGCTGGGCCGGCGGGGGGGGGGGGGGGTTGTGAGGCAAAATTCTGAGTTGCCACCGAGCGGACAACCAGGCGCTCTGCAAAGTCTGTCATTTGCACGTTGTAGTCTAGTTGTTCGTTGATCGAGGTGCGCATCAGATGTCCGTGCATACCGGGGATGCTAATGGCAAGCATCATTGTGTCTCCCAGATTCGAGCTGTCTCGAACAATCATCCCACGCAAGGCGCTGAGCGAGTAAATTATTTCCTGCATCTCAATTTGCAGATTTTGCCGGGCATGAAAGAGGCCGAGCATGTTGCCGGTCGAGAATGTCAAGCCAGTCACCGCCTGCAAATTCTGAATAGACTCGTTCTCTGCCATTTTGGCAGCCATGCGAGCATGCGTCACGCGGTACCAGTGGTTCGAAGAGCTGTACCAGTTTCCCCATTCATACGAACCGTTTCGAATACGGTTGATACACGAGATCATTGAGTCCGACATGAAGGCGTCGAGCTCAGCCACCCCAATCGACATGCGAAACCTGTCGAAAAGATTTTCCAACTGCTCTGTGTTGATCCTGGCAGAGGGGAAGACGAATATGCCCTCAAAATAAGAGCCTTGGTGGGTGTCTGAACCCTGATTGGTCTTTTGTGAGGCGTAGGCTACACGTGGTTTTATCGCATATTGAATGTTACGCAGCATCAAGTTGCGCTCCTTGACTTCTGCGAACCCCCAGAAAGCCACCAACGCTTCGTCTCCTCCCGTAGTCCTTTGTGTGGTCGAACGCAAGGTTGCAATGTTCTTGCCGAGCACCAGAGCCTCAGCGGGCTTTAATTTCAGATCACTTTGATACTTGCTGATTTGTGTGCGCATAAAGTGGTTGAATGCCAACAACGGTGGGGGTGGCTGCATCCCCCCCACACCCACCTTATCCATCGTGGCTTGTGCAGCAGCCTTCTGGTCCAAGCAATGCAACAGTGACTGCATTTTTTTTGAACAGTTTATATCACACATTGGACCAGTTTTTTCTCAGCTACAATTATGCAAAGGGCTTTTTCAATAAATTAATTCGCCATACCATACGTTCACATTGGAATATAAAAGGAATGCTTTTTGAATAGTATATGGACACCCCTCCTCACTATGTCACTAGTAAGGTTGAGCGCTTTCACCAAGACTCACTCATTCCCGATGCGTACGTGGTAGAGTTTTACACAAACGGCACAGTGAGTCCCTTCGTGGTGGACATGGATTTTATGAAAAAAAATCCAGATTTGATGCTGTCAGTCAAAAAAAAAACACCAGTTCCCATCGAAGAACAAGAGGATCCTACCAAGGAGGGTTATGTAATACCATTGCTTACTGTTACCAGACACAACAGAGTTATGTCATTACGTGATTGGATGAGAAGCAAGGTCTATGACGGGTATTTCACCGAAAAAGAGATGGAATTAATTCATGGAGACGACCAGGGCATAATCAGTTTATCCAGTGGAGATTCTGCAAAGTTGTTATGTGAGACAATATTTCTGGCACTGACTACAGATGCGAAACCCAGAGGCTTCACTGTGACAGATGCTTGTGCAGGGTTGGGAGGGGACAGTATGCAATTTTTGAGCGCCACAAATGCAGCAGGCAAAATGTTTGGCAAAGTAACCTCTGTGGAAATTTTGGAAAAAAGACATGAGCAGTTGGAGTACAACATGACAAAGGTGGATGAAATCCAAGAAGTTAGAGCTTTGTTGTCTGCTACGAGTAAATATCTCAAACCTTCTAAGCACACCTCTGCAAAGGTCAACTTTGCTACAATACGGGATAATTATATGAATGTTCGTGACACCTTGACACAGGATGTGTTATACTTGGACCCCCCCTGGGGCTCGGATTACGAACGTGGACATGCATATGAAGAACTTTCTCTCTCTGACATACCCATCGATGACATTGTCAAGCATGTCATTGCAAAAAACGAATTGATCGAGGTGGAAAATCGAACAAAAATGATTGTCATCAAGGCACCAAAACAATGGAACACGACAATGCTGCAAACAATAATTGACATGAAGGAAACTCTTGTCACTAAATTACCGCAAATAAGAAAACACGATTACTGGATGATCTCTTTGTCAAGTGTATCAAACAATTATTTCTCCGAGCACCAGCATAAAACAATGACAGGATTCATGGGATGGCGCTCTCAAGAAACAGAACTGTACAAATTCTTTCCAAATCTTCCGAAAGCCACCAAGGAGGCGCCGATGTTCTTGCAACATATATGGCGCACCGCCGACGACGACAACAAAGATCACGAAGGAAATCTCAGGGATGAAATAGATTGGAACACACAGTGCACTCAGCAATACCTTCCCAATAATAGTGGCACCAAAGAGAATCTTCACAATGGCGAAAAAAAGTTGCTAGATAGTTCTATGTACACTATATTGTATGGTATCCACAGAATCCGGGACAAAATGAATAAATACAAAGAAGATTCTGATTTTCGGAAAGAGAAAAGGAAAATTATTTTACGAGAATTGTCAGATGAACAACGTCAATATGTAAAACAAATCGACGAAAAAAGATTGGATCTAATTAAAAGACTAAAAGAATTGAAAATGCAACATGAGACATTGAGGCATAAAGCTCATCTTTATCTTTTGGATCAGATACAGATAAACAAACTGAAAAACAAAAAGAAGAATTTAAAAGAACAAAAATTACTGAACCAAACATACCTAGAAAGATATGAGAACGACAATAAGGCGCTGAAATTAAAATTGAAGAATCAAGGCGATATAATTAGCAAAGAATTGGACGATTTAGCTGAACAAAAAAAAGTAATTGCAGGTTGGGGTGTCAATATTCCATTTACGTGGAATGAAATACTGGAAAATACAATTGTGCTTTACATTGGTGCAGCAGGACTAAACAAAGACACGCACCATTTCAACGAATTGATGAAAGCTATTCCTCTTGTTCACTTTGCTTGTTATGACATACGAAAAATTGAAACCGCATTGGAACCTGAATATGAATCGAGGATAACCAGATTTCATAAAATTTTCACGAGTGGAGACGCCGAACAATGGATCAATTTCAGCAAAATATTCAAAAATAAATCTATAATTGTGATAAGTGACATTCGCTCGGATTGGCAGCAGGCCAAGTTCGAAATACAAGCAACTAAAAACGTGATACTACAAAAGCTGAATTTGTTACATGCTATGGATTACAGTGGTCGAGACCAAGACATTGTCGCTCGGATAGATCATCTCAGGAAAGAAATCAAAGGTTTGTTGAGCCAGACCAAAGCCATTTCTTCGTGGATCGATGATTCTGTGCAATCAGACACATTCTTACAGTGGTCGTGGGTCACGTTGTTGCAGAACAACTGCAAATCGTGTGTTATGTTCAGTGCAAAGTGCAGGGAACCTTATCAGTCTGTGGGTCAGACACATGCAGATTACTTGCATTTCACTGGTGTGGAGCTCTTTCAGAATTCTGTCAACAGGAGTACAGAAACGCGGACCAATATAGTTTTTGAAGGTTACACTTACGAAGAACCCTTGTACCGTGACCCTATTATTTCTAAAAGTGGTAATATATATCCGTGTTGGAAAAACACACCTGCCCAACAGTGTATAAAATATCACTTCAGGGTCTTTGGAACAGCAGATAATTTCGAGACAAAAAATATATACTACACTGACAACAATCCAAAACGTCTCGATGCACGTGCCGTATGGTACATGGCCGGAGCTCGAAGCAAAAAGATCCACGAAGAAAAGTTTGCCTGGTACAATGCTCCAGAACAAGCCACTGTAAAAAACGCTGTTGAAAATGCCATCATCCACATGTATGAGACATGGCAAGGCGATTACAATAAAGATCAAGGGGAACGCGACAAGCTATCATTTGACATGAGAGAATGGTGTCAAAAAATGAAAACAAAAACCTTGAAGAAGAAAATTCGCCCACCTGCCCATAATTATACATTTGTAGAGGAATTGTTGCGCTTAAATGATTCCGGATTGGATGTTCAATTGGAATACCATGACCGCACCATTGAATTCGACAAGACAAAGTATGCACGAATGAATTCGTGGCACAGCACCCACCGTGCAATGAGACGGTACGATTTTGATCTTCGACAAGCTGCTGAGTCTATTTGGAATCTTTCTGTAGTAGCAATGGAAACACTATTGACTCTGAACATGAACATGAAGTGGTCGGAAGAGATCACCGAAAACGCAATAAGAGATTACGAGTGCATTACGAAGCACATGTTCGACGATCCGGAAGTAGCTTACAGGATGGTCACTGACAAGAAGAAAAAAGACAAACTAATTGCAAATGGCAAGAAGAATATGCCTTCGCTATGGGTTTTTTCACAGTTGCGCTATCACATATGTAATCCTCTGTCCCTAGCGCTGTACCAGGACAAAAAAAAAGATCTCGAGAATCGTTACGATAAGATTAAACCGTTCATGGCGAACCTCGCACTTGAAAATCCCGAAATTTCGCCGTTGCGATTCAGAGTGGGCAGCTGCGAAGATGATGTCCACAAGGCACACTTCACAAAGCATATGCAGGATCATGACCTCAAAAAATCCATGGCCAGGGATTGGTACTGCTATTGGCTTCGGGCTATATTGGAGGAAGATCCCGCAACAAACATCGAATCATTATTGACCAAAGAACAAATAAGGGATGCAATTCGCGAGGTTTACATGGAAAAAAATGGTGAAAATGAAGGGTGGAGAATGAAGCTTTCGGTAAACACAGAAGAGTACAGTGGAAGCAGTAAGAAACCTCTGCAAGTAGAAACTTGGCCACGAGCCAAGCCCATTTTATACTATGTGTGTGAGAAAGGTAGCTTGGCGTTATTGGAATTCTTCCTCATGGATTGTGATGCAGAAAACATCAAGCGCAAAATTAACACTCCTCGAAACAAGCAAAAGAATGCATCTTATCAAAGCAATGAAGAAGAAATATTGGTTGAAGGGCAGAATGAAGTCAAGGAATTAGAATTACAAGTCGAAGAAGAAGAAGAAGAAGGTGATTCATTGCATATTCTAAAGGAAATAAATGACGAAATTGAAGGTGGCGTGGAGAACGAAAATGGGACATCAGACGCTGCAGAGGTGCAGAAAGAGCTTGAAGAGAAGACAAATGCAATTGAGTCACCAATTCACAAAAGCAAATCAAAATTTATATTGAGAACGACTCAGATTTATTCATATCCTTTACATGCGGCAGTTTATAGTGGACATGCCGACATTGTAGAGTATCTTTTAGCAAATGGGGCGAATGTGAAAAACAAGAATTATTGGAACGAGGACGCACTCAAGTGCGGCCAAAACGCGTTGGGTGAGTTTAGGAAAGACCCCCAAATGACGTCGTCTGTCCAAAAATGTGTAGATCTCATTAAAGAACATTTACTTTCTCAATAAAAATACTCATAAATGTTAAATTGTGTGTATGTGTATTCTTAATGCCACAAAGCTGCAACGACGGAAATGGTGGCAATAACCATGCTGACAAACACAATGACATCTGTGTGGCCAGGTCCCGGCAATTTGTGCTGAATGTGTTTGAACTCTTTCTTGAACGAGCCGGTCACCACACCCGCCTCTACTGACAGCGCCACCTTGACTGCTTGCCAGGGAACACAGCGCGGACGGATGCTGGCGTCCTTGAACTCATACAGAGACGGCAAACACTGCCAGGCACACTCGTTGTCGAAGGGCATAAAGTTCCACGTGACATTTAATTCTGCCGATACAGGCCATGCTGGGTTCTCGCGGTGGATGCACGGGAGGCACTCGAGGCCCTCGATGAACTCGGCTGTGTCGCACTGTACTAGGGCGTAGACTGCCTTGGCAACACGACCCTGGCTGAATCTTGTGGTAACACGCTGCGATATCTGACAGCCAGCGGCCCACGTTGCGTTCGGAGGCAGTGCGCCGGTGCAGGGTCGGCAGTCGGTGCAGTTCTGCCGGCTTGAAGTGAAGAGCGTGCCAGGTGCGCAAGTGTGTGCGCAGTCCTGACACTGGTTAGCGAGCACATCGTGCACACGTCCTATGTAGCAGGCCTCAGCACAGGTAGTGCCGAAACGCATATCAAGGGAGAGAGGGGGGCACAGCTCACACTGTGCGTTGAGCAGACGGGAGCAGGCGCGAGTCTGCCTTTTGCCCTCGCAAATTTGACACGGCATGCACATAGTGTCAGAGAATTGTGTGCCCATCAGCACGTACTCCTGGGTCTCACACGGAATGTCGGCCAAAGCAGAGTGCCGAGAGCAGGTGCCAAAATCATCCCAGTAGCCCGGTACACATTCCTGCTGACAGGAATCTGCTGTCCAGATCCCTGCAGAGATGAAGCGGGCATCAGGGCGCAGCTGTTCACAGGCCACACACTCGGAGCAGTTGGAGAGATATTCACCCACGGGACACGACGAGGCTTCGCACAGCCAGCAAGTGTCATTGAACGCATAATACGGAGAAACGCATGTCACGTTGCAGAACCCCGTGACAGTGTATGCCTCTGCAGTCAATACAGCATTGTCGCGTCCCTTCAAGGCTTCACACGGAGCGCAATGCGTGTCATTGGCGAGAATGAAGCCCTCGTCGCACTCGTACTTACAATCAGAGCCTATGTCGGGGGCGTGTTCGATAGAATGGCCATTCGCGATATGTGCACAGCCCACAGCGTACGAGTCCGCTGTAGCCGTGCACGGCACGAACGACCAGTATTGAACGCGTTGTGTGAGTTCTGTGGCGCGCTGCAGCAGCTTAGTGTAACTAGAGCATGGAAAACAGGTGTCCGATGCGTTGTACGTGCCGGCCACACATTCTGTATCACAGTCAGTGTCCGAGACAATCCAGACCTCGTTGGCAGAGTATATTCCTTTCCGTATCGGCGGGCACTGGCCACATTGGCGATCTGTGTCCAGGGTACACTGGTAAGGGGTCTCGCCAGGCTGACACCGCAGGGGCATGTTGTTGCAGGCTTGGCATACAGACTGATTGTTGCGGAAACTTGTGAGAAGGATGCACTGCGTCTGGCAGTTCGTGCCTGGAATGAACTCTTGTAAATCGTTCAATGTAACGGGACAATGTTCGCATTCCTGCAGTGTCAAAACGTCGCACCCTTTCATGTACATGCCCACCGAGCAAGAGGTCTCTGGCCTCTCGCACGACCGACACTCGTTGTCTCTGAAGTCCCAGTACGAGTTGGCGGAGGGACACGCCCACAATGTGGTGTAAGGCTCTAGGGTTGCCGTGAAGATCGTAGGCTGCGCACAGAGGCCGGTGGCCACGAGTCCTACCATTTTCAGGCCTCCACCCACAGCCACTGGAATGTTTACATGGCATACGCCATATTTGCCTACCGGAACTATCAAACAACCCAAACGATGCAACAGACCGGGGTTCCGAAAACGCTGCCCAAGGTAATTGACCCTCGTGAATCCGATTTCAAGACTACAGTCCTCCTGGGCCTCTGTCCACTGCATGAGCACTGTCACGTGCAGCCGTTCCCAATCGTGGAAATCATTACCAGTGCGTGCCGTTTGCAGGTCCAGCATAGACAGCTGCTCGATTGTCGGGATGTGCACCAGTGCCATGGGCGTTGGATGCACCTGAAAGGAACCAGACAGGGCTGGAACGAGCGACACGGCGTCGATAGCAACTGTACGCTGTGTGTATGGATCTGGTTCCGAGCGAGCAAAGTGTATCTCGATCAGGTCATTCTCAAGGACAAGAAGAGGATCGAGAAGAATGCTCACATCACTCCATTCCTGTGCAAGTTCGACTTCCTCCGTAATCGAAGTGTAATCTTGATGGCGAATGGCATAGAGAAGAGCTGCACTCATATCCTCGTTTTGTAAAGATATGGCACGAGTCAGAGAGGCCCCATTACACATTGTGAAAGGGGAGTTTGGTGCAATATTCACCATCATGTTGTCCGAACATGCGTGGGCGTTTGAAAACAAGCTCTGTCTGTTGTAAATCAAGACCGGAGATTCCGTGAAAGTCGTTTCAAAAATACGAAGCGTGCCTCCGTCGGGTATTTCCACCACAAATATGCCTTCCAGAGCGGGACTCAAAGTGATGCAGTAATCCGAGATATATGTGTTGCCATCAGTGCCTAGTAATCTTCTGCTTTCAGCACCAGCAAATTGCGGGGTGCCATCCGTGTCACGTACAGCGATTGCAGATGATATTTGACTTAGTTGTTCTTCTATCATGACTCTGGAGGCCTGCATCGGCGATGTATAGGCTATACCACTGTCAGCCGTGTAGGTGAATGTTTTCTGGTCAGAAACATTTTCTACGCACAATGCATAATAACCAGAGACAGTTGTGTTTTGCACCAAGACGAAGTCTGACAACAAAACAATGATGTGGGCGCTTTCCGACACGGTTGCTGCCACAGAGGCATCCATCAGTCGTGGTACTCCGTCAAAGAGGCTTCGCACACAGTGTTGGTTCAAGGTCAATTCTTCACCCTGGAATGCATGTGAACACGAGCTGATTTCATCATAATAATAGCCGGTACACAAGGGGTCATACAAGCAGTACGAGGCACACTCTTCCGTGCTCGTGAAAGACTGCATAGGCTTGCTGTTTGTCACCACCTGTAAGTTATGACCCACTGCACAGGTGTCCGATGATGCGGGCTTCTCTCGAGGCGTGGTGTACGGTAGCAGTAGATATGCCCGATAAACACGTACATAGTGATTTCCCTGTAAAAAACTGTCTTGTACTATCGTGGTGTTTACGATATTTTCAGAAACAACTATCAAGTGAACTTGGTTGTTACAACCTAGCAAAAAGCTAGTGGGAGTGCTCCACGCAGTGGAAATGTAACCAATTATTACATCCTCACATACATTCAGCACACTTCCGTGGCCTACAAGAGCCAGGTCAGAGTCGTGTAAATTCACAAGGAGGTGTGAATTGACCTGTTCATTCTCGGCGACATACACAGGGATCAACGACAGAATTCGCCCAGTCTCCGAGTGCACCCTCAAAACCGACTGAATACGTGCTGCATCATGACGCAACATGACTCCACTTGTGTCAATGATACGGCGCTCGAGTTCAGCTCCTCTCGAGGTGATCGTGCATAGGCTCACCAGATCTGAAAGATGCTCCAGAAGTATTATGCCTGTGCGGAAGGCCGCAATCTGCACAGCGCTTGTCATGATTGAAATGACATGATCGATCACGAGCTCTGTAGTATGCACCGTTCCCTCCTCACTGTTTATGAAATTTTTGTGATGTACAAGGACCCCAAGTGCTGTATTTTCCATAAAGCAAAAAGAACCAATGACGCCTAGTATCACATTGTACTGCACCTGGGAAAGAATGTGATTTTTCTCAATTTGCAAGCAGAAAATTTTTTTTTCGGTGGCGAACATGGCCAAGCACAAAGAACTCTCACCCAGAACTTGCACTACAATTCTAGGCGCCATAGGCAATGATTTGCTCCGATGTAACCGGTCATTACCCTGTGTCGCCACCCGTTCCGTGTTTCCCAGGCTGAAAATAGCAGGAACATTCAGAAAGTCAATATTGACAACTTTAGTCGACACCAAACACTCGGGCCCTGTCCATCCGTTATCGAAATATGGCAATTGACAACATTCTCCTCGTCTGCAGGGGTAGAGTACATGCATATCCGCACAAACACACTCTGTGGAGCCCACTGCTGCAATCTGATCTGCAAAACAATCCACACACGAGCCTATCCCCTCTCGTTCTTTGTACGTATTCACAGGACAAGCTCGGCAAGCATGCTCATCCATATTGAGAGAGACGTTGAATGAATTGATCTCGGGAAGACCCTCAGGACTCATTTGCAGAGTCGACTGGCCCTCGTACGTCTCCATGGTGAGAGTGCTGGCGAGTATCACCCCCAAATTGTGTGGTCCAAAATCGCATTCGTCTTCATCGAGTATCCAGGACTGTAATGATGAAAATAAATTTACACCCTTCGAATTCCTGTACACCGGACTGGCATTGCATAGAGTGCCCGTGCGTTCGTATATTCCCTGAATCAAATCTCCATATCCATTGCTGATGTTTACCTTTTCGTTTATCCCAATATCACCATATCCGGCAGGACAGGCGTTGGAAAAAAACTCGTAATCGCACCGCTGTAAGGATGCTGAAAATACATCCCACGTACAAGTCAGGCAAATGGTCTTGGCCTCAGAGGCATATCTCCCCCCTGTACAGAAAGTGCAGGGCTCATCGCCAAGCAAATTTTTTACGGTATTTCCTGCACATGGTATGCATGATTTTGTAGTTCCTTCAATGTGCGAAGTGAAACCGGGAACACATAAACACGAATCTGGCGAAATTTGTCCCTGCATCAATGTCGTGGCACTCGCCAGACATTGCACACACACAATTGCGGCGTCGAACGGCTGATATTTACCATAGTCACAAAAATGGCACGAAGTAGACCCTAAATCAGAGGAAAACTTACCAGACTCACAACTTTGACAAACGTCAGCAATAGCATTGAGTTCCACAGAATACTTGCCAGCCCCGCAATCTGTGCAGGGTAAAGAATTTCTGTCAATTTTGAATTTTCCGGCTTCACAGCCTACACATGTCGCCAAATTACCAATTTCATAGCCTTTATTGCATATACAGTCCGCTACCTCGTCACTTGCGATATCTGAGAACGAATTGGAGGGACACAATGAACACAGGTCTGATCCTGCACCAATTGTTGTGGAGTATTTTCCTGGTAAACAGTTTACACAGAAATCTTCATCTGCACCTTGTATAATTGAGTATTTTCCGGCCACACAGCTGGTGCAAATCACAGAATTGAAATCCGTAGAAAATTTGCCTGCTTCACACTGAACGCAATGCATGGTGAGAGTGTAAATCCATCCGGGATTGCATATACAGTCGGATAATTGCGTACTTCCCGCCACAGAATTGCTTCCCTGTGGACATGGAATGCATACGTCTGACCGAGCATCAGTCACATTTGAGTACTTGCCGGAGATACACTCGACACAGACCTTGTTGGAGTCCATAAACGTTCCAGGCAGACAAGGGACGATACAGTTACTGTAATCACCGTTGCCCGGTGGAGAAAAAGAATTGTGCGGACATGGCAGGCATTCTTCAGATGTGTCAGAAGCCCAGGTTTCTGAATACGAGTTGGCTGCACAATCGGTACATTCTGAAGGAATCGGGCCTGGGCTCGTCTTGTAAGTTCCCGGTTCACATGGCTCGCACTGCGTGCCATTTGCGCCAATAAACCCAGTAACACAAAAACAATCAATTATTTTGGAACTTGCTGCAAGTGAATCTGAACCAAATGAACATTCTATGCAAAAATCTTCAGAGGAGGCCGCCTCAGTTGTCGAGTACTTTCCAGCATCACAGCTCTCACACACATCTGACCCAGCTCCAACCGTCTCGGAATACTTGCCGGCAACACAGCTCACACACACGTCCGACGCAGCTGCAACCGTTAAAGAATACTTGCCAGCAACACAGCTCTCACACACGTCAGACCCAGCTGCAATCGTCTCAGAGTACTTCCCCGCTTGACAATTGGAACAAGGAGCGTCTCCTTTGTTCGTCTTGAACTTGCCAGCTTCACAGGCAACACAGGTGCTTCCGTCCACGCCTGTGTAACCCTTATTGCACTTACAGTCGGAGGGATGACCACTCCCTACGAAAGACTGGGAATTGTATGGACATTCAGTACACGAGTCTTCACCGTCGAGTGAGAAGGTGTCGGCACGGCATAAAAGGCAATTATCAATAGAAGCAGATACCGGCACCGTTGAAAAGTAGCCGGCTTCACACGGTGAGCATTCTGCACTCGCCAATTCGGAACTGTAGTAGCCGGGCGTGCAGGCGTAGCAGTCATTGTGTAAGATGTCAGCGTTTGCAATTCGTTCTTCCTCATTGCGGTGTGAGTAGCCATGATTGCATCGACAGTCTCGGGCAGTTGCCGCGTCCGTGCGGTTGGCGGGAACAGTTTGTGAATCATTGTGACAAGCAATTGCCTCTCCACCCGTGCAGAAATGTCGCAACAGGCATGACTGGCAGGTCAAGAAGCCACTGCGTTTGAACGTCGCATCCCGACAAGTTGTACACTCACTGGATCCTGGCAAGGACACTTGAGTTGCATTACAAAATTTACAAGTCAGTGATGAATTGGCACCTATACTATCTGAAAACGTGTCTGAAGGACAATCTGTGCATACACTACTTCCCTCAAGCCGGAATGAATACGTGCCAGCCACGCAATTTTGGCACGTGTTGGCACTATTTGCAGCCAGTGTGTTCGAGAATTTCCCAGGTACACATGGAATGCAGTCCCAGTTGGTCACGGAACCAATAACAGTCGAATAGGAGCCTCGAAAACACGACACACAATCGTCACTGCCTGTGTACTCTTTGTAAGTGCCAGCGACACAAAAAGAGCAGGCCAGTCCATCGGCTCCTGTCGATCCTGCATTGCATTTGCAGTCCGTAAGCTCGTCACTTGCCACGAGCGAGCTGGAGAGAGTCGGGCAATCGATACACAAATTACTAATCGAAGCAACTTCAGTGGAGTAGGTTCCCGTCACACAAGAAGTACACAATGCGCTGCCTGTTGCTATCTTATACGTTCCTGCAATACAGTTTATGCATGGTGTTCCATCGGAACCAGTCCATCCAGAGTTGCATTTGCAGTCAATGAGCTCGTCACTTGCCTCCAAAGAGTTGGAACGAGTCGGGCAATCGATACATGAATTGCTGGTCAAAGCAACTGCCGTAGAGTAGGTTCCCGTCACACAAGAAGTACACAATGCGCTGCCTGTTGCTATTTTGTACGTTCCTGCAACACAGTTTGAGCATGGTGTTCCGTCGGCACCAGTGCTTCCTGCGTTGCATTTGCAGTCAATGAGCTCGTTACTTGCCTCCAAAGAGTTGGAATGAGTCGGGCAATCAATACATGAATTGCTGGTCAAAGCAACTACCGTAGAGTATTTTCCAGCCACACAGCTCACACACACGTCGGATCCCGCCGCGACTGTCTCAGAGTACTTGCCAGCTACACAGCTCTCGCATACGTCAGAATCAGCTCCCTCCGCATAGGAGTACTTGCCGGCCACGCAGTCCACACACACGTCCGCAGAAGCCGCTTCTACCAAAGAGTACTTACCGGCCACACAAGACACACAGACTAACTCAGATCCGGCACCCACAATTGTGGAGAACTTTCCGGCCACGCAACTTGTACACACCGTATTACCAGGCTGCGAGTAGGTTCCCGCTTCACACTGTAAGCAAGAATAGGAATACCGTTTGATATATGAACCAATACCTACTATGCCAGAACAAGTCTCTGATGCGTCCGTGTTGTTTTTCCCGATATACCCTTCTCCTTGTGCAAAATCATAAGAGAAGGTTCTGCAAGCAACGTCATTTCTGCATATCTCACCACATGTATTAATGTTTCCAACGCAAATATCATATGCATTGCGCAAGTCGCAGTCCTGAACAATCCATGCATTGTTCTCAATTACCCAACTTTCAGAAAAGATAAATCCAGAATTGCACGAACAGCCAGATGGCACGCCTGTGATAGACTGTGCGTTGCTTATACAGAAGCAGTCACTCAATTCGTCGCTTGCGTGTTCCGAGTACGACAAACGCGGACATAGCAGACAATCACGAGACGAGCCGATCGTCGTCGAGTACTTTCCTTCCGCACATTTATCACACACTAGCGCTCCGGTGAATTCTGTGAACTCTCCGGCAGCGCAAATCGTACACAATCCATCGTTGGAACCCGAATAGCCTGGAATGCACAAGCAGGGCCCGCCGTCTGGGCCAGTGGACCCTTCATTGCACACGCAGTCAGTGAGAGCATCGCTGGCCTCCAAAGATTGTGAATTCACCGGACAAATCTGACACACGTCCGTAGAAGCCGCTTCTACCAAAGAGTATTTACCGGCCACACAAGACACACAGACTAACTCAGATCCGGCACGCACAGTTGTGGAGAACTTTCCGGCCACGCAACTTGTACACACCGTATTACCAGGCTGCGAGTAGGTTCCCGCTTCACACTGTAAGCAAGAATAGGAATACTCTTTGGTAAATGTACTAATACTCAGTATGCCAGAACAAGTCTCTAATGCGTCCGTGTTGTTTTTCCCGATGTACCCTTCTCCTTGTGCAAAATCATACGAGAAGGTTCTGCAAGCAACGTCATTTCTGCATAGCTCACCACATGTATTAATTGTTCCAACGCAAATATCATATGCATTGCGCAAGTCGCAGTCCTGAACAATCCATGCATTGTTCTCAATTTCCCAGCTTTCAGAAATGATAAATCCAGAATTGCACGAACAGCCAGATGGCACGCCTGTGATAGACTGTGCGTTGCTTATACAGAAGCAGTCAGACAATTCGTCGCTTCCTTGTTCCGAGTACGACAAACGCGGACATACGAGACAATCACGAGAATTTGACGAGCCGATCGTCGTCGAGTACTTTCCTTCCGCACATTTATAACACACTAGCGCTCCGGTGAAATCTGTGAACTCACCGGCAGCGCAAATCGTACACAATCCATCGTTGGAACCCGAATAGCCTGGAATGCACAAGCAGGGCCCGCCGTCTGGGCCAGTGGACCCTTCATTGCACACGCAGTCAGTGAGAGCATCGCTGGCCT
>Ga0209702_10006045_pt1 | contig 15897 bp, 17 predicted proteins | sample FRY01_FD_187210 | JGI IMG/M metagenome (GOLD analysis project Ga0209702, IMG submission 187210) | Freshwater microbial communities from Lake Fryxell liftoff mats and glacier meltwater in Antarctica - FRY-01 (SPAdes) (version 2) | ecosystem: Environmental > Aquatic > Freshwater > Ice > Glacier... | reverse complement strand
CTAGTTTGAGAGTCATGAACGGGATCACCACAATTGTCGCCAAAGTCCACCTTTCAAAAGGAATTACCCGGAACCCCCGGAACCCCCGGAACCCCCGGAACCCTCGGAACCCCCGGATCACAAGGTGAAAGGCAGCCCCCCGGATATTAAAACTGTTCGACTAAGAATATGAAATCCAGAAACATACTACTCATTGTTGGCGCAATCATTATGCCGCTTTCAGCTTTGTCAGCTAATCCCAAAAAAGATGCTGAGCCGATGAAGAAAATCACAGATCAAGATTTTATAATCTCGTCCCTGTTGCATCGTATTTACGAGCACTCAATCCAGGCAGAGAAAATAGAGGAAAAACTTAAGAACGTTGAAAAGGAGCGCTCTCCTCATGATGACATTCCTGCTGCGAATCTTAAGTTAGTAATCAAGCGACTTGAAGCGATCGCTGATGTCCCTTCATTTAAGGCCAAACTCGCGAAGGATTTAGCAAAGATCAAGAAATCTAGGTTGGGCCCGAAACACCCAACTCGAAGGTGGCTTGAATTGTTGTCGCAGTCGTTGGAGAAATACAGCAAACCATCCAAGTAGTCGAATAAGGCGCTGGACAACCCGCTACCCGCTCGGAGTTAAAGTCTGGTGGTAACGAAAACCCTAACCCTGAAACGGAGGGGCGCTCCCGGTAGCGGGTGTCAGGCCTCAAACGTTGCTAAAAATGCATCATCTCTATCGACATACAGCCGTTACCGTAATTACAACATTACTAGCTTTCTGCTTAGGAACTTGGTGGGCATCTACACTTCCTGCCATCCAAGTTGAATTTAAGAAAACGATCATTCTTGAAATCGGGATTAATTCGGCAATTGCTGGTGGAGGGTTTTGGCTAGTAATGAGTTTGCTGTTGTCCAAGTCTAAACCTTTATTATGGATCCTTATAGGCGCTGTTTCTTCACTATAATGCCAAGGCACCTGTTCTCGGACGCCACCCACTTCGATTGCGCCAGTGCGATCCGAGGCAACCCACAGAAACAGAATTATTCCGTCTGCCCACGACATTGGTATGTTGATGCTGATTTCAACTGCACACGATGCAGCAAGGAGTTCACGTGGACGGCAACTGAGCAGAAAGCTTGGTTCGAGGATTACTTCTTCTGGATTGATTCGAGCCCACGCCATTGCAAGAAGTGCATGTCAGATCGAAGGCACCTCGAATCTCTGAGGAAGGAGTATGATTCGACTGTCTCTGCGGCCCGTCATAAAGGCGCTACCGACACGAAGTGCCGTATCATCGAGATCGTTCGCGAATTGGAATCCGTATTCGGCAACTTGCCGGAGAAGATGATCGAGACGAAGGATCTCTTCGATCGCCAAATACTGAAGGCTCAACAAGGAGCTCCACAGCCCCCCCCTGACCCGCCACTAGTCGAATTTCCCATGACCATTCCAACCTCAACCCTGAGGTCAACGCCCGCTCCCGGTCAGGGATTCTGTGAGCTTTGACGTTGGGCAATAAAAAAGAACTGCTTGCGCTGTGTCACAGGCGTGATACATTACCGACATGTCCCAAGCCGCCGTGATTCACGCTCGAATTGACCCCGCCACCAAGGCCGCGACCGAGCGCATACTCGAAGCCATTGGATTGACACCGACGGAGGCGATTCGACTGCTCTATCGGCAGATTGCCATGCGCGGTGAGTTTCCGATCGAACTAAGAACACCAAACGCCGACACGGCGAAGGTGCTTGCCAAGGTTGATAGCGGAGAAGACCTAGAGACGTTTGATAGCACGGAAGATCTCTACGCATCCTGGGCGTGATGAGAGTTGTTCAGCCGAGTTCATTCAAGAAGGATGTCAAGAAGCAGAAGAAGCGCGGCAAAGACTTGGACAAGCTCAAGGCTGTCGTGGATCTGCTTGTCTCTGGAGAGGATTTACCTGATCGTTGTCCCGATCATTCGTTATCAGGGAACTGGTCGGGATGGCGTGATTGCCATATCGAACCCGACTGGATCTTGATCTACAAGAGGACACCGGACACCTTGACTCTCGGTCGAACTGGCAGTCATTCAGACCTATTCTAATAAAACAAGAAGCCCAATCGGGATCGGGTAGGCAGGGGATTTTAACCCAGCCCCCCACCGACCATACGGGTTTGATTCGCAAGGCTCAATCACCAGACTCGTCAAAGGATCCGCCATCCGCTATCGCTCCTCCGTCCACCGATGATTGAGCCACCCCAATTCGACCACGACCGTATCGCCAAAGCGGTAAAGGAAATCCTCTTCGCGATCGGAGAGGATCCTGAACGCGATGGCCTTCTCGACACCCCTCAACGCGTCGCCCGCATGTATGCCGAAATCTGCGGTGGCCTGCGTGAGGACCCGAGCGCCCACCTCGATACCACCTTTGATGTCTCTCACGATGAAATCATCGTGGTCCGCGATATTTCATTCTTCTCGATCTGCGAACACCACCTCATCCCCTTTTTCGGGAAAGCGCACGTCGCTTATCTTCCCGAGAAAAATGGCCGCATTACCGGACTCTCAAAACTGGCCCGCCTCGTCGATGGCTACGCGAAACGCCCCCAGGTCCAGGAACGCCTGACCTGCGAAATCGCCAATGCCATTGAGAAGAAGCTCCACCCTCGGGGTGCCGCCGTCGTCATCGAAGCCGAACACCTCTGCATGTCGATGCGCGGGATCAAGAAGCCCGGAGCCAAAACGGTCACTTCCTCCATGCGGGGTATCTTCCGCGAGAACCCCGCCTCCCGTGAAGAGGTTCTCAATCTCATCCTGAGATCTCCGTCATAGACCTTAGCGCTCGAGGAGGATTTTATCTCCCAGCACCACCATTTCGATGGATCCCTTGAGAGTCTTATTGAGGAAGGGTGTGTTCGAACTTTTAGACTTCATGAATTCCTTCGTGAAGGTCGTTTCTTTCTTGGGATCGAAGACGATCAAGTCGACCGGTTTCCCTTCGGCAACCTCGGCAACCCCAAGACGCATCATGCGACGGGGCTCGGCCGAGTATCGTTTCACGATGAGATCCCAACCGAAATCACCGTTGCAAATAAAGCGGTCGTGAAGAGAGACCAAGGCGGTATCGAGGCCACTCAAGCCATTCGGAGCATCGACGAAGGCCTGTGATTTTTCGAACTCGGTATGGGGAGCATGATCGGTCGCGATGAGATCAAAGACGCCCTCTTTGAGCCCCTGCAAAAGCGCGGCATTGTCCTCGGCCGTCCGCAGCGGAGGATTCATTTTGTAATGGGTATCGTAGTCCCCGATATCCTCGTCGCGGAACATCAAGTGATGCGGGGCCACCTCAGCCGTGATCTTGGCTCCGCGCGACTTCCACCAACGGATCGTCTCCATCCCGATCGCGGAACTGACGTGTTGAATGTGCAGGTGCATCCCCGTCGCATGAGCGATGCGGATATCGCGATCCATGCAGATCTCTTCGGCCAGAGCTGGAGTTCCCTGAATCCCCAGACGATAACTCGCCGGACCTTCGTTGAGAGCACGGGGACCTGCCAGTTGCGGATCCTCGCAGTGACTCGCGAAAAACATCTCGAACTCCAGTGCATATTCCATGGAGCGTTTCAGCAAGGCCGCATTGGGCACGGCATCGCCGTCATCCGTGAGCATCAACACCCCGGCCTTTTTCATCCCGGCAATCGGAGCCATCTCCTTGCCCTTGCGGTCCACCGTGATACACCCAGAGGTCAGCACCGGAATGCGGCACTTCCTGCCGATCTCGAGCACGCGATTCACGACGGTCGCAGAATCAATCGCAGGAGCCGTATTCGGCATCATGACCACGCCGGTAATTCCGCCGTTGATGGCAGCCTCGGTGCCATCGAGGATCGTTTCCTTGTGCTCTTGTCCGGGTTCACGAAAGTGAACGTGGGCATCAAACATCGCAGGCATGACAATCTTCCCGGCGCAATCGACAACGCGGGCCCCTTCCGGAGCGTCCATCACGCCGACCGCCTTGATGATTCCGTCAACGATCCAGACATCGGCCCGCGTGGGCGCGGCATCTTCAGTGGCGACTTCTCCGCCTTGTAAAAAGAGATTCATGAAACTTGTGGTTTAAGGTCGTAAAGAACCGACATCCGCGCCGCGATCCCGTTCTCCACCTGCTGGGAGATCAGGCATCGTTCGTAATCGAGAACGCCATCACAAAGCTCCACGCCACGATTGATCGGCCCGGGGTGCATCACGTAGATGCCCTCCCCGGCGATGCGCCTGAGACGCTCTTCGGTAATCCCGTAAACATTGTGATATTCGCGATCACTCGGGAAGAAGGGCTGATCCATCCGCTCCTTTTGCACGCGGAGAAGATAGACCGCATCCGGCCCCCACTTCATCGCTTCTTCGTAATTGGTAAAACGCTTGAAACGGGTCTGAGGCACGAGACTCCCGGGGCCGCAGAACGCCACTTCCACGCCCAGCTTATCAAGAATGGTACTCGTCGAGCGCGCGACCCGGCTATGAAGAATGTCCCCCATGATCACGACCTTCTTGCCCGCCATCTCGGGACAGACTTCGCGAAAGGTGAAGGCGTCTAACAGACCTTGGGTTGGATGAGCATGGGCCCCGTCACCCGCATTGATGACCGAAGCTCCGGTCTGTCTTGCGATCGCGGCAGGCTGTCCCGCCAGTTGATGCCGCACCACGATGTAGTCCGCGCGCATTGCCTGCAGGGTATCAATGGTGTCACGAACCGATTCCCCTTTCGTAACCGACGAATGCGGCACATCAAAAATCGTAACATCCGCCGACAAGCGCTTCGCGGCCACCTCGAACGAAGACAAGGTCCGCGTGCTGGGCTCGTAAAAAAGCATGAGCACCGTCTTTCCCTTGAGCGCGGGCACCTTCTTCACCGAACGGGTGAACAATTCCTTAAAGGGCACCGCCTGATCCAGAAGGTGAATGATTTCCTCGCGATCAAGTGAGACGATATCCAGGAAATCTTTGCGGGCCATAGGTCGTTACTGTTTGCTAATGATTTCGACAGCGTCTTTGCCGTCAGTTTTTTGAAGGCTCACCACGACATGATCCAGGCGGGCCGTTTCTAAATGCTCTCCGACGTAGGTCGGAGAAATTGGAAGTTCGCGATGCCCGCGGTCGATCAATACCGCCAGCTCAACCGCTCTCGGGCGACCGTAGTCGAAGAGCGCATCGAAGGCCGCCCTGATCGTCCGACCCGTGAAGATGACATCGTCCACGAGAATAACGCGGGACTCGTCGATCGGGAAATCAATCTCGCTGCTCTGCAGTTTTGGATTGCTGGACAAGTGGGCCAAGTCGTCACGATAGAGCGAAATATCGAGAATCCCGAAGCGGACCTTGGCACCCTTCGCGCGCAGCTCCCCGGCAACCCGTTCAGCGACCTCGTCACCGCGACTGCGGATTCCCACGAGATCGATCGTCTCCTGCCCGACCGCTTGAAAAATCTGATCCGCCAGACGGGTGATTGCCGCCGAGATAGCTGAGGGATCTAAAGCAGTGCTCATGTCGTTCTCTCGGATGATACGGAGAAAGAGATCGGTGTAAAACAGGAAGCGAAAAATCAACACGCAAAGGCCAAAGCTCAAGGCCAGAGGCTCCAGGGTTCTTTGTCCTTCAGGACTCCACCTCCTAGAAGTGCCTCCGCCCAATATCACCTCTCCTTTGGCTTCCATCAAAAGTCACCTTCGCCGCCTCGGCATGAGCCTTTTCAACCGCAGCCTCACGAGTTTCGCCCCCGGCCACAATTGCTAAAACCCGACCTCCGTTGGTGGCCCAATCGTTACCGACCTTCTTGGTTCCAGCATGGTAAATACGAGCATCATTGACATTCTCAAGGCCAGAGATGACATCATCGGCGCGCGAACTTTCGGGATAACCCGCAGAAGCAAGAATGCAGCACACCGACCATCCTTCATTGAAGGAAAGGAGTTCGGGCATGAGATTCCCCTTCGCTCCTTCGAGGCAGAATTGCGCCAGATCACCGGATACGAGCGGCATCACGGCTTGGCACTCGGGATCACCAAAGCGGCAATTGTATTCGATGATTTTGGGGCCGTCGACCGTGAGCATCAATCCGAAGTAGAGGAAGCCCTTGTAGTTCAGCCCGTCCTTTTCCAATCCGGCCACAGTGGGCGCAACAATCTCATCATCAATCCGCTTCATGAGCTCCGGATCGGCCAACTGACGGCTCGCGACCGCTCCCATTCCGCCGGTGTTGGGACCTTCGTCCCCTTCCCCGATCCGCTTGTAGTCGCGAGCCGGTGTGAGAATCAAATAGTCCGACCCACTGACCGCCGCAAAGATCGAAATCTCGGGACCGACTAGACACTCCTCGACGAGAAGGCGTCCCGCCCCGAAGCGACGCTCGACCAGCACTTCATTGAGGAATTGATCGGCACTCTCCTGATCAGGACACACCGCCACTCCTTTACCGGCCGCCAGGCCGTCAAATTTCAAAACGGTGGGATACTTCCCGGCAATGGCCGCCTGGGCTTCCTCGAAATCCGCACACCCTGTCGCCGCTCCGGTGGGAAGGTCATGCCGTTGCATGAATTCCTTCGCAAACTCCTTGGAGGCCTCCATCTGGGCCGCCGCGAAGGGAGGACCCCAACATGGGATTCCCGCTTCCGCACAGCGATTCGCCAAGCCCTCGCCCGTCACGAGATAGCTCTCCTCTCCAGCCACGCAAAGATCGATCCCCTTGCCCGTCATCCACGCGATCAAGGTATCAAGATCATGAGCCTCGACTCTCCCGGCATGCTCCAATTCATGAATGGCCTCACTTCCGGGGAAACAATAGACCTCGGGATCACTCGCCGATTCACGAAGGGCCCGAATCAGGGCATGTTCACGGCCACCTTTTCCGACAACGCAAATTTTCACGCCGCTGGGCATAGCGAGGCAGGATGGGATTGGCAAAAGCGAATGTCACTTTCTGTCAATCTTATCGCAAACGCCGACGCAAACTCCGCAGGCAAAGCACGATGGCCGGCAGACAATGCCGGAGGCTTGATGAGGGCCCCAACCCCTTCACCTCGTCCTGAAATCATCGCCCCAAAAGTTCGCGAAAATCTCAATCAGTCCCGGAATGAAATCAACCTTGCCAAGAACAGGTCGCTCCCTCCAAGTTGTTGCTGTCATGCCACACTCTCCCATACTTGTCGTCCTCGCCGCTGGAATGGGTAGCCGTTACGGCGGCCTCAAACAGATGGATCCCATGGGCCCCCACGGCGAGACCGTTCTCGACTACTCCGTGTTTGATGCCATCCGCGCCGGATTCTCAAAAATCATTTTTGTCATCCGCGAAGACTTCGCCGAAGACTTCAAAAAGAACGTCGGAGATAAATTCAGTGAGCAGGTCGAAGTCGCCTACGCTTTTCAAAGTCTCACCGACCTCCCGGAAGGATACCACCTCCCCGCAGGCCGCGAAAAACCCTGGGGCACCGCCCACGCCGTCCGCGCGGCCCGCCACGAGCTCGACCGCCCCTTCTCCGTCATCAATGCCGATGACTTCTACGGCTCCGATGCCTACCACCAAGCCGCCAGCTTTCTCACCTCGAGTCGTCCCAATAACGGCAAGGCCCACTACGCCCTCGTCGGCTACCACCTCGTCCGCACCCTTTCCGATCACGGCGCGGTCAACCGGGGCATCTGCCAAACCTCCAACGGCCTCCTTCAGGGAGTGCAGGAAGTGATCGACATCTCCCGCAAAAGCGAAAAAGAAATCGAAGGCCGCGCCCTCGATGGCAGCGCCTGCCTCATCGAAGAAGACGTCATCGTCTCGATGAACCTCTGGGGCTTCCCTCTCAGCTTCATCGACGAGATCGAAACCCACTTCACCCGCTTCCTCGACGAAAAGGGCCGGGAGCTCAAAAGCGAATGCTACATTCCCACCATCGTCGATGACCTCATCAAGGCCGGCACCGTCGATTGCCACGTCCTCGAGACCAATTCCTCGTGGTTTGGAATCACCTACCCCAATGACAAACCGCACGTCGTCGAAAGCATCCACGCCCTCGTCGACGCGGGATACTATCCCTCGCCGCTCGTCTAGGGCGAGCACCGGAAAGATCGCGTCACAACCCAGCCGACGCCATCGTGACCCTTGAGTCTTCAAAAATCGAAACCGGATTCGTGAATCAAGATCAGGATTTTAATCGCCGAAAATTTCGTGAAAAACGAACGCCTTGCCGAGTGCTCCTTCGGCGGGCTACCCTCGCCCATGGCTAAATCAGTCCGCGAGTGTGCCGTAACACGATGGGAAGAGCGCGGGAGCGAAATCTTCCAGGATTTTGTCGCCGTTGAGGAACCCCTGCAGGTCATCGTCGACGGCCGCCCTCTCGCGGTCCTGATGCGAACACCAGACCACGATGACGTCCTCGTGATGGGCTTCCTCCTCACCGAGGGCATCATTTCCACCTTCGATCAAGTGCGCCGTATCGACCTCGAGGCCAAGGACAACCACGCCCTCGTCTTCCTCATCGACGATCACGAATGCGATTGGGAACGCCTCACCCGCCACCTTTTCTCGGCCTCATCCTGCGGCCTCTGCGGCAAGGCCACCGTTGATGCCATTCTTCAAAACCACCCACCCATCACTCATCACCTCAAAGTGGAACGCGCGGTCATCCTGCAAGCGCCCTCCAAGATGCGAAAAGCCCAGGAGAACTTCCAATCCACCGGCGGAATTCACGCCTCGGGAATCTTTTCTCAAAGCGGTGAGCTGCTGGTGCTGCACGAAGACGTGGGCCGCCATAACGCACTCGATAAGGTGATTGGAGACGGCCTCAACCAAGGCCTCGATTTCACGCAATGCTTCCTCCTCGTCTCCGGACGCATCTCCTTCGAGCTCATGCAAAAAGCCGTAGCAGCCCGACTCCCCCTCGTCGCCGGGATCTCGGCCCCCTCCTCCCTCGCGGTCGATTTCGCGAAGGATTCCGGACAAACGCTCATTGGTTTTCTTCGGCCCCCGACGATGAATCTCTACGCCGGAAAACTCTAAGGTTTCCGGCGCTGCGTCGACTTTTTAGCAGGGGCACTTTTTTTGGCCTCGGAGAACTTGCGGGCTCCTTTTTTAGAGGCCTGTTTTCTTGCGGCAAACTTCTTCTTCCCGTCAAATTTGCCCCCTGTCGATTGCTCCTTGGCAGCGAACTTCTTCTTCGGAGCTCCGCCGACAAGTTCGGTGATCGTAAAGTCCACTTTCATCCCGAGACGATCAACCGCATCCACGACAACCTTCATCCGTGAACCGGCTTGCAGAGCCTGACCCCGACTGTTGGCAAAACGGTTCGAATTGGCCTCGTAGAACCATCGCCCTTCTGGAAATCCTTCTCTCTTCACGAGACCACGTTGGAGAATATCGGTGCACTCCATAAAGAGCCCCATCGCACGAACTTCAGTAACGATGGCATTAAAGATCATGGTCTGCTCTTTTTGGGAATCCAGCTCCAGCCACTCTAACATTTTCATGCGGCGGCTTTCAGTTTCGGCATCCGCACTGGTCCGCTCGGTGCTCGAAATATGCTCCGCAATTTCCACGCAACGCTTGGCGTCGGGGGTGCGGTCAATCTTCTCGGGACGATTCATGAGCAAAGGCTGCAAAGCGCGATGCATCACGAGGTCGGCATAGCGCCGGATCGGACTCGTGAAATGACCGTAGTCATTCTTCGCAAGTCCATAGTGGCCATCGGGTGTCGAGAGATAACAGGCTCTCTTCAGACTCTTGAGCAATCCCACTTTGATCGCAGGTTCTTCAAGTGAGCCCTTGGCATCCTCTAACAATTTCTGAATGTGCTTCCGGTTCGTCAGGTCACCCACTTGATACTCATACCCGCGCGCCATTTCGGCAAATTCGTTGAGCTTATCGGGATCAGGATCCTCGTGCACCCGGTAAATCGTGGGACGACTGGAGTTCTTGACCGCACGCGCTACGGCCTCGTTGGCGGCAAGCATGCATTCCTCGATGAGCTGGTGACTCTCATTGTATTCCTCGCGATGGTATCCCGTCGGAACCCCTTTTTCATCGAGGATGATACTCACCTCGGGCATCTCAAGATCGAGCCCGCCACTGGCAAAGCGACGCTTGCGCAGAAGGGACGCAAGCTTCCAGGCTTCGTGAATTCTCTCGCCCAATTTCCCGCCACTGCCGGGACGTTCAAGAATCTCCTGGGCTTCCTCATAAGTGAACTTCCGGGGCGTGCAGATCACGGCGTCACAGAACGAGGTTTTGGTCATGCGGCCCGTCTCGTCGAACTCCATCACGGCACACTTCGTCAAGCGATCCTGCTGGGGAACAAGAGAACAAATTCCATTGCACAATTCCTCCGGTAGCATGGGAATGACTCGGTCCACGAGATAGGTCGAGTTCCCCCGCTCCCGCGCTTCAAGGTCAAGAACACTCTCCGGCTTCACATAATGCGAAACATCGGCAATGTGCACCGCGAGCTGCCATCCTTTTGCGGTCTTCTCGACCAAAATGGCGTCGTCAAAATCCTTCGCCGTCTTTGGGTCGATCGTAATGACGTCGCGCTTTCGCCAGTCTTCGCGACGGGCAATTTCATCTGCGGGAATCTTAAGCGGGATCTTCTGCGCGGCCGCGACGACTTCGGGCGGAAAGGTGTCATTGATTCCGTGCTGCTCTACGATCGCAAGGACATCGATGCCAGGATCCCCGGGCCAACCGAGAACGGTCACGATGTTCCCTTTCGGAATATCTTTGGCCTTTTCCCACTCCGTGATTTGCACCGCCACAAGCTGGCCGGGCTTGGCATCCAGGGTGTCGCCAATCCGAATCGAGGGCGGAAGACGTTCATCATCCGTCCGAACCGTGGGATACTTTCCGTTCTTCACGAAGATCCCGGTCACCTTACCGGAACGTCGTTCCACCACTTCAATCACGCGCGCCCGGAGGTCGTTATGCTCACGGGATCCCCCGTCGTTCTTCACGAGACGAACACGGACGATGTCACCATCGAGCGCCGTATCCATCGCCCTTGGCGAAACATAGTAGCGGGAAGGTTCGGTCAGATCAATACCCGTGGCGAGATTCCCTTCGTCAATCTTATCCGGCAGGAACCAACCGTGGCCGCCTGGGCTCAGCTTGATCTTTCCGACCAAACCATCCCGCGAACGTCCTTGATGACCGATCGTATATCGTCCTTTTTTCCCAATCGAAATCTCTCCCGCACCGACCATCTCGGTAAGGGTCTCACGAAGCTTTTTGCGATTGTTACTGGTCACCCCAAGTTCGCTGGACAACTCGCTCTTGTTGAGTGGCCTTCCTCCATCTTTACCCAAAAGCGCCGCAATTCGCTTTTTCATCTCCTCTGCTTTCGCCATATCCCTAGTCTTGTCACAGATTTGCGAGGGAACAACCACCGATCAGAATTTGCTGGCGATTTCAAAAAATAGAGATACCTTGTAAAGACAATGTAGATTCAAAAAAGGCTTTGATTGCCAAATTCCAGAAAATGCCTTTAGTCTCATCTACGCAATCGCTAAAAGACATCCACACAATGAAACTCACTTCCAATCTCTCCTCAAAACGACGCGGATTCACGCTCGTCGAACTCCTAGTCGTGATCGCCATCATCGCGGTCCTAGCCTCCCTTGGCTTCAAGGGATTCACGATGGCACAAGAAATGGCTAAAAAGACCAAGGGCGCCACGTGCATCAGCCAACTCATCCAAGCCTCCGAGGATTTCTACAACGAATACTCCCAGCTTCCTCTCGGAAGCACCGCTGACAGCGACAGCGAGCGCCAAACTGACAACCAACTCATGGCTCCTCTCGTCGGCTTGAAAAGCGCCATCGAAGAGAATCCCAAGGAAGAATCCTTCTTTAAGTTCCAAAAGGCCAAGGGTCGCGGAAACGATGTCTATGATGGACTCGAACGTGACCAGAGCCGCGCCGAACTCTACGGACCTTGGAACAACAAGGAAAAGACCGATCGCTACTACATCTGCGTTTACAACTACGACTACGACAATGAACTTCGCGAGCCCAATGCCCTCGGCAACGAGCTTCACTTCGAAACCAAAGTCCTCGTCTATCACAAGGGCAAGGACGGCAAAACCGGCGGCAAGTTCAACCGCGACAACATCTACAGCTGGGCCAAGAGCAACTAATCTCCCCTTCCTCATTTTTCAAAACCAGGCTCTCCCCTTTCGGAGGCCTGGTTTTTTTGTGCCTCCGGCCACCTCACATACAAGGGACCAAAACCCCGTCGCGCATCCCGTGGATCTTTTTCTTATCAGCGGGAACGATCGTTGCCAGACAGCCGCCGAGCTTAGTCTTACCTGAAGAATCCACAAAATAATAGGGACAAAGTCGCACCCGCCCGACCATGATCCGTCGCTCGCCAGTTTGAGGGTCAAAGTAAGGATGCTCAATCAGCTTCGTCTCCTGAAACTCCTGCACGATCGAGGGCTTGCTCTGAAAATCAGCTTGGGCCTGGGAAAGGGCGCTCCCCCACTCCTGCGAGGAAATATCGTGCCCAATCGTGACCCCCCGGGAACCCCACGCCAGCTCATTAAACCCGCTGATTTTGAGAACCAATCGTCGCTCTTTCTGACTAAATCCCCCAACTTCGTCCCAAGAACTCACCTCGAGCCTCGGCAGCGCCGCATGGGGCGGAATCTCCCTCGGATCAACCACCCAGCCAAAAGGAATGATCTCCCTCAAACGACGAAAATGACTCCCGCGCAGCTCCGATTCCCAAATTTTCCTCAACGAGGGAGACCAAAAGAGCGCCAACCAGAGCTTTTCTTCAAAATGCGGTTTGAAGGGAGGCGTGATTTTTCCACCCGCCGCCAATCCTTTGGCCGACGGGATCGACTCCCAATCGAAAAGCTCGAAGAAGCGATAGACCTCGCGATCTCCCGCCTGCCATTTCTCGGCCTCCTGAACCGAGAATTTCTCCCCGAGCTGCTCAGCCAGCCAAGCCATCTCAGGCCGGTAGTCACCAGATTCCTCTGAAACCAAAATATCAGCACCGTCCTCAAAAAGGGACGAAAACCCTTCCAGCATCCCGTTCGCACCTCCAAAAATCTCAAATCCACCCGCAGCATAAGTCTGACTCAACCAAGCCAAGGTTCCGATTCCGCCAGGCACCCCGTCCAACTCGGAGGCCACAACGCCCTCCTCAGTCAGCAAGAGATCCGGGCGAATCACCCTCGGCCCCACACCCCGTTGCGAATCCAGAAGCTGATGCTCCAACAACCACGGCGGTTTTCCGGCATCCAAAATCTCGGAAATCCACCCCGGCCGCGTTCCTTCCGAACTTTGCCGGTGCAATTGATCACAAACCTGCTGAAAGCGATGAAGCGGATGTCCCAACCCCGTCAGCAACTTCTTCTGCGCCTTCGTCAGGGCAAAAGGCTCCGGAGACCAAAGCCATCCGCGGTCGGAAAAGAAGCCCCCTTTGGGAGCGGCCTGCTTGAGGGCATCGAGAGTGAGTCCAACCACGGGGGACGAATCTAACAACGCTCAGCCAGACATCAACCCCGGGGATGAAAGTTTGCGATCGCTCCACCGTAACTGCTCAAGCCGAGACTTTACCATTGTCCTCCGCCAAATCCCGCGTATCTAACTCCCCGCCACATGTTTTTTCTCACCAAAATGTTCAAGCTCCGGGATAAGTCTAATCCGGACGAGGAAAAGCCCTTCCTCGATCACTTGGAGGACTTAAGGGTGATGGTCACACGGATCGCGATCACCCTGATCGTCGCGACCCTCGCCTGCTTCGTCTACAAGGACGAGCTCATGAAGATCATCCGAAAGCCTGTCGAGCAGGTCTGGGTCGATAAGCATGAAGCGACCCTCCCAGTGGAACTTGGGATCACTCTCGACGATTGGGAAAGAGCTCTCAGCCTCTCCGAAATCACGCCCCCCCTCAATAACTTCGACTCCACTCTCACCGAAACTTGGTGGAAGGAAGTCGGCGACGAACGCACCCGAACCCTCACCGAAGCCGCCATCGTCTATCGGGCCGCCGAAAAACTGAAGGAGGAAAAACGTAAGCCCTTCATCGAATCACTTCCCGACGCCAAAGAAGAAACCCGCAAGATGGCCTTGGAATTCCTCAAAAGCGGACCCTCGACCAATCTCAATGCCGAGGGCAACCTCCGCCTGATGAGCTCCCTGAAGCCCACCGAAACCTTCATGCTCACGATGAAGCTCGCCTTCTTCGCCGGACTCATTGTCTCCTTCCCTCTCGTTCTCTATTTCCTCCTTCAATTCATCGTTCCCGGCCTCAAGGACAAGGAACGCAACGCACTCTGGCCCGCCCTTACCATCGGCTTTGGCCTCTTCCTTGGGGGTGTGCTCTTTGCCTACTTCTACGTTCTCCCAAACGTCCTCACCTTCTTCTACGAATGGGGTAAAGAAATGGGCATCTCCAACGATTGGCGCATCGGTTACTACATTTCCTTCGCTACGACCTTCGTTCTAATCTTCGGGGTCGCCTTCGAACTCCCCGTGGTCGTCATGGCCTTCGTGAAGATCGGACTTCTCAACCACAGCATGATGCGGGAAACCCGTTCTTATGCCATCCTCGCGATCTTCGTCATCGCCGCCCTCATCACGCCAACACCGGACATGATGACCCTCTCACTCCTCGCAGTGCCCATGGTCATCCTCTACGAAATCTGTATCTGGCTGTCCTACTTCCATGAAAAGAAGGTCAATAAACTTGAGGCCGAAGAAGAAGCAAAACGCATGACGCGCCTCCTAGCAGAGCCCAAGCCCGAGCCCGATCATCATGACGATCATCATGACGAAGACCACGCCCACCTAGACCTCACCGAGGAACACGAAGGCGAAGATATTTCGGATCATCATGATCACGCCGACTACATGAACTACCCCGGCGAACATCGGAGCCCAGAAGAAGAAGATCCCAACTTTGATCCCCTTCTCCCTGACGAAGATATTCCCGCCGCTGAAAAAGACCGCGAGTGATTCTGGTCAAGCTCCTGCTTTCACCGTAGGAGTCTTGGCATGCAATCAATGACTGGCTTTGGCCGCTCCGAGCACGCCACCTCCAACTTCACCGCCCGCGTCGAGATCACCTCGGTGAATCGTAAACAAGCGGACATCGTCTTCAACCTCCCCCGCGAATTGGGGGAACTCGAAGGGTCTCTCCGAAAAACAGTCCTCAATGCCATCTCCCGAGGTCGCGTCAACGTCGCCATCCAACTGGAGCGGGCCGCCACCGCCCCCAAGCCTTTCAACCTCGATTGCGCAAGAGCCCAAGCCCTCGAAGCCGCCTTCACCGCACTCTCAGATCTCCTCAACCGCCCCATCAAGCCCGAAGCCCAAGACTTCCTCCGCATTCCCGGACTTCTTTCCTTCGAAGACTCCGGCATGGATCAAGCCGAAGCTCTCGAAGCCATTTCGCCAGCGCTCGCAGGAGCCCTCGAACGCCTTCTCGAAATGCGACACTCCGAAGGACAGGATCTCAAAAGTGATCTTTTAGAACGCCTCAACGTCATCGAGGAACACGCCAAGGTCATCGGCGAAGCAAACCCGCAGGTCGTCACCCGCCAACGCGAAAATCTCCACCAACGACTCCGCGAAGCCGAAATCGAACTCGATCTCAACGACGACCGCCTCCTCAAAGAAATTGCCATCTTTGCCGAACGCTGTGACATCTCCGAAGAAACAACCCGGCTGACCTCGCACCTTGGACGCTTCCGGGAATACCTCGACCGCAATGAATCCGTCGGCCGCTCCCTCGACTTCCTCTGCCAGGAAATCAACCGCGAATTCAACACCATCGGCTCCAAAGCAAACGATTCCAGAATCGCTCAGAACGTCGTGATGGCAAAAACGGAACTCGAAAAGATCCGAGAACAGGTTCAAAATATCGAGTGAGCCCCCCCCCCCCCCCCG
>Ga0209702_10006044_pt1 | contig 15901 bp, 14 predicted proteins | sample FRY01_FD_187210 | JGI IMG/M metagenome (GOLD analysis project Ga0209702, IMG submission 187210) | Freshwater microbial communities from Lake Fryxell liftoff mats and glacier meltwater in Antarctica - FRY-01 (SPAdes) (version 2) | ecosystem: Environmental > Aquatic > Freshwater > Ice > Glacier... | reverse complement strand
GCGCGACGCTGGCGACCGAGAATATCTTGATGATCTTGTTCTGGTTGATGTTGATAAAACCAACCGTTGCGTCCATCAAAAAGTTGATCTTGTCGAACAGGAAGGCGGTGTGTGAGTCGAGCGAGTCGATGTCGCGCAAAATCAGCCGCGCTTCCTCGAACTGTTCGGCGTTGAGCATTTTGCTGCGCATCATGAAGCTCACGGCGCGGCGCGTGTCCATCACGTTGCGGCGAATGCGCCCGCTTAGGTCTTCGTGCCGGGCAATCGCGCCGAGTACTTCGCCTGCCAGTGCATCGGTCACGTCGCCCGACAGCACCTGGGCGCTGACTTTTTCCAGCTCTACGTAAATGCCTTCGAGTGTGTCGGCTGAGTATTCAGCGTCGGCATCGAACAGTTTGAGCAGCACTTCTTTCGCATCTTCAATCAGCCCTGGCGCCCGTCTGGCACGCATCCGCAGCAGGCGGAAAACCGGTACGTCTTCATCGTGGATGGAGAACAGTACACCCTTGCTTTTGAGGTCGTTGTTGACAAGGTTTAGGATAAAGGCGACGCGCACCGTGCGCGGATCGTCCGCGTCGGCAATCAAGAAGTCGGAGCGAATATGCAGATCGCCGTTGTCTTCTTCGTAAAAACGTGCAGACTCCTCGATGTCTTCGTCCATCGCGTCTTCAGGAATCGACAGGTCGTAGTGCTGCTTGATCCAGCGTTTTTCCTCTAGCGTGGGGGATTCCAGGTCAACCCAGATCGGCTGGAACTTGGACAGCTCTTCAAGCGACTCGATTTCTTCCTGAAAGAGCCGCCCGTTGGCAAGGGTAAAAATATTGAGCATGGCTGACGGCCTTTTGAATGTGAGGCGGAATCAAAGGTTAACGCCCAACACATAGTTGCCGGGCTGTAACGGAGCAAGGGGGGTGTGCATCGCTTTCAACCCCTAGCCTTGACCGTACCCATGGTGGGTAAATCGTCAGTCTGCGGTGTTGAAAGCTAGCAAGTACTGCTGCTTTCCAAGGATTTTTCCGTAGTGGATATGGCGCGATTATGGCACCGGGGCTGCCCTTGGCGCCCAGTGCGTCCAGGCCTTCGAGCGCGTGGTGCGCCAGAAAAGAAAAAACCAGAAGAATCAAGGATTTTTGCAGAAGGTTTCATTTTTTTCTGCATTGCCAGCTTGCAATTACCCTATATGAGGCGCATAGTAAATGCAAGAGAGCGTCCCCCGTCTGCCGCTCCCCCCTGATTGACAACTTCATTGGAAAGATTTCATAGGGAAGAGCGGTGTTTCTCAACCCGGTTCCAGCCTTTGACGAACCGTGAACAAGGAGTCTTTAGTATGAACTTGACGATCAGTGGCCACCATCTTGAAGTTACCCCCGCGCTGCGCGGCTACGTAACCAGCAAACTGGGTCGAATTACCCGGCATTTTGACCAAGTAGTGGACGTAAAAGTCCTGCTGACTGTGGACAACATGAAAGAAAAGGAACGACGCCAGAGGGCCGAATGCAATGTTCACGTCAAAGGCCGTGACCTGTTTGCAGAAAGCTCCCATGCAGATTTGTATGCTGCAGTTGACGAATTGACGGACAAACTGGACCGCCAGGTCGCGCGCTACAAAACCAAAACGCAAGACCACCATCATGTGGCTGCCAAGCGCCAGGATATGCTGAACTAGCTCGCCTGCGCCACTCGCTAATAGCCGCCTTCAAGGAAATTGATGGCGGTTTTTTTTGTGTTCAATGAATGGACGAGGTATTGGGTCAATTTTGGGGAGTTCGCTTAACGCGACAGAGCCAGTTACACTGCCCAAAGGACAATCCCTGTCTGTAGCACAGTAGTTTTACAGCCCGGCGCTTTGACCTTGAAGTGCCTTCTACGTCTCTTGCACGCTATTGCGACAGAGCCCGAGTGGGGTCTCGCCTGCTCGGACATCAGGTCCATCCATCCATAAAACAACCCGATCTGCGATCACAGCTAACACCATGCAAACCACTGCCCCTGCCGCCGAGACAACTTCAACCGCCACCAAGCGCATGATCGGCCCCGTCATTCGCCTGCACCCGCGGGACAACGTGGTGGTGGCGCGGCTGGACGTGCCGCTGGGCACGGCCGTGCCTAGCGAAGGCTTCACCAGTCGCAGCCAGGTGCCGGCCGGCTACAAGATCGCGGCGCGCAGGATATTGAAGGGCGAGCCGATCCTGAAGTACAGCGAGACCGTGGGTTTTGCCAATGTGGACATTCAGGCCGGCAGCATGGTGCATAGCCACAATACTGAGTTCAGGGAGTTCGACCGGGACTACGCGCATGCCAGCGCCTTCAAGCCGGTGCAGATGCTGCCCGAAGACCAGCGCGCCACCTTCCAGGGCTACGTCCGAAGCAACGGCAAGGTCGGCACCCGCAACTTCATCGGCATCCTGTCCACGGTGAACTGCTCGGCCACGGTGGTGCACAAGATCGCGGAATGGTTCACGCCAGAGCGACTGGCGGAGTTCCCCAACGTCGACGGCGTGGCGGCCTTCAGCCACTCGATCGGCTGCGGCATGGAAATGACGGGCGAGCCGATGCAGCTGCTGCGGCGCACGATGGCCGGTTATGCGCGCCACCCGAACCTGGCTGCGGCCATGGTGATTGGCCTAGGTTGCGAGCGCAACCAGCTCAAGGGCCTGATGGCGCAGGAGGAGCTGGAAGCCAGCCCGACGCTGCACACCTTCATCATGCAGGAGACCGGCGGCACCCGCCAAACCATCGAAGCCGGCATTGCAGCTGTGCGTGCCCTGCTGCCCGCAGCCAACGCGTTCAGGCGCCAGACGGTGAGCGCCAGTCACCTGATGGTTGGCCTTCAATGCGGCGGCTCCGACGGCTTCTCGTCGATCACGGCGAACCCGGCGCTGGGTGCGGCAGTAGACATTCTGGCCCGCCACGGCGGCACCGGCATTTTGTCGGAGACGCCTGAAATCTATGGTGTGGAACACACCCTGACGCGCCGCGCCGCCAGCCGCACCATCGGCGAAAAACTGATTGAGCGCATCCGCTGGTGGAAAGACGTTTACTCGGTCGGCCGCGATGTGCAGATCAACGGCCAGGTGAGTCCCGGTAACCAGGTCGGCGGCCTCGCCAACATCTTTGAAAAGTCGCTCGGCTCGTCGATGAAAGGCGGCACCGGCCCGCTGATGGAGGTGTACCGCTACGCCGAACCGGTGACGACACCGGGTTTCGTGTTCATGGACACCCCGGGCTTTGACCCCGTGTCCGCGACCGGCCAGATCGCTGGCGGCGCCAACCTGATTGCCTTCACCACCGGCCGGGGCTCGATGTTCGGCTCCAAGCCCGCACCCTGCATCAAGCTCGCCACCAACAGCCCGATGTACCACCGGCTGGAAGAAGACATGGACATCAACTGTGGCGAAATCCTGGATGGCACAGCCTCCGTCGAGGAAATGGGCCAGCAGATCTTCGAGCTGTTCCTGCGGACGGCCTCAGGCGAACCAAGCAAGAGCGAGGTGCTGGGGCTGGGGGATCATGAGTTTGTACCCTGGCAGATCGGAATCATGAGCTGATTCCAATCCGCATTAAAAACGATAACTGCGTTGCTTCGCTTTGCCGGAGTTTTTGGGGTCAGAGCCCAAATTCGCCCAGCTTACGGCTCGCCCGGAGGGCGCGGTGCGATGCACCGCAGCGAAATTGGTGTCTGACCCCAATAACTCCTTCGCGCCTAATCTCCTATCGATCTGAAAATGGAATGAGGGCCATCGGGCGCCGGTGGAAGTCAGGCCCTAGCGCCCCATCTGCTTTTTGAAATCAGCGCAGTAATCTTTTTCAGGCAGGGCTGGCGTTGTCCAGATGCTGTCAAATTGATCTGCGCTTTCAACCTCAATCTTGCCCGCAAGCAGTCGAACAGTCTTGCGGCTAATGCTGCTGGCGAGATGCTGCGGTATGCCCAGCTTGCGGTCGGCATGCCCGCTGCCGGACAACATTACAACGGTCTTGCCAGGCAGCACGGCTTGGCTCAGGGTGTTGGCCATGCTGATGTCTTTTGCAATCTGTAGGCGTGTCATCGGTGTGATCTGGCTTTCGGGCAGCAGCTTGCAGTGACCGATGCGAATCCGTTGCTGCAGTGCCTTCAGTGCCGGGCCGGGTAGCTGCCCGTCCAGCTTGTTATCAACCATGCTGGCCGGCATTTGTGCGCGCGGCAAGTTGGCCCCCAGCACCGGCACACCGGCGCGCACAGCGGTCATTACGGCAGGCCCATAGGCTTCCCAAGGCCAGCCCTTGTCGTTCCATTTCAGGGCAGACTTGACCTGCTGTTCGGTGCTGCTGGGTTTGAGATTGGCAGTGCTGACACCCGCATCGGCCATCTCCAGAGCGACTGCTGCCAGCAAGCCGCGCGCTGCCAGCAGGGCAATGACCTGCTGCTCTATTTGCTGGTGCTGCGGCGCGTCGTGCTGTTCGCCCAGCAACAGTACTTCAGTTGGTAACAGGGGATCAAGCCGGACTGCTGTGGCACTGGAAATGCTGGCACTGAGCTGCTGGACAAGAGGGGCCTCCGGCAGTGCGGTACACCCGTAGAACAAGGTCACAAGCGCTGCCGATACAAGCGCCGGCAAAATCCTCAAGCTGTTGACGGCGCGCAGGGGAGACAAGTTTAATGGAGAGAAATCGGCGTGGTCGCCAAGCCGCTGTAGCCTTCCAGCGTGTCTTCAATTTCCTGCTGCGTGGGAGTGTTTTGTGCCCATGCGCTCAGTCGCAGCTGGAACATTTCAGCCCAGGAGCCGTCCAGGTAAACCTCTTTACCCGAGCGTTTGTCAACAATCTCGAACCCGTTTCTGGCCAGTTGCGGGATGGTCGGCGGTGGTGCCGACTCGTCAGGCGCGTTGGCGTGAATCTGTACCACCACAAATGATTCTGAGTCGTAGAGCATGTGCATGGATGTGTCCTTTTTACTCAGATAGCAACGATGCTGCCAAGTTCAAGACTTGCAGTGTAAATCAGGGGCTATTCGGGGCCTATTCAGAGGTTATTCAGAGCTTGCTGCCTATGCCGCTCAACTGCTGATCGATCAAGTCACCGTTTTGCTGTGTGATGCGGTTGCGCACCAGCAGGTAGCCCAGCGAGGGGGCGTACCAGATTTCAACCTTCTGGTCGAATTCGCGGCGCGGCTTGCGGGTGAGCTTGATGGCGGCCATTTCTCCTATGGGAAGGTTAAGTTTTTCTTCGGCTTCCAGCGTAAAAGTCCATGTATCTGCATCGCGCGGCCCAACGGTGTACAGGGTGATTTCGCTGCCGGCCGGAAACGCATCGGGTTTGGCGGCCAGCATTCCGCCTAGTTGCAGAAACACGCTCACGCGGTCTTGCGCACCTTCGACCCACGGCGCGTCGGGAGTGTTAGCGCTAAAGGTTATTTTTCCTTTTTCAGGCTGAAAGTGTGCGGCCAACTCGTTGCGGAACTTGTCTGCAAATCGCGTCGGTGCCAGTCCGCTGGCGGTGATCTGCCCGGCGCTGGTCATACTGCGCGTACCTAAAAACAGCGCGCTGACTTTCATGTAGACCTCGTACTGGCTGCCGCTGTTGTTCCAGCCCAGCTCGGCATTGGCTTGGTAGGTCAGGCCTTTAGATATGCCCGTCACTTCGTAGAGCAACAGCGTCGAGCCGGGCAGGTTGATAGCTGTCACGGGAGTGGTTTGCGGGCCTGCTGGTGGTGCTGGTGCTGGTGCTGGTGCTGGTGCTGGTGCTGGTGCTGGTGCTGGTGCTGGTGCTGGTGGTTCTGGTGCTGGTGGTTCTGGTGCTGGTGCCGTAGCGGTAGCAGAAGTCGCGGCGCTGCTGGCTGTGGTGTCCATTGCTGCGCTGGTTTCCACTTCAAGTTGAGGGGGGTTATTGGCTATTGAATCAACCGTTTGCGGTGCAACATCTAGAAAAGCTGGAGCCGGATTGCCCTGAGTTTTTATGCGCTTTACAGGGACAGCCCTGGGGGCGACTGGTGCAGGTGTTGCGGCCAGGGCTTGGCGCACGGGCGGCACCGCTATGTTGCGCGTTGCAAAGCTGCGGGTTTCCCTGGCATCACGCTCAAATCGGGCACCCAGCCGCGCTGGGGCGGCCTGCAACAATAGTATGTGCGCCAGCACCACCAGCCCTGCCAGTACTGCAAGCCGGGGCCAGGGCGGCGATCCGTTGGGCTGTGCCATGCTCATGCTATCGTCATCTTGAGTAATCTTAAAAACCACTGGAAACTAATGAAGCTCGCCACCTACAAAGATGCCTCCCGTGACGGCCAGCTTGTCGTGGTTTCACGCGATCTATCTACCGCGCATTATGCAACTGGTATCGCCAGCAAATTGCAGCAGGTTCTGGACGACTGGAACTTCATGTCGCCGCAGCTGCAAGACCTGTATGAAACGCTGAACAACGGCAAGGCGCGTCATGCCTTTCCGTTTGCTGCAGCCCAGTGCATGGCACCACTGCCACGCGCTTACCAGTGGGCCGACGGCTCGGCTTTTATCAACCACGTTGAGCTGCTTCGCAGGGCACGCAACTCCGCAATCTCCGAAAACTCCGAACTGCCCTTCACTTTTTACACCGACCCTCTGATGTACCAGGGCGGCAGTGACGACTTCATCGGCCCTTGCGACGACGTGGTGGTGGCCAGCGAAGCCTTTGGGATTGATTTTGAAGCCGAGGTTGCCGTTATCACCGCCGACGTGCCCATGGGTGCCAGCCCAAACCAGGCACTGGAAGGCATACGCCTCGTCATGCTGGCCAACGATGTGTCGCTGCGCCATTTGATTCCCGATGAGATGGTCAAGGGCTTTGGTTTTTTCCAGAGCAAGCCCGCCACGGCGTTTAGCCCGGTTGCGGTCACGCTGGATGAGCTCGGCGATGTGTGGAAGGGTGGCCGCCTTCACCTCACGCTGCAAAGCACCTGGAACGGCCGCAAAGTCGGCATGTGCGATGCGGGCGACGAGATGACCTTTCACTTCGGCCAGCTGATTGCCCACATCTGCAAAACCCGCAATGTGCGTGCTGGCAGTGTCATCGGTTCAGGCACCGTGAGCAACAAGGACTGGCGCCACGGCTACAGCTGCATCGCAGAAAAGCGCGCCATCGAAACCATTGAAGACGGCCAGCCAAAAACCGAGTTCATGAAGTTTGGCGACACCATTCGCATTGAAGCCAAAGGCAAAGACGGGCAGTCGGTCTTTGGGGCTATTGAACAGAAGGTGGTATCAAGCGCACCGCCTAATGATGCTTAAAAAAGTGCCAATCATGCTATTGATTTAGTAGCTTGTTAGGTCTATATTTATTGGGCTACAGATATTTTTAACCATAAAAACTATCTGACAGCACGGGTCAGGTTGTCGCCTCAGATCAACGCCAGCGCCATCATGGGAAAGATGGCAATCAGCAGCAGCACGAGCAGCATCATGCCCACGTAAGGCAGCGTGCCGGCGAAGATGATCTCCACCGAGACCTTGGGGTCATTGAGGGTGGACTTGACCGTGAAGACCGAGATGCCGAACGGTGGGGTGAGCAAACCAATTTCGACCGCGAGGACGGTGATGATGCCGAAGTGGATCAGGTTAAAGTCCAGGCTGGCCGCGATCGGCACGGCCACCGGGGTCATGATCAGCAGGATGGAGCTGGAGTCCAGGATCATGCCCAGCAGCAACAGGAGCAGCACGTACAGCGCCAGGAAGCCGTAAGGGCCCAGACCGGCGGCCTGCACGAGGTCGCTGATGGCCACGGGCACGCCGGCCACCGACAGCATGCGGCTGTAGAAGCCCGCCGCCACCAGCAGGATCAGGATGCCGACCGACACCGCGCCGGTTTCGGTGAGCACGCGCCACAGGTTGCCGCCGCCGAGTTTTCGCCGCAGGATGGCAATGACGAAGGCACCGAACGCCCCGACGCCACCGGCTTCGGTGGGCGTGAAGAAGCCGGAGTACAGACCACCCAGCACCAGAGCCACCAGCGCGGCAATGGGCACCAACTTCGACAGCATCTCGGTGGTGCCGAGCAGGCGGACCGTGCTGCGCTCGGCGGCCATTTCGGTCTGGCGCTTGAGGTCAAATACCAGGCCGGGCGTGAACCGGGCCATGAGCATGATCAAGGCGGTGAAGGCCAGCGCCAGCGAAAAGCCGGGGATGATGCCGGCGATGAACAGGGTGCCGATGGATTGCTCGGCCAGCACGCCGTAGATGATGAGCAGCAGGCTCGGCGGAATCATCATGCCCAGCACCGAGCTGCCCGCCACCGTGCCAGCGGCGAAGCTGGTGCGGTAGCCGTGGTGCACCATTTCGGGCACGGCCACGCGGGTGAAGACCGCCGCCGAGGCGATGGACACGCCGGTGATGGCGGCGAACACGGTGTTGGCCGCCACGGTGGCCACGCCCAGACCGCCACGCACGCGCCGCAGCAGGGTTTCGGCGACATCGAAGGTGTCCTTGCCGACGTTGGATATCGAGACCAGCAAGCCCATCAGCACGAAGAGCGGAATGGTGGCGAAGATGTAGTCGGCTACGCCGTTGTAGGCGGAGAGGTACATCAGGCGCATGGCCATGTCGACGTTTTCGCGAATCAGCCAGATGCCGACAAAGCCGACGGCGGTGAGGGCGACTGCGATGTGCAGCCCGAACAGCACGAGAAAAATCAGGGCTCCGATCAGCAGCGTGCCCAGGGCCAGGTCGCTCATGCACGTGCTCCAGTGAAAGGCTGCTGGCGCAGCAGCGAGGGAATGCAGGCCAGGTAGGACACGGCGGCGGCCACGGAGCCCAGCACAATGAGGGCCCGGAATGGCCAGGTGACCACGGTGAAGACACCTTGTACACCGAAGTATTCGTGGATTTTCATGGCTTCGGTGAACTCGGGCCAGGAGATGAAGGCCAGCGCGAAGAAAAGGAGCGCGCCGACGACGACGTTGAACACCTCAAGCACCTTGACGGCGCCCGGTGAACGCTTGCCAATGATCCGCAGCAGAAAGTCGCTGCGGGTCATGCGGCCGGAGCAGACAGCAGCCGCCAGCTGCAGGAAGACGATGGAGGCCACCGAGCGTGCGGCGAATTCGGCCACACCGGTGATGGGCGCGTCGAAGAAATTGCGACCCAGCACATCGGCCACGATCAGCATCATCATGAGGAAGATCCACACCGTGCCCACAGCGGCCAGCACGTTGGCCACGCCCTGCAGGGGGTTGGTGAGACCGGCGACGGCAGGAGTTTCGCTGGCGAAATCAGGTTCGTTGTGCAAGGTTCGTCTTTGAAAGCAGGAAAAAATGCCACCCGGCTGCGCTGGGCGCAGCCGGGTGGAGAAGGTGGCGCGGAACCGATCAGCGGTTCTGCTGGTCCCAGTCGCGCAGGGGCTTCACGCCACGGGCGCGCAGTTCGTCGAAATAGGCCTTGAGCACCTGCTTGCCGGCTTCACCCGTGCCCCGCAGCCAGGGAGCCACGATGTTGGGTAGGCTGTTGACCCACTTGGCCTTCTCGGTCTGGGGCAGGTCGGTGATCTGCAGGCCAGCAGCCTTCATGGTGTCGAGCGCGGCACTGGCGGTCTTGGTGACGTGTTTGCCGTGGGCCAATGAAGTGGCCTTGCCGGCCTTGAGCATGGCGGCCTGCACTTCCTTGGGCAGGCCGTCGAAGACCTTCTTGTTCACGGCCACGCTGCCGAAGTACATGGCACCGATGTCGACGCGGGTCAGGTTCTTGGCCACCTCGTACACACGGGCCGGGCCGATGCCGCTGGCAAATGACAGGGCGCCATCAGTCACGCCGGTCTGGATGTTGGTGTAGTAGGTGGTCAGCGCGCCGTCCACCGGGGTAGCGCCGGTCTCGCGCAGCCAGTTGGCCGAGGTGCCGGGCGCGTTGATGCGCTTGTTCTTCAGGCTGGCCAGATCCTTCACCGGGAAGGTGGCGTAGATGTCGTAGCTGTCGGTGATTAGCGAGGACAGGGGCACCATGTTCTGTGCGGCCCAGCTGTCGCGCAGCGCCGGCACGGTGGTGTTGAGCTTGTCGAAGATCTCGATGAGCTGCTCGTGGTTGGTGGTGGCGAACGGGGTGAAGTAGGTCACGTTTTGCAGCGGCATGGCGGAGTTTTCCCAGACGGTGCCAACCATGCCCACGTCCACGATGCCGTCGCGCACAGCAGCGCGGGTGTCGGTGAACTTGTAGAGCGTGCCGCCGTAGTTCTCGCGCCAGCGCACTTCGTACTTGGCACCGCCTTCCTTCAGGAGACGGTCCACCTCGGGCTGGAACACTTCCTTCATGGCGAAGGACCAGATGTTGGTGACGGGGTGGCTGGAGCCGATGTTGACCGTGACGCGCTGCTGCGCGCTGGCGGATACGGCTGCAATCGTGGCGCCCATGGCGACCAGGGTCGCGATGGCGATATTCTTGAGTTTCATAACATCTCCTCGGTGGGTTTAATGGCTGGAAGTTCAGCCGGGTTGGCATGCTGCCGGTGTCCTTGCACTAGCTTCATGAAAAGGGTGGGGCAGCGCTCGGGTGCACGCTGGCGCGCGCTCCCGGTAGTGTCTTTGAACAACTCACGGCTGGCCTGCAGGTAGGCCCGCACGCGGTCGCGTACCAACTGTTCGTCGTAGCTCTCGTGGGGGTTCTCGCTGTACACGTCCTGCGCATAGATCCAGCGCCGCATGGAGACGTAGAAGAAGCCGCCGTGCAGTCCCATGAGCAGCTCCATCTCGCGCTCCCTGGCCTTGGCACGGCTGACCACGCCGCGAAAGCGGCGCGTCTCGCGGATGAGGCGCGGGAACAGCCGCGCCCGCAGCATGGCAAAGAACCGGTCCGTGATGGTGTGGTCGGTCAGGCCCGAGAACACGAGGATACGTACGAACTCCTGCGAGAGGGTGATAGTCACGTACTCGAGATAGAAGGCCGTGAGCTTGTCTTCGACCGGCATGTCGGGGTCGTCAAGCAGCGCATCCCACTCGGTGCGCCAGCGACCTTCAAACACTTCCAGGTAGACGCGGTCGATCAGCGCCTGCTTGGTGGGGAAGTAGTGGTAGAGCAGCGCGTGCGTGACGCCGATGCTCTTGGCAAGATCGCGCAGCTGACCACCGAAGCCGTGCACCGCAAAGAACTGGATCGCGCCATCCAGTATCTGACGCTCACGCTCGACCACGCCCATGCGACGGCGTTCCGACACTTCAAGCGCTGGCGGCTCGGGTTCTTTCACCGTATCAGGGTTTGACTGGATGCGCACGCTATTTACCGGCAGGTTAATTAGTTGTACCATTATTAACCTACTGGTAAACAAAAAGCATTAGTGAAAACCCGAGGATTCAAGACATGGAATTGACTGGAGACATCCTGATCGGCGCACCGCGCGAGAAGGTTTGGGCTGGGCTCAACGACACCGAGATCCTGACGCGCTGCATCCCGGGCTGCGAAGGCATGGAAGCCACCAGCCCGACCGAGCGCACCGCGCGCGTGGCGGTGAAGATCGGCCCGGTGCGCGCCCGCTTTGTCGGCTACGTCCGGATGGAAGACATCCGCCCCAACGAGGGCTGCGTGCTGCGCTTTCAAGGCTCGGGCGGCATGGCCGGCATGGCCAAGGGGCACTCGAATGTGGAGTTAACGGATGAGGCCGGCGGCACCCGCCTGCGCTACACCGCCCACGCCTCCATCGGCGGCAAGCTGGGCCAGGTGGGAGGTCGCATGATCGATGCCGCATCCAAGCAGATGGCAGACCAGTTTTTCACCGCCTTCAATGAACAGATGGTGGGCGTTCCGACTGCTGAAGCTGCCGAAGTCCAGCCCACGGTGAACGCAGCCACGCCGGTTGCCGCTGCTGCAACGGCGCCAGCCGCTGCACCTCGCCCCGCCCTCACGCCTCAGCCCGCACCGGCCGGTGAAGGCGTGCGCGTGCTGTGGTTCGTTCTGGGTTCCCTGTCTACCGCCTTTGGCGTGTGGATCGCTTCGCGCCTGACATCTTGAGGACCGCCCCATGAAAGCCGCTGCCTTCGATTACGTTAAACCCGCTTCCATCGACCAGGTTCTGTCGCTGCTGCAGGAGCACGGTGACGACGCCCGCCTGCTCGCCGGTGGCCAGACACTGATGGCCACCCTGAACATGCGCCTGTCCGAGCCGCAGCTGGTGATCGACATCACCGGCATCGAGTCGCTGCGCGGCATCAGCGTGCAGGCCAACGTGCTGCGCATCGGCGCGCTCGCTACCCACACCGAGATTGAGTCCAGCCCGCTGGTGGCACGCCACGCACCGCTGCTCAAGGCGGCCGCGCCCCACATCGCGCACCGGGCCATCCGCAACAGCGGCACTTGGGGCGGCTCCATCGCTTACGCCGATCCTGCTGCCGAGTGGCCCACCTGCCTGCTGGCGCTGGGCGGCAACGTGATCGCGCGCGGCCCCAAGGGCGAGCGCCGCATCGCGGCCGATGATTTCTTCACCGGCCTTTACAGCACCGGGCTGCAGCCCGACGAGTTGCTGGTGGCCAGCGAGATTCCGCTGGCTGGCGCCGACCACTGGTTCGGCTTCAGCGAGCTGGCGCGCCGCCACGGCGACTACGCTATCGTCGGCATGGCCGCCACCGCCCGGTGCGAAGGTTCCGTGCTGCGTGAGCTGCGCATCGTGCTGCTGGGTGTGGACACCACGCCGGTGCGGGCCCGCCAGACCGAGACGCTGCTGGAAGGCCAAGCGCTGGACTTGGTCACCGTGACCCAGGCTGTGGCGTGCCTGCGCAGCGAAATCGACCCCCTGCCCGACCTCACCAACACCTCCGACACCAAGCGCCACCTGGCCGGCGTGCTGCTGCAGCGCATGCTGCCCACCGCCGCCGCCCTCTGAGCCCCAAAGGAACACCCATGGCAGACCTGTACCCGATCAAAGTCACCGTCAACGGCAAGCTGCACCAGTGCAGCGTGCAACCACGCACCCACTTGGTGGATTTCCTGCGTGAAGAGATGGGCCTTAAAGGCAGCCACCTGGGCTGCGAGCACGGCGTGTGCGGTGCCTGTACCGTCGAACTCAACGGCCAGATCGTGCGTGGCTGCCTCACCCTAGCCGTGCAGGCCGACGGCGGCAGCGTGCAGACCATCGAGGGCGTGAGCAAGTCCGGCGTAATCCGCGACCTGCAGGAAGCCTTCGTGCGGCGCAACGCGCTCCAGTGCGGCTTCTGCACGTCGGGCATGTTGATGGCGACCAAGGAGCTGGTCGAGCAGATGCCCGATGCCAACCGCGCCGAGGTGCGCGACTGGATCTCGGGCAACTACTGCCGCTGCACCGGATACCACGCCATCGTGGATGCGATCTGCGATGTGCTGCAACAACGCAAGGAGGCCATCGCATGAAGCGCGACACCGTCAACCTCGAACCCGGCATCGACCAGCCCAAGCCGCTGACCCCGGTCAGCGACGATCAGCGCTACATCGGCGCCTCCGTGCCGCGTGGCGGCATCGAGCGCCTGACCCAGGGCCTGGGCCAATACGTGGACGACATCGAGCTGCCGCGCATGGCGCATGTGGTCTTCTGGCGCAGCCCGGTGGCGCACATGCGTATCAACAAGGTGAACGCCGAGTTTGCCCGCGCCATGCCCGGTGTGCTGCTGGTGGCCGACGGGCAGGACTTGGCCAAGATGTGCAAACCCTGGGTCGCCACGCTGGGCCACCTAGTGGGCATGAAATCGGCGCCGCAATACGCGCTGGCGCTGGACCGCGCGTGCTGGCAGGGCGAGCCGGTCGTGGCCCTGGTCGCGGAAACCCGCGCCGAGGCCGAGGACGCGCTGGCCTACGTGCAGGTGGAGTGGGACGAGCTGCCATCGGCCACCGACATGCTGACCGCGCTGGACCCGTCGACACCGCTGATCCACCCCGAGCTAGGCGACAACCTGTGCTTCACCCGCAGCCTGGACGCGGGGCAGGTGGACGAGATCTTCGCCAAGGCCGATGTGGTCGCCGCGATCGATTTCGAATTCGGCCGCCACACCGGCGTGACGCTGGAGCCACGTGCGCAGATTGCGCACTGGAACCCGGCCGAGCAGCGCCTCACCGTGTACCACTCGTGTCAGGCTCCGCACATGATGCAGGACTTGTATGGCCGCCAGTTCGGTTTGCCGAGCAGCGCCATCCGCGTGGTCTGCAAGGATGTCGGCGGCTCGTTCGGCATCAAGGTGCACGCTTACCCCGACGACTTCGCTACGGTGGCGCTGTCGATCATGCTGGGCCGCCCGGTCAAGTTCGTCGCCGACCGGCTGGAGAGCTTCACCAGCGACATCCACGCGCGACACCACAGTATCAAGGCGCGCATCGCCGTCAACCGGGACGGCGAGATTCTGGGCTTCGACATGGACGACCTGACCGGCATCGGCCCGTACTCCATGTTCCCGCGCACCAGCGCCATTGAAGGCAACCAGGTGGTGAACCTGGTGGGTGGCCCCTACAAGCACAAGCACTACCGCGCCAAGCTCACCGTGGTGTTCCAGAACAAAACGCCCACCTGCCAGTACCGGGGCGTGGGTCACCCGATCGCCTGCGCCGTGACCGAGGCGCTGGTGGACCTAGCGGCGCAAAAAATCGGCATGGATCCGCTGAAGATCCGCGAGCTCAATGTGATTGCGGACGACGCCTACCCGACCGCCGGCGCGTCGGGCATCAAGTTCGAAATCCTGTCGCACCAGGCCTGCCTGAAGAAGCTGCGTGAGCTGATGAACTATGACGCACTGCGCGCCGAACAGGCCGCGTTGCGCAAGCAGGGCATCTTCCGCGGCATCGGCTTTGCCACCGTGATTGAGCTCACCAACCCCAGCGCCGCGTTCTACGGCGTGGGCGGTGCACGCATCGCCTCGCAGGACGGCGCCAGCGCGCGGCTGGATCCGGAGGGCAACATCACGGTGCTGATCGGCGTTGGCGAGCAGGGCCAGGGCACCGAGGCCATTTACCAGCAGATCGCGGCCGACGCGGTGGGCGTGGACATCGCCAAAGTGCGCGTCATCACCGGCGACACCGACGTCACGCCGTACGGCGGCGGCACCTGGGCCTCGCGCGGTGCGGGCATCGGCGGCGAAGCCGTGCTGCTGGCCGGCCAGGCGCTGCGCGAGAACATCGTGAAGGTGGCGGCCATCATCCTCAAACGCGAGGGCGCCACCTTGGCCGTGCGCCGCGACTGCATCGTCGACGCCAGCACGGGCGAAGAGTTGCTGCCGCTGGCCGAGCTGGGCCGCATCGCTTATTTCCGCTCCGACATGCTGCCGGCCGATTTCACGCCCGAGCTCATGGTCACGCGCCACTATGCACAGCGCGACTTCCCGTTCATCTTCACCAACGGCGTGCAGGCGTCCTATGTCGAGGTTGACCCGGATACCGGCTTCGTGAAACTGCTCAAGCACTGGGCGGTGGAAGACTGCGGCCGCGTGCTAAACCCCATGCTGGTGGACGAGCAGATGCGCGGCGCCATCGTTCAGGGCATCGGCGGTGCGCTGCTGGAAGAGTGCCTGTACGACGACAGCGGCCTGATGCTCAATGCCAGCATGGCCGACTACCTAGTGCCGATGTCGGCTGAAATGCCCGACATCGAAGTGGCCCACGTGCAGACGCCCACCGCCACCTCCAAGCTGGGCGCCAAGGGCGCGGGCGAGGCCGGCACGGCTGGTGCACCGGCGGCCGTGATGAACGCCATCAACGACGCCATCGCGCCCTTCGAAGCCCATGTGTTCTCACAGCCGATCACACCGCAGAAGGTGTTGAGGGCCTTGGGCAAGGTGCGCTGACGGCACGGATCGCAACTATAGAACGCTGGGAAGGTGCAAAGATTCAGCTTTGGTGCGCCAGGTCTTTTCCGGCAAAGCGCACGGTAATTCTTGTCCCGGGGCTATTCGGTGCTTCGGCATCTTCAATGCTGATGGCGGCATCGTGCTGGTTGGCAATCTCTAAAACAATCGCCAGCCCAAGGCCAG
>Ga0209702_10006041_pt1 | contig 15906 bp, 19 predicted proteins | sample FRY01_FD_187210 | JGI IMG/M metagenome (GOLD analysis project Ga0209702, IMG submission 187210) | Freshwater microbial communities from Lake Fryxell liftoff mats and glacier meltwater in Antarctica - FRY-01 (SPAdes) (version 2) | ecosystem: Environmental > Aquatic > Freshwater > Ice > Glacier... | reverse complement strand
CTGTTCCGTTCCGGCATCCTCAGAAAGATCATATTTCGCAATTTCAGCCCCACCGGCCTCGTTCATCACCCGCATGTAGGCGTTCGATACCTGGCCGAAGTTCTGTTTACGGTTTTCCGCATCGTGGATGGTGACCGCGAAGACCAGCTTCTTGACGTCATCTGGGACCTTGGACAGGTCGATCTTGATCGCCTCGTCATCCCCGTCACCGGCACCCGTTTTATTGTCGCCCCGGTGCTCGACAGCCCCGCCGAGTCCGGTCTTGTTGTTGTAAAATATGAAGTCCGCGTCGGAACGAACCTTACCGTTCTCGCCGCAGATGAAGACGGACGCATCCAAGTCGAACTCAGCGCCGTCTGTTACGCGGGGGTCCCAGCCAAGACCGACCGTGACGCTGGTGAGGCCGGGGGCCTCCTTTGAGAGGGAGACGTTGCCGCCTTTGCTGAGGGAAACCGCCATGGGAACTCCTTGAGTTGAGATTATAACGAGGGGGCGGAAGAACCGCCCCCTTGATCAGATGTCTAGGCCGAACTGGGCGCACATAGACTTGAGGCCGCTGGCGTAGCCTTGGCCAACGGCTTTGAACTTCCACTCCCCGTTATGACGGTACAGCTCGGCAAAAATCATAGCGATATGGGTCGATGCGTCCTCGCTGAGGTCATACCTCACGACCTCCTTTCCGCTGTCCTCGTTAACGATACGGACGAAGGCGTTTGAAACCTGTCCAAAGGACTGTTGACGCTGAGCCGCTTCATGGATCGTGACCGTGATCGCGATGCGCTGCACATCGGCCGGTACCAGGCTAAGATCCACCTTGATCTGCTCGTCATCACCATCCCCGTCACCGGTACGGTTGTCACCGGTATGGATCACGGAGCGACAGGAGGAGACCATCTGGTTGTAGAAGATGAAATCCGCAGGGGAACGTACCTTCCCGGACTCGGCCAGAATGAATGCGGATGCGTCCAGGTCAAACTCCTGACCATCCGTTGCGCGGGGGTCCCATCCGAGACCCACGACCAGCTTTTTAAGCCCCGGGTCTGTTTTTGTCAGGGACAGGTTCTGCCCTTTTGAGAGAGATAGCGCCATGAGGAGGTTCCTTTCTTTTTTCAGGTTGAGGGCTCGTTTAGTTAACGGCCGCCACGGTAATATCCGCGACACCGCTGTATTGAGCGATGGTGAAAAGGATGTAGGAGGCAGCCATGACCCCTCCGGCAATACGCCCGATCCGGCCCATGAAGATCAGAAAAAATGCAAATAGAGCCGTAACCGCGAGGACCATCGTAAGGTCGAAGCCCCCAAATCGGGAGTCGATCAGGAGCGGCTTCACGGCGGCACTGACAGCCATGACGGAGAGGATGTTGAAAATGTTGGACCCCACGATCCCGCCCACGATCATGTCCGACTGCCCCTTGCGGGCGGCGGCGACACAGGCGGTCAATTCCGGAAGGGAGGTCCCGAAGGCGATCACGGTCATCCCGATCACCGCCTCAGGGACACCAAGGGCGTAGCCACCGGCCACGGCCCCCTGGACCAGGATCTCGGACCCCAGAACCAGGACGGCGATCCCGAGGGTCACGAGCAGGAATGGGTTCCCGGGAAGGGCGTCGCCCTCCTCATCCTCATCCACCTCGATCCGGCTCGCCTTGTACTGATAAAATACGTAGCCAATAATCGCGGTGATCATGGCAAGACCGCCCCAGCGTGGAAGTATCTCTGCCCATACGGCCGCCGCCATGGCGGCGGTAGCGAGGATCATCATGATAGTGTCGACCCGGACCGCTTTTCGGTCGATCAGGACCGGGGAGATCACGGCAGCGATCCCGAGGACCATCAGAACATTGGCGATGTTCGAGCCGATCACGTTCCCCACTGAGATTCCTGGGAACCCGCTAAGGTTTGCGTTTACGGAGGTGAAGAGTTCCGGCGCGGAGGTTCCGAACGCGACGATCGTCGCCGCGATAAACATTTTTGAGAGGCCGGATCGTTCCGCGATTCGCACAGCAGAATCTATTGTCAGGTCCCCCCCCTTCACGAGAAGGAAAACCCCGAAGCCGATAGCCCCGAGGGAGATGATTGCGAGTTGATAGGCGGCAAGTCCGTCCATGATTTTTTCCGTCTAAAAAGGGGATGCCGGCGGCGTCGCAACGCCGCCGGTGCGGTTTACAGGTCGAAGTCGGATGGGTTGAGACCCAGCTCCTTACAGACGGTCCGCACGACCCCCCTCTCACCATCATCAAAATTTCCATCTGAGGCGCCAATGGCGCAGGCGACCCGGACCATGATGCGCGCCTGCTCCTCGTTCCCGCGAAGCCGACCGATGACCTTTAGGGCCTCAGCCCGTCCGATTTCCACATCAAAATCAAAGTTTGCGACAATTTTCTCAAAAAAGGCGATCACCTCCGTCATCGAGAAATGTTTCAGCTCATCCGAGTTGCGGATGAAGCCGGCCATCTTCTTTTTCTCGTCAGAGGAGACGGTCCCGTCAGCGGCCGCAACCATCGCGCAAGCGGCCACGGTCGCCTCCATGAAGGTCTTGTTTTTGAACTTCGACACCTCAGCCGTGAGGCGCGTCCGCGCCTCGTTCCCTTTGTCCTTCAGCCAGTTTAGCATGCTCATACTCCCTTAGATCACAGATTTCGAAACGCCGACCAGATCTTGGACGGTGCGACCGGACGCCGGCTTCCCGTGGGCCTTAAAGGACCAACCATCCGCCCCCTTTGAGAGGGAGGCCATCACCACGCCGGTGTGCGACCCTTGCTCCTTGAGCGTGAAGGAGCAGATTGCGCGGCCGGTCGACTCGTCCACCAGGCGCGCCACCGCGTTGTCCACCTCCTTGAAGGTCTGGCCACGGAAGCTGTTCACGGTGAACACCAGATGCACGGCGGCCGGGTTCAGACGCGACAGGTCCACATGGATCACCTCGTCATCCCCGTCCCCGTCCCCGGTCAGGTTGTCCCCGTCATGCTTGATCGCCCCGTCAGAGGAGTTCAGCTTGCGGAAGGACACGGTATCAATCTCGTTCAGGCCCGCATCGAAGATAATGACGCTCGCGTCGAGATCGATCGACCCGCCGCCGCCAAAGATTCCACCAAGGAAGCCGCCCTTTTTGACCGGGTCCCAACCCAGCCCCATAAAGACACGAGTCCGGCCCGGATTGTTTTTCGCCAAGCTGAGAGACTGGCCTTTCGTCAGAGAGAGGGTCATGGGATCTCCTTTTCACGTTTGGTTTTCATCATATACTTTTTCGCATTCTATCTACAAGGGGTGTTTGGCTAATGAATTCCTTTTTCGTACCTCTTTAACACCTCCTCATAGGCCGGATTGATGTCTCGCATTCGGTCATCTGCAATCCCGCGCATTTCCGTCGGAAGCCCGGCTGCGCGAACCAGGTCAGGATGGTTCTCCCGGACGACGCTGCCACCTCGCTGCGGCTCACCTGACCGTCCGCCTTGGCGAGCCTCGCCGCGAGCGCGATGAAGGCTATGGAGAAGTCCACATGAGAGGTAGGATTTTCTGGCCAGAAACGTTTTCGCAGATCCGGACGGATCGGCTCAAGCCGCTCAAGGAGGACAACCCAGAGGCTCATCCGGTCTCCCGGACCTGCGAGACGGGGAGGGAGCCCCCAAAAACGGACGACCGGGCCTGAACACGGCGTGCCCAGCCCGCATGTGTGGCGGGCTCACACATGACGCCACCGAGCTGGAACACGGCGCGGGCCTCCTGGTTCAGGATGGCGTGCGCAGCCTCCTCCTCCTCCGGACGCACCCGCATCGCCTGCTCAATCAGGGGGACCTGAGCGGGGTGAATCGCGGTCTTTGAGATGAACCCCATGGAGACGTCGCGCTCCACCTCGCGCTGCAGCGTGTCCAGATCATCAATGATGTCAAAGACGGGGGCGGCGACGGGGATACCGGAGGAGATCAGAATCGAACCGGCCATGGACAAAAACCATCCCAGCGGCCCCTCATAGGAGGTGACGCCGCGCTGCCGGCGCAGTCCCATGGTCCCCAGCAGGTCGTTCCCGCCCAGACGCACCGCCGCTATCCGGTCTAGTCCGGACCCGAGGATCACATCCCGGAACGCGACGAGCCGGGCCGGGTCGAAGAACTCAGCCGTCTCGATTGTCGGCATGAGACGCAGGTCCGTTCCCGACAGGATGGCGGACCAGTCCGGCAGGGTCTCGACCCGTACCTTCGGGGCGACAAACCCGTCAATCCGGCCAATACCGGGAAGGGCGCGGAGCCGCGCCGCCATGTCCAGAGACCTCGGCCGCACGAAAATGTTCGGACGGGCCGCAACGCTCACAGGCGTCTCTCCGAGAACCTTGGTCAATGCGCTGACCCCACGCTCCACATCTGATTCATGGAGTGCATCCTCAAGACACAGGACGATCGAGGCGGCAGGGGGCGGGGCTTCCCCGATCAGGATCTCATGGACCTTCGGGTGCAGGACCGGCATGTAGAGGGTCGCCCCGATCCGATAGGCGGAAACGTGGGGGTTATGGGCGGGCATCAGCTCGTTCTCCGGATAATTGTGACGGCCCGGTAAGGGCCTGTGAGTTCGGGGGCCGTCGCGATCGGAACCTGGTCACGGGCACATAGGTGCAGGAGCGCGGCCAGGTCAGGATCGCCTGACCCGCTGCGCACGAGGACCATGTCAGGCCGGCGACGCAGGACGGCGCGGGTCGCCTCGGCGATGCCCGGCTTGATCCGGTTTCGATTTTCGACCCGGAACCGCTCCGAGATCAGGTCAACAGCCCGGTCCGCATCAGCCCGGAAAAAACCGAACCGGTCCGGGGACGCGTCCTCCTGCGTTTCGACCGGACCAAGTCCGGATACGACAGCGTCCACCCGGTCGACGAAGATCCGCGACATGTCCATGTCTGCGAGGTGATCGAGCGGGGTGTAGCCGTGATAAGAGTCCGGACCGGTCAGGTCCGGACGCAGGATGGACCGTGAGATAAGACCGGACACGTTCCCGCCAAGGATCCCGGACGGGATCAGCCAGTCCTCACGGGACCCGCACAGGTCCGCCCGACCGCATGGATCGGCGATCACGGCCAGAACGGGCCTGCGCCCGGTAAGCTCGCCCCAGGAGGCGTGCAGCTCCGTGGCGATCGCCCCCTTCCCGGTCCAGCCGTCCACGAAGATCACCCCCTCCGCGGGTCGCTCGGACAGGACGCGGCGCATCGCGACCGGGTCCAGCCCCCGATCCCGGATGATGGACACCCCAAAATGGGTCACATCCGCCTCCGCACGTTCTAGGTCCCGGCGTAAAAGAACCCCGTAAGGGACCCCTGCCCTCACCAGACTGCACAGGGTGATCTGCGGGCTGATCCGGCCTTCCCGGACAAGATCAAGAATCTGGCCGGTCAGGGAGCGGATGTCTCTTGCGAGACGGGGAACCCCGGGAACGCAGGCTTCCTCGAAGAGGGCCATATAGCGCGGATCCGGACGAGGCTCCTCGGAGATCATCTCCGAATAGTGGGCAGCGCCGGACTGGATCAGACACTCCTTCTCCTCGACCCCGGTCGGGGCGAGATCAACCCGGCTGAGCAAAAACCGGACATCCTCCGATCGGTAGCTTCCGCTCATCCTCAAGGGGGGGGCTTGATCAAGCATCCCCCCCCTCCCCCACACCGGAACGCAAGGCGGCCCGTTTGGCGACCTGGGACTTGGTCGGGATCATCAGGTGATCGCATAGCATCATGAAGGGGACATCAGTGTTGCTGTCGCCCGCCCCGATCAGGGTCAGTTCGGACCGATCCCCAAGGCGAGGGATCAGGTGCAGACAGGCGTCCCGCTTGGAGATACCGTTCGGGGTAAAGGAGAGGTTATTCCCGTTAACGTGGTGCTGGAACCCGTCAAGATCGAACCGGTCGTCGAGAAGCTCGGTCGCCTGCATGAGGCCGGTCTGAATCTCATCAGGACCATCGAGGTTCATTTTCACGCAGAAGTAGATCGGAGCCCCGTATTCCCGGACAACCCAGGAGCGGGCAACCTCACCGAACTCCTCCACCACGCAGGCCACCATCCCCTCCATGACCTCCTCAAGCGAGCGGCCGATACTGGAGGTATGTGCAAGCCATTCCTGGTCCGGCAGACCATCGTCACCCAGTATGACCGCGCCGTTCGAAAGGACAGCCCGCTTGGTCCCGAAATCAAGGTGGACACGTGCGAAGGCGTCCGTGCTGCGCGCGGTGACAGGGATGATATCCCCGGAGGCGCGCATCAGGGCAAAAAGGCCCTCCTGAGCAGGGCTCATGTGGCTGTGGTGCCCGTTCTTTGCGGTGGTCACCGCCGGGCCTACCGGCCCGATCGCCTTCCGTATGGATGAGAAAAGGGTGTCATCCAGATCAGTCAAATATATGATTTTCGTCATTTTTCGCTAAACTCCGTCAGCTGTCCGGACCCGTCAATGATCTGACCGTGTCCAAGGTGGGATCTGAGCGCCGGACAGATCCGGTCCGCATCTGTTTCTGTCATCACCACAACGCGTCCCTTCGGACGCGCTGGCACGTTGTGAAGGTACATGGGCACCCCGATCCCGAAATGATCCGGGAAGATGACCTTGTCGCGGATAACCTCTCCGGGGAGGATGGGGGATCGGGTCGTCGCCACAACCCGGACATCAGCCCCGGCCAGCTCCAACTGCTCCCCAAGAAGCATGGGGGCCCATACATGTTCACCGGAACCGATCACCAGGATCGGTTCACCGCCCTTCGGGGAGATCAGCCGGGTGAGGCGCTCCGCCTCGGATGCGGACCAGTCCCTGATCCCGTTGCGTGGGGAGGCCCCCTGCGGTGCTGTCCACTCCGGAAAGATCGGTTCAAGGCGTCCGGGAAGGGACGGGAGAGGAACGTTCGGGTTGGGAGACCAGGTCCATCCCCCTTTGACCAGTGAAACCGAGGTCACGGGAACATCCGGCAAGGCAGCCGAGACCGCTCTCGCCGCCTCCCCCCCGGACCAGTCCGTAAGGGTGAGGAGAAGGACCCGAGCCACCCGGACCCCACCGCCAATCAGCGCCGTGGTGAGCTCTGCGAAGGTGGCGCCGGTCGTGGTCTCATCATCAACCAGAACCAATGTGGTGTCCGGGGAGGTCAGGGACGGATGCGGGTCTGGACGCAGCACATGGTGTTCGGTGGCGTGACTGTGCCCCTCCGAGAAACGGAGCCATTCACGCCCCGGGACCGGATGTCGGGTCGTTGAAAGATAGAGGATATCGTGACCGGGACGCCGCAACGCGAGTTCACGGGCAACCGCGGCCCCGATCCCGACCGCGGTCTCCGCGTAACCAACCACGAGGACCGGACCCGGGATCCGGACCTGATCTGTCAGGCTGACCAGTTCCCGGATCGCCTCGAAATGGCCAGAAGGTCGGACCGGGATATGACGACCGAGCACGGTCGAGACGAAAAGGAAGCTCCGCTTCGGGTTCACCCGCTCCGCAATTTTGAACAGGTTTTTACCGTCCTGATCCTGCAAGCGCAGGCTCAGGGTCCCGGTCCCGAGACGATGTGAGATGCAGGTCGGATCAGGCTGGATATCAAGCATCGGAGCCGCCCCCTCCACCGGAATTATATCCCGCGTCGGAATGGGGACCGTCCGTCTTGACGGTGGCGCGGTCCGTCATGGCCCAGTCATCAACACCGCTTGTTCCGGACGAGGGCGACATGGAGCCGGTATTCGATCCAACAGGGGCACGGGAGGTAAGCCTTCGGGTGGACCGGCGACGCCAGATAAAAAGCCCCGGCACCCCCAGAAGGGTCAGGAGCAGGATCACGTTGAATACTGGTACGTGCCGGTAACCGGGCTCAACCCCCCAGGCGGAGATCGCGTTCGGGAAAACGGAAAAGATGGGGATCCTCCAGCCATAATGGCGGACCGCGACAAGACGCGGCGGTTCGCCGCGCGAGAACGCGGTTACCCGCGCCTGCAGATCAGCGGAGTTCATCTTCAGATAGACAAGCGCGTCCTCATTCCGAAACACTCGGACCTGGCCCGTATCAGGATCCTGTGCCTGTATCATGTAGACGTCGAGGCTGCCGGTTCCACCGTCTACCCGCTTGACCTCGACACCTATGATCTGAACAGTTAAGACGCGCGGCAGGGCATAATGGAGACCGGCAACGCCTAAAAGAATGGCAACGGCAAGCGCCCCGTATATCAGTTTTTGCATTGTGCCCCCATTTGTGAAAAAGAATATCCGCAATATGCAGGGAACACGGATCATGCGCAAGATGATCTTGCGAAAAATATAATATCAGGGGCCTGAGGGGGACGGGTCGGGATCGTTTGAGGCCTCCACTTCTGACCTGATCCAGTTGAGCGATGTCCCTAGACCCGCCTCGACGCGCTCCGGACCCGTCTCATGGTCAAGGGTCCGGCTGAGCTTCCACAGGTCACGCAGGTCCCGGTCGGACATCTCAGCAAGGGACCCGCGTAGCCCAACAGGCGTTCCGGACCCGATAGGTGCCCCATCGAGCGCGTGGAGAAGAACAAAGGCTTCCCCGTTGAGATGGGACGGGCGCAGATCGTATCTCCCCTCATCCTCGACACCCCAGGTGTTCAGTTGACCTGATACGAGGGCCTCAAGGATCCGGACGCGGGCCTCTTCGAGAAGCTCAGGCCTCCGGTCCAGAAGTCCCGTCCAGGCAGGGTCCATGGACCGGTCAACCCGGCAAGGACCGGACAGGCCGGTCAGACCCGTTGCATCCGGGAACCGGAGCGGCCATCCCATACGTGCCGTCTCGGTCAGAGGGCAGGTCTGAATGCGTGATCCGAGGTCCTCCAGGACCCCTTTCCGGTCGCGCTGCGGAAACCGAACAGGACAGGATGGGTCAGATTCGGCGCTCCGCATAAGCTCACTGCGCAGATCCCCCGCGGGCCGGGTTGATGCATCCGCACCCAGGAGGGCCTGCTGGCGCCGCCTGCTCCCCGGGAGCGGCTGATCATGTGGGGTGTCAATATCCGCTGCCCCGCACCGGAATCTTGGGTGCGTTCGGCAAAAGGACGAGAACTCACTCCAGGACAGGGACGCGACCCGGTAGAGCTCCGCCCCGTCCCCACCCGGCGCAGCTGACCTGTGGCGATCCAGAAGAACCAGCCCTTCATCCTCATCAAGTAACACGAGACCCGAACCGTTTGTATCGATATGGTCACGCTCGATCGCGGAAGCGATCAGGAGCGTAAATAGACGTGGGGTACCGCCCGTCTCGAAACGAAGACGGAGCAGGTCATCAGGGGCGTGAAGATATGGTCCCGTTTTTTGGAGGAGGTCATGCATTTTGCGGTTCCCGGCGTCGTCCCGATGATAGGATGTATGCACGAAAATTGCCACATGTTGTTTTCTCGGCTTTACGCGGCCGGGATAACACGGTCCTGTCCATGCCCGCCGATCAGACGGCATGGGGTTCCAGGGCGCATTGCCGTCTCGCCCGCGTTGAGGTTCTGGACAATACCCCGCTGACGACCCCCATCGAGAAAGACGACGTATTCGACCCCTTGGCGCGTCACGCGACGCTGGTTGGCGTTTCTTGCCGCGGTCGCGCCAACGGCGACGCCGGCAACGGTGCCGAGATTACGGGCAAGACGGTTTCCGTCACCCCGACCGATCTCCCCGCCGATCGCGCGCCCGATCAGGGCCCCGGCGACCACGCCGACCCCGGTGGTTGCAGCGCTACGGTTCCGATCCTCAACGCTGTCCCCCACAACGGCAACATAGCGGGCCCCCTCCACACGACATGAAGCGGTGCTCATGGCCCGCTGGGCCTCAGAGGACCGATAGACCGAAGCGCCGCTCTGAAGCGGCTGTGTCTGGGTCGTACAGGCCCCGAGAAGGACAGCGAGAACGGGGAGCGTGAGGGTGATCCTGGACCTACAGAACATGGGATGATTCTCCGGAGACAGCGTTTCTCCAGAAACTATATTGTTTGCGAAAAACTTTATCAATAGGTTTTGCGTTTTTATCCCGCCGCAGAAAATTGGGATGTGAGACCCTCCCGCATGAGCCGGTCCGCTTCCTCACGGACCCGTTCAGCGTCGATCCCGATCTCTCGCGACCCCATACCCTTGAACCGGCTCATCTCACTCGTCCACGGGACATCCGCCCAGCGGGTGACCTGGAACGCCTTCTTGATCGCCTTCTTCAGGTCCGGGTTCCGGTCCGCACGAAGCACGAGGACCGCCGCCACATGGGCCGCGTCCGCCTCTTCAAAACAGGCCTCGAAACGGCGGCCCCAGGTCCCGCGCTTGAGCGCCTTTGCGGCGTAGTCCACCCGTTCCTGAAACTCCCGGCGTTTCAGAGGGACGGACGGGGTTGGGAGCGGGGTCGGGTTTTGTGACGCGTTGTTCTGCACTTTTGGTCCTCGTTTTATTTTCCCTCTTAGCTTACCGGAAAGAGGTCCGGGTTCGCAACGTGAAGGATGGCCATCAGAGAAGATCTTTGTGGATATCCGGCATGATTCGTTTTTTCGAATGGCGGGTCTATGTTGCGTTAAACCTGTAGGGAGCAGACCAGATGATCAAAAATATGGACATAACCGTTGCCGCAATTCTTGCACCGATCCGGGACGGGCGGGTGCCGCCCGGCTCTGAAAAGGGGCGCAACCTTTTGCGTGATGCGCTCGAGCTGGATACGGAGGAGACGGTGCGGATCATCCATCCGATAGACCCGGCCGCGCTCCGGGAGGGGATGCGGGAAAACCTGATCCCGGAGAAAAGGATTTCAAAACTCCTGCGCGGGTCTGGCCTGAAGGGGGAGGGCATCAAGGATCCTTTTGGGAGCCTGCCTGATCCGGAGCCGGACAGCCCCTTCCCGGACCCGGCGGAGCGGATGCGGCGGGGCCCGACCCCGTTCGGCCGCGGCTAAGCCTGCTCAGAGCTCCGAGATCGGACCCGCGAGCCGTTCGATCTCCCCATCATATCTATCTTACCCATGAGCCTGTCTTCTGATTTCGGTATCAGTCCGACGTTTCCAGAAGAACCCGTCGTAAACCTCGGTTTTCGCATATTCGTTTCCGGATAAGTCGAAGCGCTCTCACCTCGATTTGACGGATCCGCTCCCGGGTCAGCCCGAACGTGTCCGCAATGGACTGAAACGTCTCCGGATCCTCGGACAGGTAGCGTCGGGTGATGACCTCCCGCTCCCGGTCCGAAAGCGTGTCGCAGGCGTCCGCGATCACACGTCGGAACACCTCCTGCCGCTCCTGCCCCGCCAGGATAACCTCCGGTGTCAGGTGAGAAATGAGTTGGTGCCCCTCCCCCTCTTCCTGATCCCCGGTATCTTGGGTGATCACCGGGATGGTCCGCCCCCCGACCAGGGACAGGAGGGAGGATATCTTATCAGGGCAGATCCCCATCCGACGCGCGGTCTCCCGTTCAACCCCGTCCTGAGGCTCCTGGACCCGTCCCGTGGCAATATCCGCCTCGACACGGGTCTTTGCGCGGGAGTACCAGGTCGCGACCCGGTTCCCCTCGTGGGAGCGGGGTATCCGAACGGGGCCTGATCCGGCGCCAAGAGAATTCTGGATCTCCGCACGAATCCAGAAGGCCGCATAAGTGCTAAAGCGCGTTCCCTCCTCCGGGTCAAACCGATCAACAGCCTTGAAAAGACCCAGGACGCCATCCTGAAAGAGGTCCTCTCTCGACACGACCGCTCCGCGGATCCGTCCTATCGCACCCCGGACCATGTCCAGGTGTGCCGTTATCAGACGGTCACGCGCCACCATTTCGCGCTTGCCCCTCCATCGCAAGGCAAGGTCCCGCTCCTCCTCCGGGGAGAGACGGGGCATTCCTGATCCCGCGCTGATGGCCCGGTCCTGCATCGTCATCCCGTCACTGATCGGAGGTGGTCGAATACCGGGTCAGGTCCAGCGCAATCAGAATCTCGCCAGAAGGGAGAGATCACGCATGAGCGGCCGATCCCATCCTCCTCTATCTCAAACGGGTCCGGCTCATCGCCGTCTATGGACGGATCAACATGGTTTGGTGACAGACAGCTTTTAGCAGGCATGTCACGTAACGAAAAATAGGACTTTACGCCTTGTTGGCGCTGGTCTTTGATGATCATCAGATCAGCAACCAATCCACGCCCTGACGGCGACATGAGTTTAGGCATTCTGGCTCGAACCTCAATTTTTCAAGGTTACTCTTTTTCGCAACACAATTGCAACTTGGAATCATAGCCCTGTCGAATTCGAACCCCCGTCGTTTCCCTCTGTTGGCTCCCGCCAGGAACAGGGCGTGGTGAGACGAGGCGCACTGACACTATCTCCTGGTGCTATGCCGTGCCGGACAGCCTCACCTGCGTTGATCTCCAGGACCCCCGTCACCGGGGAACCGGACCAGATCGGCGTCTCATCATGCGGGACTGCGTCCGCATGCACCCCGACGACCCTCCCGGTCTCCTCGATAAATACGAGGTCGAGCGAGATCAGGGTATTGCGCATCCAGAACCCGACCTCTGACGACTCCTCGAAGAGGAACAGCATCCCCTCGTCCGCCGGCATATGCTCGACGAACATGAGGCCACGTTCTCGCTCCGCGGGGTCATCCGCGATGCTGACTAGGTACCGGGTCCGCTCCGAACCGTCCGGAGCCAGGATGCGCACCCCATCCGAAAGGCAGTTGGGGATCTCAGCCAGCGCAGCGGAGGAGGTCATCAAAAGGATCAGCAGGGGGAAAAGGCGGTCTCGCATGGAATCTCCTCGGGGATTGAAAAGTCGGGTAGTTCCGGAACGATCATGCTGTGTGCGAGATACTTTTCAGCGTCTCGTGAGGCGTCCGTGTCACCGATATCGTCAGGCAGCGCCTCAAGCGCCCAGGAGAAGGCGGACAGATAAACGGCACGCGCCGCGGTTGGCTCAAACAGGGACGGCCTCACCCCGAGCGGACGAAGATCCGGCTCCTGGCGCCAGAGCGCGTCGCGCCCGGCGCTGAGCGCCGGCTCCCGGATCATCACCTCGCGCTCATCGAGCCGAACCCGGGTGTCAACCCGTTTGAGCTCCGGTTTGCAGCTCCGAATCAGATCAGGACCAACCCCAAAGGCGCTGTATATCACCCTCTGTGATCTGTCCTCCAACTCCCGGAACGCGGGGATCAGGGCCTTCAGAGGGGTCGGCATGTCCCCGAAATAGGCCTCAGACCCATCATGCAAAAGGTAGAGGAGAGCCTCTGACCGGGTCCGTATGAGGCCTGATCGATGGGCCCAAGAGGTCATAATCACGCTGTGCTCCGCCACAGAGTAGAACCCGGCCTCTTCGCTGAGCTGACCCCCGTAACGGCAGGTCCGGGAAAGGCCCGCCGCGAGGTCCCTTAGCCGGACCTCCCCCTCTTGCGGGTCCTCGATGGACCACATCCCGCCGCTCGCAGTCGCGAGCCACCCACCCTCAAGCCGGTCACGCATAGGCACCCCCTCTTTTCTGGGGATATCCTACGGGGATATTGCGAAAATCGGAATCATTGTCTTGCATATCACCTCATAACGCTTGCTTAGGATCAGGGAAAGGACTTATTTTTTCGCAAACCTGAAAACACAAGGGATCATTGTGAGCAAGAACAGCGAGCTCCTCACCGGGGACACCTCAACCGGGGACGGTCGACGGGTTTGGCATTTCCGTCCCCCGCGGGGGGGCGACTTCGGCCGCCTCCTCATCGAGGAGGGGTTGGTATGCGCCGAGTTCGGGGTGCGGGAGGATCTGAGCGAGCATATGGATCCGGGCCAGATCCTCGACGCGGTGGAGCTGGCGAACCCGAATGAAGAGGCATCCCGAATCCGGTCCTTGAGCATTCAGCTCAACGCGCTGGTAAACGGTATGCAGCCGGGTGACATCCTCCTGTGCTCCCTTTCCGGGACTCGCGGGATCGGTATCGGGATTCTTGAGCCGGGTCTACGGGAGGACCCGGAGGGGCGTCCGGCCCGCCGGGTACGGTGGCTTCGGGACCCGGTGCGCCGGGACGCGATCCTGCCGGACCTGCTGACCGCCACCGGGTCCTATGTGGCCATCTCCGAGATCAACCGACCCCATATCCTGGACCGGGTTCGGGGCCTGGTCCGGGACGGCCGGGACCCGGGGCCGTCCGGGCCAACCGGGATGACGCCGGCAACGCTGAACACCCTCCTTTCCTTAGAGCGGGCGCGGATCCGGGACCGGATCGGCGCCGTCTTCACCGGACACGCGATGGCGGACCTGATTGGGGAGCTGCTCCGACTGGAGGGGCTCACGGTGAGCGTGGGGACCCCGGGGCCGGACGGGGGTGTCGACCTGATCGCGGGCGGTGGCACGATGGGGATCGCCCCGCCCCGGATCGTGGGCCAGGTGAAGTCGGGACTGCAAGTTGCCGGGGATGAGACACTTCAGGGGCTGATCGGGAACCTGCATGGAGCCGGTGGTGACACGGCACTTCTCGTCTCGTGGTCCGGGATAACGCGGCAGGCGCGCGGACGCGCCTCCTCGATGGGGTTTCGAGTCCAGATCTGGGACGGTGACGAGGTGGTCAGGCGTTTCCTGAATGGGTACGATAGGCTCCCGGACCGGATCCGGGATGCCGTAAAGCTTACCCCTATTAAGGCCCACCGGCTAACGGACTGATCCATTTTCGGGTGCGTTGCCGACCCTTATTGAGCCTGTAGGTTCAGCATACCCGTGTAGTTCCCGTCCTGGTCCGCGCTGAACTGAACTGTGACGAGACACTGACCCCCGATCGGTAGGGTACCGGTGCAACCGTCAGATATGATCTGGAAGTTCGGTGACGGAGGGCTCACCGCAACGTTCGTCACCAGGATCTCCCGGCTCACCTCATTGCGATAGGTCAGGGTGCGAATATCCCCGCTGACCAGGACACCGGGGGTCCCCCCAGCCGCGTCAACCTCCATCGATAGTCCGGAACCGCTCACGAGGGTCAGGATCGCAGCCGGGTTACCGGTAGATCCGGTCAAGCCTATCCTAAACTTGAACGTCTGCGCGTAGGCGACCGCACCGAGCGACAGGGTGAGAGCGACGGAGGCGGCCACCACCTTTGCAGGGAATCTGATCATGAGGAATCTCCATGGGTGAGAAGCGAGCGTATGATACGATCCGCATTTTTAACTTTTTCGCACATATTGGCGAAAAGATCAACGCTTAGGAGCGCAGAGCGCGCTTGCTTTTGGTCCGCTCGGGCCGGATGGGTCGGCTACATCTAAGGAGGTTTCTGACACCTTCCCCCAGGAACAGGTAAAAAGGGACCCGCTGATCACCGCCCCCTGAAGGAACACGTTCGTCACCTCGCCCGGATCGCAGCTTCCTGAAAGGGCTACTCGCAGATCCGGACATACTACCGCGCAGCTCAAGGAGTCGGTCGTGCAGGGTAAGCTACTTTCGCTACTAACTGCGACGGGTATGGTATACGGTCCGAGGTCAGCAGCTCCGCCCCCGTTCAGGCCCAGGCTTGAGGACGCCGTCGCCGACACCTCCCCATAAGCGCCCGCCTCAAAGAGGGTGCTGACGTCCGACTGCGCAGTGAGGGGTGCGTCGACATGGACCCGGCCCCCACGATGACGGATCGGGGCCTCGCCTGACCCCGTGGCGTTGATAGAGACGCCCCCCTCGATAGAGAGGGAACCCCCGGTTACACGCAGGGGGGGCTCGCTCGCCCCTGACGGGGCGATGATGCTGACACCCGCGCCGAGGACGATATCCCCACCGCCGGTCTCCACCGCTGGCAGGGACGCGTTGCGAACCAGAACACGGGACCCGGGGATCCCGGCCAGGCCCAGTTTATCTCCGAAACTGACCCCATTAATGGTCAGGTCTGACGGTGCACGCAGCCAGCCGTCAGCCGATCCGTTCAGGACCGGATTGTGTCCAGGGGCCGCCTCCACGACAAGATGACGTGCGAACGCGTCTGGTCCCGGCGTGCTGGC
>Ga0209702_10006034_pt1 | contig 15920 bp, 11 predicted proteins | sample FRY01_FD_187210 | JGI IMG/M metagenome (GOLD analysis project Ga0209702, IMG submission 187210) | Freshwater microbial communities from Lake Fryxell liftoff mats and glacier meltwater in Antarctica - FRY-01 (SPAdes) (version 2) | ecosystem: Environmental > Aquatic > Freshwater > Ice > Glacier... | reverse complement strand
CGTTTAAAAATGTATGGGAGTAATTAATTTTGCTGGCAGTCGGTTCGATGCTCATTGCTGGGCTTTCGAAGTCTTATGACTTATCGCGGCTATCTTTTAAAGCTTTTTGTGACGACGCTCTATTATTTGCGTGTATATTTGTTACTGCAGGCTGAGGGTGCTTTATTCACTGGCCTTATTATTAACTATGGCATTTATACCTTCTATTTACACCTCTCCATATTCTCTTTTTTCGGAAAGGTAGGACTTTAGCTTGGGCTTACCAGCTCCTGAAACACCCCATGAAATTCGAGACTCTCCTAGAAGCCGAAAATACTCCTCCTCCGTCGTGCGCCAACACCTGCCCTTCGGTGGCCAGTGCACTTCTCCGCCAGTAGGATTTTTTATGCCATAAGTTAGGTTCGGCCTGAGATTCGGGGCGTCAAAAGGGTCTTCCTTGTAAGGACCCCTGCCATCCTTGTCCTCGAGCTTAAATCGCGACGAATCTGTGGGTTTCGGTCTGACAGCAAAAGACGGATCCGTAAACCAAGTACCTAAATTTGACTCTTTGAGTCTGCGGTTAACCATTCGTCGGTTTCTAGCATATCCAATGATGTACTCGTGGCCAACAGAAAAATCAGTGTCATTTTGGACTGACGGCCTGGATTGCCAGACAAACGAGCCTACGAAGTTCTCTGGGCCAAAAATCTCATCCATGATTGATCTCAGGTTCTGCAGCTCATTGTCATCAATCGATATAAAAATTGCCCCGTCTTCAGTCAAAAGGTTTCGAGCAAGAACCAATCTCGGGTACATCATGGTGAGCCAGTTACTGTGCTTTCTCCCGGAAGTCTCTGTGTTGCTGGTTAGACGGTTTCCCTCTGCGTCGACCTGACCCGTTACCTCCAGATAGCGCCGCTTGGGGTCACTGAAGTCATCGTTATAAACGAAGTCGTTTCCGGTGTTGTAAGGCGGGTCGATATAGATCATCTTGATTTTGTCGTTATATGCATTCTGGAGAAGTTTGAGGACCTCTAGGTTGTCCCCCTCGATGAAAACGTTCTGGGCTGTGTCCCAATTGATGGAGTTTTCAAAATCTGGAATCAAAGCCGCGTAACTCTCGGCCTGAAGCGCCTCGATGGCTTTCTGTCTTCCAGACCACATTAGGCCGAATCGCTCTTTTCCCCCTTTTAGGCCTGACACATCGGTTTGGAGAAGCTCCCCTAGACGTCCAGCATCTAGCACGCCATCGCTGATAACTCCGGGGAATAATTGTTTAAATTCTTCAAGCTTTTTGATAGACGGAGATTCGGTCTTAGCTTCTGTTTTCTGGTGGTTGTCATTCATCTATTACCCCTCAACTGCGATGTAAGGCTAAATCTAACAAAAAGGTCTGACATTGATGGCAAACTAATTGAATAGGCGGGGGTAAAGATGGAGTTTGAAAGCAAAATACCAAAACTCAATGGTGAAGCAGCAGCCGCTGTAGCCCATAGGGGTTCTCACATTCAGATAATCGCGTCCGCCGGCTCTGGTAAAACCGAGACCGTCTCTCAGAGGGTCGCAAAACTTATTGAAGAGGGAATCGAACCCGCTGAAATTGTCGCATTCACCTTCACCACACGCGCTGCCGATGAGCTCAAGGAGCGTATCCGCGCTCGGGTTATTAAGTTCTCTGGTCAAGAAAAAGCGGACCGACTCGGAAACATGTATGTGGGTACCATTCACGGATACTGCTTCCAGATGCTCCAGACCTACGTGTCAAAATTTGAGTCGTACAGCGTGCTTGATGAAAAGCAACAGGTTGGGTTTCTAGTTCGCTATTACAAAAGGCTCGAACTAGAGCAGTTCAAATTCCACAAGGGTAAATTCGTCGGGATCAAAAGATTCAAGAGCAACATTGAGGTTCTAGAAAACGAACTTCTCAATCTCGACATCATGACCGAAGAGTTTCAAGAGTCGGCAAAGAACTACTACGAACTCCTAGAAGATCACAGATTTCTCACATACGGACTCCAAATTGCCGAGGCGGTGAAGGCGCTCCAGGATCCGGAGATTTCAAAGGAAATAACAAGAAACCTGAAGCATCTAATTGTTGACGAGTATCAGGACGTTAATCCGGCCCAAGAAAGATTAATACAGCTGCTGACCAAGCCCCACGGTGGGGCCGATCTGGTTGTTGTCGGTGATGACGACCAGGCCATTTATCAGTGGCGTGGGTCGAGTGTTGAGAATATTGTGACTTTTGCCGAGAGATATGACAACGTGAAGAGTTTCAGGCTCCTCACAAACCGCCGCTCTCGGCCCGCCATTGTGAGCCTGGCAAACAAATTTGCCAAACAGATACCCGGCCGCCTGGATAAAGAAATGCTTCCGGACAAGACAGAGAACGGGCCTGCAGTAGACATCTCCCTGGCCGAGTCCGAGTCTGCAGAGGCTGAAGACATAGCCTCCACAGTGTCACGCCTTAAAATTCTCGGTTACAACTACAAAGACATGGCCGTGTTAGTTAGGGGTCGAGCTGCGTACCCAAGGATCCTCGAGGCTTTTAAGCGCTCTGGGATACCTGTTCAGCCTGGTGACCGTGAGGGTCTATTTGAAAAAGACGATGCTGACTTTTTAGGCAGATGTTTCGTTTGGTTCGCTGACTGGGAATGGAAGCTGAGCCAATATGATCCGAATACTGAACTCCAGGATATAACCGACCTAGCAATTAGGGCCACGGGTCTTTACTCCCTGGATTCACATCAAGTTGAAGCTCTAAAGAAGTACTTAAAAACGACCAAACAAAAGGTAGGGAACGATTCACGTTCGATCAGCCTTGTCAAAATCGGTTATGGCATTACTGATTTGCTGGAGGTAAAAACCTGGGACCAAAGTGACCCTTTGGTGGCATCGAGGCTTGGGACCATTGCAAGATTTATGCAGTTTGTGGCGGACTATGAGGCAATGGCCAAATCGGCAAAGATGAGTCGTGAGGAACAGGGTCGCCAGATAGGCGCTGCAGACCAAGGGGAATGGTATTTCAAAAACCTTGCGATTCTATTAACGCAGTATGCCCTTGGTGAGTATCGAGACTTTGAAGGAGAGGATGACCTCTCAGGGGACTCAGTTGACCTCCTGACAGTTCACTCGGCTAAAGGTCTTGAGTGGCCGATTGTTTTTATACCCTCGCTTACTAAGAACCGATTCCCCAGCTCAAAGGCCGGAAACACACCAAAAGAGGGCCCATGGTTAGTGCCCACCGATAAATTTGACTTCGCGAGGTACCAGGGAACAGAGCCAGATGAAATGCGTCTTTTTTATGTGGCAGTCACACGGGCCAGAGAATGGGTTTCTCTTTCAAGCCATGAAAAAGTCACCAAACAAGCCGTCAAACCTTCTCCTTATTTCAAATTTGCCGAACAGGCTCACGAGGAAGAGCTCGAATTCCCAGCCCCTTGGTCCGAGCAATTAGGGGAGGCTAACTCAGAGCTTCACATTACTTATAGCGAACTCGCTGATTATCTTAATTGCGGGATGAGCTTTTGGCTCAGGAGCAAACTCGGCTTCCCTCCTGCAATCGTGGAGGAAATTGGATTTGGAAATGCAGTGCACCATCTAATGCGGGCAATTGCAGAGGCAACTGCAAAAAAAGGCAAGGGACTTAGGCCAGCAGAGGTCGACAAGATTCTTGCTACTGAGTTTTTCCTTCCGTTTGCAGGCAAGGTCGTTTCAGACAGGTTCCGAGAAGCGGCCAGGGGGCTAGTTTTCGATTACATGGAGAACAGGGCTGAAGAGCTCAATAGGGTCTGGGAGACTGAACGCCCCTTTGAACTCGCCCTGCCAGGAGTAGTGGTTTCAGGCCGCGCTGACGTGGTGCTTGATAAACACGAAGGGAAAATTGATTCGCTTGCAATCATGGATTACAAAACTCGCATCGATACGGAGGGCTTTGAACTTCAACTTCAGGTTTATGCCGAAGCCGGCATTCGCGAAGGATTGAAGGTTAGTGGTGCCTTTGTCCATGGGCTCGATGGCGACACTCGGGAAATAATCCCGATCGATTCAGCCTCTAGAGCAAAGGCAGTTGATCTAGTAATACTGACGGCCGAGCAAATCAAAAACCGACAATTTGAGGCGAAGCCTGAAAAATTGAAATGTGGCATGTGTGATGTTCGAACACTTTGTAAAAGCGCTGCTAAAAGCTGATTATTCGATTGTTAGATACCAATAAATTCCAGAATTCTAGGTGTGCCCTACGTCCCAACCCGATGTGGTCCTTATTGTCTGGAGGCTGCGTAGCTGAAGGGATGACATTCTCTACTGTCTTGCCAACATGGTCTCTGGTAACAAAAATGAGGCCGACCTGTTGTCTCGATGCCATGACGCATAAGCGCCCAGTCGCCAAGTCAAACTCAGCGGGATCAGTCACTCCAGAGAGGGGATGAACTGCGATCATGAAGGGTACTTCTAAACCCTGCCAGCGTTCGGGTGTGTCGATTCGAATCTTTGCTAATTCCGCCCCAAGGTTTTTTCTGATCAGACCATTCATTGATCGGTGACTTGCGACCACACCGATGTGCTGCTGACTCAACTCCAGAAGTGACTCGTTACTCGAAGTGCTAAATAAAATACCAGCTTCTAATAGGTCTTTGATAATTAGCTTGATGGTTGAAGCCAGCTCGTTGTCTGTGGACTGAGGAGGTCCGTCATTTGGGGTCGGAATAGTGACTACTAAAGGTGAAAAATCATGAAGGAGATCTATTATTGGGCCCCCCTTGATTGACGCAAAGGTTCGGTCACCGGGAGCAGCATAAGCTGCAAAGTCGAAATCGTAAAAAGGCTTGACATAGTCGACCGACGCATTTGGCAATCTTCTGCATGCCGGCAGGTAGGACACATGTGCCTGTTGCAGAAGTTGAGGGTCACCCTTAACTACCTCTGGGGCTGCTCTGTGCGGCGGCCTCTTGGAAGTTGCCCACCTGCTGGTATCCACACTTGTAACGGGCTCAATCTGACCCGGGTCCCCGATCATTAAGAACTTCTCACTCAAGTCGGCGCATTGCATAAGTTTGGCCCAGTCCATTTGCCATGCCTCATCGATAGCGAGCAGCTGATAAGGGATAGCGTCCTGAACTGTAGCCCACTTAGCCGTCGTCGAAACGTGTAAACCTGGTGTTAGCGGAAGGTCGGCCATTGCTGTGACCCATTTTGCCGATTTCGGGAAATCAGACGGGGCGAGAGATTTAGAACGGGCGAATCGATAGGTTGAGCGAGTGGGATATTGGTTAGCAAATCTTCTAGCAACATCATTTGCTTGGTTATTTGTCTGCGCTGCCAGAGCGACCCGCCAACCGCTTTCGATAAGTGCGTCAATGACCCGCAAAAGCATGTGGGTTTTGCCGCTTCCTGGCGGGGCTTCGACTATGGCAAGCCTCTTGCCTGAAAGAAGGGCATCCGAGACAGACTTGAATACCTCATCCGACTTACCCTGCAATTCAAGCTGAGCTTTAGTTTCGGTCATTTTTTAACCTTCAAGTTGAGTGACATCGTCTACCACGCTGCTAACGGGACTTAGGGTCGCCCCAGAATGAGTGAGCCAAGATCCGGGGCCTTGCTTTGTCTTCCAAACCTTAGAACTGGCTCGCGCGTCTAGGTCGCTGCTATCACGAGGAACGAAAACCACCCTCTGCTTTTCCCATTTCGAACTTTTGGGAGATTCCGTTATCCCTGATTCAATAGAAAGGGTTTTCCTTCCAGCCCATTTGAGAGTCAGCTCAGCGATTTCAAGGTCTACGAACTCGAGATCCTCAACAATCACGTAATGTCCCGGTGATCCGAGAAAAGATAAGTACTCCCCGGATCGAATTCGAAACTCGTCCGACAACTGCGTTCTGACTGTCCAATACACTTCTGCAGACCGGCCCTCCCCATCTAGACTGACGGCAGTTACGGTCGCATCCAGGGCTTTGCCCTGAGCCAAGGCATCCATGAACAATTCATGATCGTCATGAATTAGATTTGGCAGATACTTGCCGTTCGCGGCACTCAATCTAAAGTAGCGAGAGGCTGCGGCGGTGCCATGATTCTCAGTCTCGGGGTGGGGAGTGTATGCGGGGCCATGTTCGGGATCCGACATCTGCCTCTCAAGCCGTTGGAAATCGTAGAAATAGCGTGTCAGGGAGTCTCTTGTTAAGTCAATTACTCCCGCGTTCACCGGCCTTGAATCATCGAGCAGTCTCTGTCTAGCTTCTCGCGTCTTAATCCAACGCCGGCTGATCTCTGCCTCGATAATTTTTTTTACAGCTAGCTCTTCTTCCTCAGTGGAATCCTCAGATTTTAATTTCTTTCTGTAGCTGTCTATTTTCGAGCTCAGGCTTTTCTCGATTGCAAGATCCAGTGTGATGCCAGTCGCAACGCTGCCTGCCTGCTGGGCAGCGTTTAGTTTCTGAAGGTAATCCCCTTCAGAAGTGTGCCAGGTAAGGGCTGAATTCAGATTGCGAACACCCTGGTCATCAGTCGGATAGGCATAGGCCTTGCTCAACTGGTCAGAAGCGTCGACGACGAGCTGCTGGCCAATCACCCGGGACTCGGCAAATAAATAAACAGCCAGCCTAGAAAGCGCGTGGAGAGGATTAGCTAAAACGTCCTCTGAACGTCGCTTCCAGAACGCATAACTTAAAAAGTGGAGCATGTCGATATGAGAGGATCCTGGCAGCCAAATCTGTGGGGGATTTTGTAAAGGCTGGTCAGTCTTTCCGATGGGGCTGAAAGAATAACCTTCTGCCTTGAAGTGGCTCAGCAAGTCCTCTGCAAATGGGGTGAGCATCTCTGAAATATCATCCCGATTACGCCCGTCAACAACGGTAAGAAGTTTTGGTTCTTCATCGTGATATCCATACGCAATACCCCAAGGGCGAGTCTCGCCAGCCATTCTCACAAATGCAATAATTAGAGCGTTATCACTCATGCTTATGTGCTTCGTTGAATACCTCGGCAAAGGCTTGGAGGAAGAAAAAGCTCTCAGCCTGCGGACGGTCTCACGGGTTGACATTAGATTCCCAATCAGCAGCTCCTAGTTGAGTCGCGAGAGATTCCTCAGTCGAGTCCATCGGGGTGTCCCCGTTCAAAAGAGCAACGGCTCTAGTTAGGGGTATTCCTCCCAGGCCTCGAGCAACCTGATCACCTAGAACTATTCCTTTGTCCTGAATCAAAGCCAATTTTTGACAGCGCGGAGCCAAATCGCAGAAGCCCCAGCATTTCTCCGCGTATGCCGTACTTGAATGCTTCACCCAAGCTTCATATTCATCGGGGTTGAATTCTTCAATCCGAACACCAACAACCCGCTGGGCAACGCTATCCAGAGATGAAAACCCTCGTCGAGCTCTTTCTTTTTGCTCTGATAAATCTTCGTTGGCTCGGACTACCGGCTGAGCTGAGCCTGGCCAAGAGAAAACTAGAAACCCCTTTGGGTCAAGTTCAAATTGCGCGGACAATGATCTCGCTTCAAGCCAAGACTCTAGAGCGTAGAGATACACACCCGCCTGAGCCCTGGCCGTAGCTAGGTGATCGGGATCTGTATAGCCACCTCTATCAGGAAAAACCTTTATCTCCCCGACTCTCACGTGCACTTTTCCCTGCTTGCGCGAAACGGACATGACGTCCATGACTAAAGTTGCCTCTGGAAGCATGACTCCCTGAGGGAGACGCAGTGTCAGGCCCGTTACCAATGACGGAAGCGTCCTAGCCTGGCTAGCACCTTCTAGGAACTGAACTGACTTTTCCAGAGCCTCATCCATCGTGGAGACATCGGTACCAAAATTAGATTTCAGCCTGAGATCCAAAAGACCACTGGAATCTGCAGGTAAAACTTTTTTTCTCTCCAGTTGGGACCTGAGCAGTTGGGCATCATCCTCAAACAGACTGCGCTCAAATAGATAACCGCGGGTCACTGCAAAAGGCGAGATTCCCTTTTTATCTTCCAAGCCGAGACTGGCGGCCACTTGACCCATTCGCACATTCAAAACTGCACTCACGGTGTTTGCTTCGCATTCAGGATTTTTAGCCCACTGCTCGAAGCGTGCTCGAGTGTTGATGCTTGGACCTGAATTCATATGCCCCCACTCGATACCGATTCATTTATAAGTATGCACTGCTCGGTAGACATCTAACTAAATCATCATTCTTTGACGTTTCGTCTCTATTGCAGAGGGGTAATCATATGCAGAAATTGGATGGGGGCCCTGAAGTCGATACCAGCAGAGCCAAGATTCAAAACTATCTTCTCTGAAACGAAGCTCAAAGAGTCCCAAGCGGAATCGGTGGGAAACCTGACTGGACTGTTATGCATTCTGTCCAAATCGGTCCCGATCCAGATGCAAGATTCGGGGAAGCCGACTTCAATGGTCCTACTCAGGGTGGCCTTCTATCCATCCAAGGTGCGGCTCTTTTGGAATTTGCCTCTCTTTAGACTCCAACCATACTTGTCATTTTTCTCGCGGAAGCTAACATTTGACGATTCAGAATCATGCTTCTCAAAATGAAACTCTCGTCCAACGCAGTTCTCAAGGCAGGAACTTTCGTATTGCCCGTATTGAGGAGAGAATTTTTTCAAGGTCAAGTCTCTGGTGCGACTGGTATCCGTAAATCAAGCTATCTTTTCACTTAGGCCGCTCTGTGTTTTGGAAAAAAGTCAGACCCACGCCGTAGCATTTACTTAGAGGTGAAGATTGAGCAAGAAAATTCGTTTTATCGACCTATTCGCAGGAATAGGCGGATTCCACCTTGCCCTTGATTCCTTGGGTGCGAAATGCGTCTTTGTATCTGAATGGGACGAGCCAGCTCGAAAGACTTATCGTCACAACTTCGCCAATCGGAATCGAGACATCTTTGGGAGCGAAAAATCCGAAGCCAGGTCTTTTGTAGGGGACATCCGGACGGTATCTGAGAGTGAAACCATAGATCAGGACATACCCGACTTTGATCTTCTCTGCGGTGGATTTCCCTGCCAGCCTTTCAGCCAGGCTGGCCTCAAAAAGGGGATGGATGAGACGCGAGGAACACTGTTTTTTGATATCTTAAAGATTCTTGAAGCGAAAAAGCCCAAGGCATTTTTTCTTGAAAACGTTCGCGGTTTGCTTAAGCACAAATCTGAGGCTGGGGTTGAAACCATGGATGTTATTCGTCAGCAACTTACTGCGGCTGGGTACCACTTCTCGGAACACCTGGTTAGGGCCTCTGACTTTGGAGTTCCCCAGCACAGACCTAGACTTTTTATTATTGGGTTTCGCGAACAAGTTGCTTTTGAGAAATTTCAAGCTCCAAAACCAATCCCGCTGGCGATAACCCTAAACCACATAATGGGCGGAGAAACAGGTAGGGAAGTTGGCTACACCCTGAGGGTCGGGGGTCGAGGTTCTGGGTTAAGCGACCGAAGAAACTGGGATACGTACCTAGTTGATGGCGCTCCCAAGAGGCTCACTTCCAAGGAAGGACTTCGATTGCAAGGATTCCCAGAATGGTTTGAGTTTCCCGATGAAGTTTCCGAAACTCAAGCCATGAAGCAACTTGGAAACTCAGTTGCAGTCCCTGCCGTAAAAGCTTTTGCCCAAGCGATCACAAAGGCATTGCACTAAAGATGATCACTGGGAACTGGGGGGAATGGTCCGAAGCATACGCTTTTTTGAAACTTCTCGCAGAGGGTGAGCTTGCCGAAGCCGATGCGAATCTCAAAGAGAAGCCCGCGAAGATGCGCATTATTGATATCTTGAGGGATGATTCTTCGGGCATCAAACTTTTCAAAACGAAACAAGATCACTACGAGTCAAGTGCTGGCCTAGTTTATCTTCCAGAGATCATTGAAGCGGTTAGGACCTTTCCCACTCCAACAGGCTCTTCTAATAAAGGTGCGTTTCAAATCCCGCACATAGAGTCCTTACTATCAAGGTTGGGAATTAGGTCAATTAAGGCATCTTCGGCCAAAAAGGTCGATCTGCAAGCCCATTTTGCCAATGCGACCACGGGGGAGAATACGCTTCTCGGATATTCAATAAAGTCCGAAGTGGCAGGATCTGCGACACTCCTAAATTCGAGCACCCACACATTATTTCAATACCGACTAGAGACAGGGCTTCCTGAGGCCGAAGCTCTTTTGGCCCGACATGCAGACTCAAAAGTAAAAAAGCTATTTCAGGGTTTCGAAACCGCTGGAATCAAAGTTGAGTCGTTAGGCGCAAAGAGCGAGAAGCTTAAGAGCAACTTGAAGTTTTTCGGTGACGATTTGCACTTGCTCTTAGGTGAAATGCTGCTGACCTATTTCCAAGGAAAAGGCAAGGAACTCAGTGCGCTGCTCTCGGGAACCAGCATGAACCAACCCGCGAGTCAGCAGACAGAATATAAAGTGGGTCAATTCCTTAGGGCCATCGCCCTCGGCATGACTCCTGGAAAAACTTGGGAGGGTCAACTGAAGGCTTACGGTGGCTACATAATGGTCAAGAAAGATGGCTCACTTTTATCCCTATCCGCAAGCAACGAAGACTCATTCAGGGCCTACCTTCTCCGAAGATCGTACTTTGACACTCCTAGTGTTTCGCGACACAAATTCGGAACTCTGTATGAAGTAGATGGGGAGCCTCACATTGATCTCAACATGCAAATTCGTTTCGGATAAACATCTCGTTGAGTAAAATGTCCCAGGGGGCAGGTAGATTGAGTCAACGCCAAGAGGGGGATCATGAACTGGGAATGGGAAAAACGCGGAGATGCGGAGTACACGCCTCCGAATATGAGCACGATCTTCGCTGGCTGGGACATTAGCCGGAAAAAATCAGAACTCGCTTCCCAGGAATCAATCCCCGACAACACCGAAGTCTTTGTCCGTGAACTAGTTCAGAACTTTGTTGATGCAAGTCGGGAAGATTACACCCCTGGGGGCAAGCCCAAGCTCGTTCTAAGATTTTTGAAGCTTACGGGCGACGAAGCTAGAAGTCTCGCTAGCAATCTTTCACTCCAGGATATTTCGAGCCACTATACCGCTCTTTCTAAAGAGGCAAAAAGTGGGATGAGGCTTGACGAAAGCGACTTGGTTTCTGGACAATTAGACACCATTCGCTTGCTGGTGGCTACTGAGACTGGCACTTCAGGCATGTATGGCCAGTGGGAGCGATCTTCACAAACTCATGACGAATCTGGCAGGGCGATAAAGAATAAGATGCGAGACGCACTCATTTCGCACGTTAGAGATTCGGCATCGGCTGGGAAGGGATTGGGGTCCTACGGAGAAGGCAAGAAGGCGATTATTGGGATATCTGCAGCCAGAACAATTCTGACTTACACCTGCTTCCAGCCAGACTCCTCTGCAGATGGCGTTTATTCAAGACTCTTGGGATCCACTTACTGGGAGAATCACATCTCCGAGACCACAAAGTTCACAGGGTTGGCAATGTTTGGTAAATCGACACCTGGCGCGATTCGTCCAGCTCCATTCGTTGATAGTGAAGCGGACTCCTTGGTGGATTCCCTCGTCATTCCAGGCTTGGGGCCGAGAAAATCGGGGGCACAACTAGAAACCGGAACCACGATGGTGTTCTTCGAGCCCAAGGCCAGTCCAAGAGACGTTGCTGCTTCAATCGCTCGCAACTGGTGGCCTTTGATGGAAAATGAAGGAGCGACTTTCGAAGTAATAGACGAGAGCGGAGACTCGGTGCCCATCGAGACTGGAGAAAGCCTCGAGCCTTTTATTGCCGCCTATCGACAAATTCAGTCCCAGGAAATCACCTCTTGGGAAACTGCTCCTGGGCCGAGCTACCTTCATGCCTCAGTCTCAACGCAAGAAATTAGCTCAGCTGGGCGCCTTGTTCTGGGGATCGATCTGAGACCTGGCCTTGGTTTTTCCCACGCGAACCCAGAAAAAAACTGGAGCCTAGTTGCTCTTATCCGAGATGGAATGATTGTTGCCTATCAACCCGTTCCAAAAAATGCCCGAGACCACGTTCCGTTTGTGCGTGGAGTATTCGAAGTCACCAATGAATCGAATTCGGAATCTGCCGCTTTGCTTAGAAAAATTGAACCGCCCTTACATAATCAATGGCCAGAAGTTAACACTGGTCTCGACGAGGCGACTGTGAAGCATTCGAAGCAAATAATTGCCGCCATAAAGCAAGACGTGGATAAATTCCGCAAGGAGCACATGGGGAAGCTCCCCGAAATGGAGCAGGACCTCCCCCTCTTCAGAAGCCTGCTTGGAATCAAAGGCGGCAGCGCAATCATAAAACCGCCCAAGCCCATAGCAAGCAAATCGCCCGTCGAACTCTTAAGTTCTGAGGCGGGGATCGCGGAAGGGAAATCCACAGGCTCAAGAGTGGCGAACTCGAGTCGAATAATTCGGATTAGACAAGTTGAGTCGCTCGATGAGCTAGCGGTTCAAGTGCGGATCGGATGGGAGATCCTAGAGGACGGCGCCTGGGTTGAAGCGAGTGAAAAGCTCTTTGAAAAAGTTACTTTCACACCCGAGGGGTTTTCTTCGAGCGAGGGCAGCCCAAATGTCTTCACTGGCACTTTGAGTAAAGCTGAGAGCCGATTTGAATGGACCAGTCGAGAATACGTTGACCTATGGACCCTCAGGCCGTTCATGTCAGTTGAAGGCATTGATGAGGGGGCTCAATAATGGATTTATTGGCGAGAACTGAAGGAGTTTCCCTTCGGCCTTTTATCGGAAGTAAGGCTCTTGAGGGTCAAATGCGTGATTCTATTTTCCTCAGAGTAGAGACCGCATCTGGGGATTTCACTCTGGAGAGCAAGGACTCCCTGACCATTGCTCCTGATCAGATGCGTGTGGCTGGGCTAGCTGTTGAGATACGGGACAGGTCAAAGCTAGAGTCTGCGGCCTTGCAAATGGTTATGGACTTGAAGGATGTCGACGTTCTGATTGTTGCGATCGATGGTCCAAAATCACCCAAGTTCTCCTCGGAAGTTCTCTATCGCGGATCAATTACTGAATTAGCGGATTTCCACAAGCTCAATGAAAAGGGAAGCGTTTCCGAGTCGGGTGTCCTGTCAAATTCAAACGGAGCGTATTCGATCGAAGTCGCTCTGGTTCACAACAAGGAGATCTCATCTTCAAGCGGAACCAAACCGCGCAAAAACGGTGCACTGCTCTCCAAGCAAACGTTCGTCCTGAAGCCTTTTGGGGTTGACGATATGCCAACGCCGAAGCCAATGAATGCAGAGCTCAAAAAGATCTTGGGACTAACTCCTAAGAGTTGGATCTATTTTAAAGCAACCGAGGCTCTTCTTACGGCAGAGTCATTCGAAGACGCATTTGACTTCTACGTTGACAAAGAACTACTCGACGCTCTTCAGGTAGCAAACCCAGAGGCGAAAACCGCACTCGAGTCACTTCTTCTGACATCTATCCTGCAGTCCCTTGCCTATGAAGCCAAGGAGCAGTATTCCAATATCGAGTCAAGCGAGGAGCAGGCTCAAGTGAGAGAGTCAGCAGTTTATAGACTCTTCTCCAGCCGGCTCAAGCTTCCAACGGAGGCAGATGTTATGGAACATATTTTAGACTCGCCTTCCAAGGCTGCTGCAAGTATGCTCGCCGTGCCCGAAGTGGTTAATGGTCTGCTAGATACATTAGGAGGAGGGCAAAATGATTAGAGGCTACCCAGCACTGAGTGCTAAAGACGCATTGAAAATAGGGTCGCTCATCGAACAGCACAGATTAAATAGCCATCAAAAGTCTCCAGCGGGCTTCGATGACAAGGTTTTTCTTGATCGGATTAAGCGCAAACAGCCATCGGTAGATTTCGACCAATCGGCGCTCGAGTCTTTATTACTAGAGTTCGAAGCCAATCGTCTAGCAATTTACGAAGACAAGACTAGAAGTCTTGAATACAGAAAGAACGAGACGGAAGAGGAGTTCGCCAAAACTGCGGTACTCATGACCCGTAATCTTCCCGTCCAAGCAATTCAAGACCTTGACTTCTGGCGTTACCTAGCAATTTTTGAGCTCAGGGATTACATTTTTGCTATTGAGGGCGATTTTGAGCCAGGCCGTTACGGGGGCCACGGCGTTTCGGCTATCAGCAGATGGCCGCTGATACGTGGACTCGTCTGGGGATTGCATACAGTCGAAGAGGATGATTTCTCGGGAATTTCCTCGGCTCGACTAGCCAAAGAGGCTGCTGGGTTTGGCACTGGTGTTCGCGATATGTACATTTCTCAAATAATCCGCCGGAAATACATGAAGGTAGAGGGTTCAGGCAGGGCATACTTAGATGCAGTTTTGGCGGCCCCAGCTCTTTTTGATCAAGGCAATTCCTCTAGGCCCACACAGGTTCTTGGCGCGTCAATTGGCCGCGTGAGTGAAAATTTGTACCTTCCAGCCCTAAATGAGCAGGAGATGAAATCTGTCTTCTTGGAGTTGAAAAAGGACATCTCGCCACAACCTCAGGCTGTAGAGTAAGCCCGTTGGAGTCCTTAGGGCGAGACCAAGCCCGAGCTCTTAGGTTCAGATGAAAGATCGAACTGGCTTTTTAATCTGTCTGTTCTCGGAGGCTAGGAACGAGAGTCACTAACGACAACTAATAGACGCGTGCGTTGGAATTATTTCTCACTAAGATTTTCTTGAACGGTTGTGACACACTCTTTATATTCCTGGCTAATTTTTTGGATCACCCAGTTAAGTCCCCTTGGCGGTCTTGAAATTTACCAACTCCACCGGCATCCTAAACAACGGATACACATAAAACTCAATGAGCGATACGGGTAGTTCCCACCTAGCATCCTCGATTTCTCGCGGCAAAGAATAACCTTGCCAGTCGTCGCCCTGGATTAAGTTACCGTCTTCATCCTCGGTGTGGTCTTCCCAGCCCTGCCAGCTATAGGCCGATGGGGCAGGGCTAACGTCCCGGGGAACCAAAAGGTCTTCCAGTGCAATTCTTGTGCCACTGATGTGGCAGTTGAGATCTAGTAGCTGGATATAACCAGTGAAGTGGAAATACTTATCGGTTAGATCAATCCGAATGTCACCCTGCATGTGATGCTTGAATTTGCCCATTACATCCAAGTCAGAGAACTGAACGGTCACTAGGTGACCGCTACTAACTTCTTTAAACTGGGGTTCAATAAAGGCGTTCATTAGTGTGCCCTTGATATCTATAATCATTTCTCAAATCTCCAAGTTGACGGTAAATCTAATTTGTTGTTGGTTCGAAGTGGATCGGCTCAGATGCGGGAGAGAATCCTAATAGGAGTCCCCACCCGCACTCGGATGAACTGGTTAGGATCTCCTGCGGGGTCGCTGCTGGATTTGCTAGTTGGTTCTAAGAGCTTGGAAGCTCTTTGAACTTTGCGTCCATGGTTGGGTTGTTCTTAGTTAATCCTTTGACGGTGACATCTTGAGCCTTGTTGTTAGCAAGCCTCAGGTTGTTCTTTGAGCTCTTTAGCTCTTCTTTGACCTTCTCCAAAATCTTGATAGATCGGTCGATGTCGCCGATGGCGTCATCGAACTTGCGAGATGCAAGTTCGTAGTTTTTACCAAAGCCGGCCTTGAAGTCTTCGAGGTCTTTTTCGAAGTTAGTCACATCGATGTTCTGCGACTTCACTAGCGCTAGCTCACTCTTATATTGCATGGCGTTTTGAGCAGCGCCCCTAAGGATGGCGATCATCTGGATGAAGAACTGGGCCCTGATGACATACATCTTTGGGTAGCGGTGGGAGACATCAACAATGCCTGTGTTGTAAAGATCGCTTTCTGGCTCCAGTGCAGAGACCAGGATTGCGTACTCGCAGCCCTTCTCGCGGCGGTCTTTATCCAGCTCGGCCAAGAAGTCTTCGTTCTTCTTCTTGGTTTTTGTTTCATCGCTCTCATTCTTCATCTCAAACATGATTGAGAGAATCTCAGTGCCAGCACTATCGGAGTCACGGAAGACATAGTCACCCTTACTGCCGGATTTGGC
>Ga0209702_10006033_pt1 | contig 15921 bp, 19 predicted proteins | sample FRY01_FD_187210 | JGI IMG/M metagenome (GOLD analysis project Ga0209702, IMG submission 187210) | Freshwater microbial communities from Lake Fryxell liftoff mats and glacier meltwater in Antarctica - FRY-01 (SPAdes) (version 2) | ecosystem: Environmental > Aquatic > Freshwater > Ice > Glacier... | reverse complement strand
ACTAATTTTTCCAAAGATATCTGATATCATTATTCGTGTTAAGCTCGTATCTTCTATAGTATCGTGCAATATAGAGGTTACTAAAAGATCGGTTCTAAAGAGATCATAACAACCTATAATAGCAACTTCTACAGTGCGGTGATAATATGGCTCACCAGATTGTCTCATTTGAGTTCCATGGTATTTACGAGCATAATAGATAGCTTTTTTTATTTCCATTATATCCACACGCTTCTCAGTTATTAGATGTGCTTTTTTAATTTTTGTAATTAATCTATTTGCAGGTTCACATTCTTCAAACTTCAACATCCATGTATTTTTATCTTCCATTCACCCTTGAACAATACGTTATAGTTAATATATATATAATAATTTAAAGTTTTAGTAAAGAATTTTAAATTGTAGATTTCATATTAAATTAAGTATAGCATATTTAAGTTCGTAGATTTTATGCATCGCTTTTGCTAAAGAATAGTTATGAGTAACCATTACTATAGAAGTACCTTGCTGAGTTGCTATATTTAGTAATGTAGAGAAAACTTCATCAGAAGTTATTATGTCTAAATTGCCCGTAGGTTCATCTGCTAAAATAAGTTTAGGCTTATTAATAAGGCTTCTTGCAATAGCAACTCTTTGCTGCTCCCCGCCAGACAATTCTCCAGGCATATTATATGTTTTTTTAAATAATCCAAGCCTACCAAGTAATTCATCAGCTTCTTCAAGAGATTCTGCATAATTATAGCCAGCAATTAATCTTGGTAATGCAACATTTTCTCTTGCGGAAAAATCTTTCAGTAGGTTATAATTTTGGTAAATAAAACCTATATAATTTAGTCTAATAATATCATTAATTTTACCATTAGATTCTTTTCTATCTATATCACAAATCTGAACTATACCCTTGTCTGGCTTGTCGAGCAATCCAGCAATATGTAGTAAGCTTGATTTCCCACTACCTGATGCGCCTACTATAGCCACAAATTCTCCAGGCATTATTGTAAGGTTCACATTTTTTAAGACCTCTACAACTGCCCCTCCTTGTATATAATCTTTTGAAATATCTTCTAACTGTAGTACTGGTTGCTTATTCATAACGAAGTGCATCTATAGGGTTTAGCTTGGAAGCTTTATAAGCTGGATATATTGTTGAGCAAAAACAAAGCATTATAGTGACTAAAGAGACTAATGTAATATCTTCTAATCTGACTTCAGATGGAAGGGTATATAAAAAATAAATTGCTGGTTCAAATATTCTTGTACCTGTGATTTGTTCCAAATATTTTCTAATATTTTCAATATTATACGCAAAGCTTGTACCAAGTATAGCACCTAGTAATGTTCCGATTATTCCGATAAACATTCCATTAAGAATAAAAATCAACATTATCTGTTTTTGACTTGCTCCTATGGTTTTTAAAATAGCAATATCTCTAGTTTTATCTTTAACCAGCATAAACAAGCTAGATATAATATTGAAAGCTGCAACTACAATAATTAGAGAAAGAATAGTAAACATTGCCACACGTTCAATAGCTAAAGCATTTAAAAATTGAGCGTGGCTTTCCATCCAGCTAACAATTCTTAAATCTTTACCCAAGATAGTTTGGATTTCCCTAGCTATAGTATTGGCTTTAGAATGGGACTTAATATAAATTTCAATTAGATTAATTTTATCATTAAGTGATAGAAAATTCTTTGCAGCTTCGAGTGGCATCAGGATTTTTGTTGCATCATAATCATAAACACCACTGGTAAAAATTGCTACTACATGAAACTCCTTGGACCTTGGCATGCTACCAAAAGCCGTGGAAATTGAATTTGGTGAAATTAATTTTATTTTTGTGTTAATAGTAATACCAAGATTTGCTGCAAGTTCACTACCGACTGCCACTGCATTTTTACCAAAAAAATCTAAAAAATTTCCAGCAACCACGTTTTGTAATATTTCATTTTTACGTTTTAAATCACTAAGGTTTATACCAGTAATAATTGCTCCACAATTTTGTCTTAGACCAAGCGCAAGAGCTTGACCTGTTACACTAGGTATAATATGGGTAACATAATCTTTTGACAGTAATTTTGTTTTTATATCATCATAGTTATCAATTGAATTTTCAGGATTGCTTATGGTGATATCGCCGTTTAACCCAATAATGTTCTTTGTTAATTCATCATGAAAACCATTCATAACAGACATAACAACTATTAACGCAGCAACTCCAATAGTAACACCAAGCAAAGAAAAACCTGAGATAATAGAAACAAATCTTTCATTTTTTTTTGCTCTAAAATATCGGAAACTTATAGTGAGAATAAAACTATTTAGCATTAAAATGACCAGTCATTTTTTTTAGTACGATTTCTGGAGTCAGATCTTCAGTTTCTCCACTAGCTCTATGCCTTAGTTCAACTAAATTATTCTTGGCATTTTTAGGACCTATAATTATTTGCCAAGGCGAACCTATTAGGTCATGAGTAGCAAATTTACTGCCAGCCCTCTCGTCAGTATCATCGTATAATGATTCTATTCCTAATGAATTGAGATTAATATAAATATATTGTGCTAAATCGTTACAAAGAGCATCGTTAATATTTAAGTTTATAATAGATACCTTAAATGGAGCGACGTTTTCATGCCAAATAATACCATTTTTGTCATGACTAGATTCTATTATTGCTCCAACCAACCTTGAAACCCCAATGCCAAATGAACTCATTTCAGCAGCAACTCTATTACCATGACTATCATTTACAAATGCATTCATTATTTTTGAATATCTAGTACCTATATGAAAAATATGGCCCACCTCAATACCTTTGCTTGTGCGAAGGTCTGCTTCTGGTACGGGGCAATTTGCTGGATCGTGCTTTTCCTCAGAAGCTGCGTATAGAGATTGTAATACTTCTATGTCAGTAGCTAAATCTTCTGCTAGAATATCAAAACTTTTATCATAATAGATAGTGCTCTCTCCAGTGTTTGCAAGAATATGGAATTCATGGCTCATCTTGCCGCCTATAGGACCGTTATCAGCTAAAACAGGAACTGCATGAAGACCAAGATCACGAAATATACACATATATGCTTCATACATTTTATTATATGTTTTAAGTGCACTTATCTCATCTATATCAAAAGAATAAGCATCTTTCATTAAAAACTCTCTACCGCGCATAACGCCGAAGCGCGGTCTGATCTCATCCCTAAATTTCCATTGGATATGGTATAAATTCTTTGGCAAATCTTTATATGATTGTATAGTCTTCCTGAAAATATCCGTTATCATATCTTCATTAGTCGGGCCAAACAGCAACATATGCTCATGCCGATCTTTAAATTTAAGCATTTCTTTACCATAATTATCAAAACGACCTGATTCAATCCAAAGATCAGATGGTTGTATACATGGCATCAGAAGCTCAATTGCGCCTATTTTATTCATATTAAAACGGATTATATTTTCAATATTTTTAAGGACTTTTAATCCAAGTGGTAACCAAGTGTAAATACCAGCTGCTTGCTGCTTTATCATTCCGCTTCTAAGCATCAAAGAATGTGATATTATTTGTGATTCAATAGGTTGTTCTTTAAGTATTGGTAAAAAATATTTTGATAATAACATTTGTAGTCCTACTTATGATTTACAAGAAACAAGATTTAAAAATTCTTGGCGATATGTTCCGTTATTTGCAAACATTCCAGTATAGTGCATTGTGTCCATTATTACATTTTTTTGCAATACTCCCCTCATAGTCATGCAGCTATGAGATGCTGAGATTCTCACTGCTACACCAAGTGGATTTAAATACTTCTGTAATGTTTCAGCAATTTGTACAGTCATTTTTTCTTGGATTTGTAATCTTCCAGCAAATATATCGACTATTCTTGCGAGTTTACTAATGCCTACTATATAGCCGTTAGGAACATAAGCTACATCAACTTTACCTATAATTGGAAGAAGATGATGTTCGCAAAATGATTTGAAATAAATATCTTTTAGTAAAACATAATCTTGAAAATTCGAAGTGTCATAAAACTTGGTGTCTAATATTTCTTCTGCATTCTTGTCGTAACCGCAAAACATTTCCTCATAGCTATTAATAACACGTTCGGGTGTTTTTATTAGCCCTTCTCTCTCTGGATCTTCACCGATAAATCTTAGTAAAATTTTTACTGCATTTTTGGCTTCTTCTTTGGATGGTTTAGGTAGTGAAGACATGATAAATTATTATAAAAATCAAAGACTAGTTTTTATCACAAATATATCTAAACATCAAGCAGTCAATAATAAACTATTTGATATAATTGCTTGTTAGAAAGTTAAGTTGAAAACTTATGCACATAAGACCTTTGTTTCTAATATTTAAAAATAATTTAAACGTTAATGATATTAACATGAGTTACTATATCAAGTGCAAGGGGTTTGCAGGTAGTAAATATTTTTTAACTACTCTTTATAATCGTTTTATATATCATATTTACAGAGCGAGGTTAATAATTAATACACATACTTATCCACAAACCATGTGTATATTAATTTATCTAGATGTAGCTGGTTATTCAGAGCCTAAACATGCATAATATATTATTTTCCTAGATTAAATTGATTTAAAATATTATACTTAATTTAATGTTAACTTTCTTCATTGTGTGAATTATGGGAATGAGTTTTGGGCATTTAATCGTAATATTAATTATAATACTGGTATTATTTGGGGCGGGTAAATTGCCTCAAGTTATGTCTGATTTAGGCAAAGGTCTTAAAGCATTCAAGGATGGTCTAGGCTCGAAAGATAATGATTCAAAAAAAGATGAATAATATAGGTTGGCTATTATTTTACTGTTGACTAAAATTTATCATAGCTTATAATGCGGGATTGTTTTTAATATTATTAGGATAATGTCTAGTATGTTCGCAGTAATTAAAGCAGGTGGCAAACAATATAAGGTTGGTAAAAATAGCATTATCAAAGTGGAAAAAATTGATGGTGAACCTGGTGCCCCAGTCGAGTTTAATCAAATTTTAATGATGGGTGAATCATCTAAACCTTCATTTGTTGGAACCCCAATTGTCAAAGGGGCTATTGTAACAGCTGAGATTACAAAACAACTCAGAGACGATAAAATTTTGGTGTTTAAGAAAAAACGTCGCCAAAACTATCGCCGTAAAGCAGGACATAGACAAGCATTGACAGAACTAAGGATTTTAAATATTACTAAATCATAGAATTAGAAGGTAATTAGAATGGCAACGAAGAAAGCTGGTGGTAGTTCCAAGAATGGAAGAGATTCTGCAGGTCGTAGGCTTGGTGTAAAAAAATCCGATGGTCAGTATGTAATACCAGGTAATATAATTGTTAGACAACGTGGAACTAAATTTCATCCTGGAAAAAATGTTGGTCTTGGAAAAGATCATACTATTTTTGCCCTAACTGATGGTAAGGTTGAATTTACTAGCAGAAAGGATCGTAGAATTGTAAATATTAATAGAACCTCTATATAAATTACTTCTGCTAACAAACTTCTTATACCAATCACCTTCTCAGCTGAACAAAATAATAATCTAAGTATTTATGCCGAACTTGATCTGGCATTTGCTTAAGATCCTAAAATAAACTCAGGATAATTCGTCGATTGCGAAAAGTTTGAATTTTAGGATTTGAGCGCTTCGCAATCGATGAATTAATATATGCATGAAATTCTGTATTACGAATGTCTTTAAGATTTTTCTATCCTGTTGATATTTTAATTCTTATTTGCTACAGGCCCTTGCAGCGCCTTAATAAAACAAACTCACATTTGATCTATTTAATGCTAGTTTAACAAGGAAATCAGTTAAAAGGAAGAATTAGGTGTAGTCAAAAATCTAATTTCCTCTTCAGTTGATTTCCTACCTAAAATTTTATTACGATGAGGGAATCTACCAAACTTTTTTATAATTTCCATATGCATTTTTGCGTATTCATATGAACTAGGTTCGTTGGAGAATAGCTTAACAGATAAATTTTGATCTTCTAAATCTTCACTATGCATTAAAGGCATATATAGAAAGTGTCTGTATTCTGCAAATACTTCTTGATCCATACCTTGATCTATTGCCTCTTTTACCATAGTTAAGGCTTTAGAATCTGTGGCAAAACTTTGAGCACGGCCTCTAAAGATATTTCTAGAAAATTGATCTAAGATAATTATTAAAGCTAAAATTCCTTCTGAAGACCCTTTCCAATAATCCAAACTTCCGCTGGCGGCCACATTGTAGTAACCTAAAAACTTTTCCGTAATTACCTTATCGAACTCTTTGTCTTGTATAAACCATTTTGGCTTACTTTCGTCTAGAAACCAAAACCCTAGAATATTTGCAGGCGTATAATTCATAAGTTTGTTCATAATGAACCTCAATATTTAACAGCATTTCACTTGCTAAGTGTATCTTGGTTTAGCTCCAAAAGGATTTAGATTTATTGTAAAGTATTTTGAGTATTCTGTCTAGCCTTCTGGAATTGGCGTCTGACCAATTATAGATAACAATGTATTTGTATTAAACAACATAAGGATGGAATTGCTAATCATCTGAGGGAAAGTTAGACATTTTTAACAAAGGTAAGTTTTAATATTGACATATGCAACAAAAGAGAGGAAAAGTCGTATCATCTTTTTCATAGAGGCGGCAGTACCAAACTGGAAAATCCTTAATCTTTTTTCATACTCTATCTGGCAATCTACCAATGATAATTTTATAATAGTAGGCTTTGTTAAAAATTACTTTTGACTTTTAGTAGGGTAACAATTTATAATATTAAATGTAAAAGTAAATTAGGGTAATTGAAATGAAAGTGAGATATTTTATTTATTTTACAATGCTAGTCACTCTCTTTGGATGCCAGCCTTTAACAAAACCGCGTGATGTTTTGCACGGTGCCCCTCGTCCTGAGCAGTCTATACTTCGAAATGTTGATATCATTAACAGAGGGATAGTTGATAGAATGCCCCAAGTACCGCATCCATTGCCAACACCTATTCCATAATTCCTCCTTATTCGATAATGACAATTTTATGGTGCTGTCGCATTTGTTTTTAGGTAGTCGAAAAGGTGCTATACTTAGCTAAAAAGTTTAGAGCATGCCTTTTCATATATCACCGAAATTACACAAATACTTTAAAGGTTTTGTTCATCACCTGAAATAATTATGTTATTTGTTTATATGAAATGTAGGTTTTCCGTGAGTTATAGAGATTTAGAAGAGACGGCCAGCATTAGAAGAGCAGTAATAGTCCACGCCACTTTGCAAAGATGGTTAATAAGGTTGTTCCTCTGATAGATAAGCAAGTCAAAAAACGCAAGAAGCCAACTGATAATAGCAGGAGAATGGACGAAACCTATATCAAAATAAATGGCAAGCGGATCTATTTATATAGAGCAGTTGATGCTTGCGACCATACCATAGAATTCTTACTCAGAAAGTACAGAGATGTTATTGCTGCTAAAGCATGTTTCCGTAAAGCTTTTAAATATAATGGTCATCTAGGGAAGGTGACTATTGATAAAAGCGGCAGTAATATTGCTGTTCTCAGAGCCCTAAATAAAGAACTAGCGGAGGATAAACAAATTGAGGTGTATCAAGTCAAATATCTCAATAATATTGTCGAGTAGGAACATAGGTTTATTAAGAAACGAACTAAATTAATACTTGGTTTTAAAAGTTTTTGGTCTGCTAAAATTACTATTGCTGGTATAGAAAATATTTGTATAATTCAAAAAGGACAAATTATTGGAAGTAATTACAAAGTTTCTACTTTTGAGAATTTTAAAATGTTAATGGCGGCATAATGCCTAAAGCCTAAGTTTTTGCATTTCCTAACGCCCTCCATATACAATGCGACACACAGTACCCTTTCCCCTATTTCTTCTAACGACAACAGATTAGTTTTCTTTATCTGTACCTTTGTTAACTAGTACATACATATCCGCTTTAGCACGGTATTGCATAATCGTAACCAAGCTCAAGAGAGCTGCATTATAGGTTTTTTTCGAAAGATTATTTAGCAATGGTGATTAGTAAATTGCACATATAATTCACCCTAAAATACGGAAGAAAAATACTTATAGATTTAATTAAAATTAAAGTGATGTTTTAGAAAGGAATAGAAGATTTAATTTAACTTGAAAATATAAGATACTCAAGTTAAATAAGTGTGCAAACAATCAATTAAAGGTAGTGACAGCAAAAGTTATGGACTTGAGTAACTTAAATTCACCTTGATATTTTTACTAAAAGTAAATTTACCAAGCTTCATATTAAATTACTATAATTAAGTCTTTAAGGAGGTAATCCAGCCGCAGGTTCCCCTACGGCTACCTTGTTACGACTTCACCCCAGTCGCTAATTTTACCGTGGTTGGCTGCCTCTTACGTTAGCTCACCAGCTTAAGGTAAAACCAACTCCCATGGCGTGACGGGCAGTGTGTACAAGGCCCGAGAACGTATTCACCGCGGCGTTCTGATCCGCGATTACTAGCGATTCCAACTTCATGCTCTCGAGTTGCAGAGAGCAATCCGAACTGAGATATCTTTTAGGGATTCGCTCCACGTCGCCGTCTTGCTTCCCTCTGTAGATACCATTGTAGCACGCGTGTAGCCCAACCCGTAAGGGCCATGATGACTTGACATCGTCCCCACCTTCCTCCGGTTTATCACCGGCAGTTTCCTTATAGTTCCCGACATAACTCGCTGGCAAATAAGGATGAGGGTTGCGCTCGTTGCGGGACTTAACCCAACATCTCACGACACGAGCTGACGACAGCCATGCAACACCTGTGTGTGGTCCAGCCGAACTGAAGGGATGCATCTCTGCTTCCCGCGACCACCATGTCAAGGGTTGGTAAGGTTCTTCGCGTAACATCGAATTAAACCGCATGCTCCACCGCTTGTGCGAGCCCCCGTCAATTCCTTTGAGTTTTAACCTTGCGATCGTACTCCCCAGGCGGAGTGCTTAATGCGTTAGCTACGAAACCGAAAGAGATTCTCCCGATATCTAGCACTCATCGTTTACAGCGTGGACTACCAGGGTATCTAATCCTGTTTGCTCCCCACGCTTTCGCGCATTAGCGTCAGTTGTAGCCCAGATGACTGCCTTCGCCATCGGTGTTCCTCCTAATATCTAAGAATTTCACCTCTACACTAGGAATTCCATCATCCCCTACTACACTCTAGATTGGCAGTTTTGAAAGCAATTCCGAGGTTAAGCCTCGGGCTTTCACTTCCAACTTACCAAACCGCCTACGCGCTCTTTACGCCCAGTAATTCCGAACAACGCTAGCCCCCTCCGTCTTACCGCGGCTGCTGGCACGGAGTTAGCCGGGGCTTTTTCTGCAGGTACCGTCATTATCTTCCCTGCTAAAAGAACTTTACAACCCTAAGGCCTTCATCATTCACGCGGCATTGCTGGATCAGGCTTTCGCCCATTGTCCAATATTCCCCACTGCTGCCTCCCGTAGGAGTCTGGGCCGTGTCTCAGTCCCAGTGTGGCTGATCATCCTCTCAGACCAGCTACAGATCGTCGGCTTGGTAGGCCATTACCCTACCAACTACCTAATCTGACGCGGGCCCATCCACCAGCGATAAATCTTTCCTCCGAAGAGTATTTTATCCGGTATTAGCATCTGTTTCCAAATGTTATTCCAGACTGATGGGTAGGTTCCCACGTGTTACTCACCCGTTTGCCACTTACAAACATAGAGCAAGCCCTATGTCGTTCGTTCAACTTGCATGTGTTAAGCATGCCGCCAGCGTTCGTTCTGAGCCAGGATCAAACTCTCAAGTTTGAGTCCTGTCTAAACCTTTTTGTTCAAAAAATTGACAGTTTATATACCACAATCGTGGCAAATTTTATTCTGCTGTCACTACCTTTATTTGATTATTTACTTTTATAAACAGCTGCGGTTTTTAATAACCGCCGTTTGGTGGATTATTTATACGCGTAATAGTTTTACATGTCAACATTATTATTTACAATAATTTGATAAAATTAAAAAATACTCAGATGGTTTTTTGAGGCTCAGCTGAATGAGGGATTATTGGTTTTTTTATTTAAAGAATATTTATAAATAGTAAAATCGGCACTTCTTTTTATTATAGTACACGGGTAATTTTCTAATAATTCTAGAGGAAAAAGCACATCCCCTTGAAACGGTAAATTAATTTTGGTTAGTAAGAATTCACTTATTAAATTTTCCTCTAGGAATAAACGAGCTATTTCTTTACCACCTACCATGTAGTACTTCTTATCGGGGATCTCTTTTAATTCTAGAAAATCTTCTAAAGATCTAACAAAAATAGTATTGCCTAAAAAAGAGGGATTCATAGTTTTTGAGAATACAATATTAAACCTATTAGAAAGGATTGATTGTGGAATGGATTCAAAAGTCTTGCGCCCCATAATCATAACTTGATTATATGTTTGCTGGTTAAAAAACCTAAAATCTTCTTGATAAGACCAAGGAATTTTATTATCTTTGCCAATTACACCACGTGGATCACATGCCATAATACCAATGATTTTCATTTGATTTATACTAACTCTAGTTTTCTTCGTTTAAATTCACTAACATTATTAGCTTAATTAGAATTTATTATTTTTAGGAAAACCAAATGGAGGTATTTTGCCCGAAGAACCTCGCGCTCCAAACCAAGGAAGTATATCCTTTTCTAACCTAATTTTATTTCCAGAATTCCAACTTAATCCTAAACTGGAATCAAATAATTTAATGTCTGTTAGTTTAGAATTCTTAAACCTTTGCAACAATACTCCCTGCCCTCGCTTCATTTTAGGTATCTCATCTAGCTTAAAGATAAGTAATTTTCTATTCTCACCAATACAAGCAACGCTATCACCAATTACTGGCAAACATGCAATACATGAATCATTATCAGAAATATTCATAATTTGCTTACCAAGCTTAGTTTGAGCTATAAGCTCATCTGAATCCACAATAAATCCTTTGCTACTACTTGAGGCTAGTAATATATCCTGATTTGGCTTGTAGACTATCATTGAAGCTATTTCATCGTTTCCAATATCCACTATCAATTTAATCGACTCACCATTACCTTTTCCCTTAAAAATATTATCAGCAAAAATTGTGAAAAATCGCCCTTTCTTACTTGCAATAAGGATTTTATCTGTAGTATAAGTTTCAATAATAAATTTTTCTTGATCGCCTTCTTTGTACTTTATGCTAGATAAATCACCATGTCCTCTTATAGATCTGATCCAACCCATTTCTGAGCATAAAACAGTAATTGCTTCTTTTGTAATAAAAGCAGAAATATCAACAATTTGAGCAGATGGGCTAGCTTCTTCAAAACTCGTTCTCCGCTTTCCAAGGATTGTTTTAAAGCCAAATTTAGATTGTATTACTTTAGTTTCTTTTGTTACTATTTTCCATAACTCATCTGGCTCTTGCAGAATTTTATTTAATCCAAAATGATCTTTTTTTAGCGCTTCATATTCAACAGCAATTCCCTGTTCTTCCAATCTATGCAGTGAGCGTAACCGGGTATTAAGTATTGCTTCAGCTTGATTGTTAGTTAAATTAAATTTCAATATCATATATTCTTTTGGCTTATCTTCCTCACGAATAATCCTAATGATTTCATCGATATTTAAATATGCTATTCTAAGACCTTCAAGTATTTCTAACCTCTGTTCTATTTTATTAATAGAAAATTTAGTGCGACGAGTAATTATATTTTGCCGATGAGATAAAAATTCTTTCAAAACCTCCATTATATTCATCACTTTAGGAATATTATTTGAACCAATAACGTTCATATTTAGCTGGACCCTATTTTCAAGGCTAGTTAACTTGAATAACGACTCCATCACCATATTTGGATTGCAATTTCGATCTCGTGGCTCAATTATAACCCTGATATCTTCCGCAGATTCATCTCTAATATTAACAATCAATGGTATCTTCTTTTCTTTAAGTAAAAAGGCTATTTGTTCAATTAGCTTTGATTTTGCAACTTGATATGGTATTTCAGTAATAACTATCTGGTACATACCATAATTTAAATCTTCTTTCTCCCATCTCGCTCTAACTCTAAAACTACCGCGACCCTGAAGATAGGAGCTAGATATCGCATCTTGTCTATCAACAATTACTCCTCCAGTTGGAAAATCTGGGCCCTTTATAAACCTCAATAAATCTTGAACCTCCGCATCAGGATTAGCTATAAGAAAAATTATTGCATCACATAATTCATGCAAGTTATGCGGGGGGATACTTGTAGCCATACCCACAGCTATTCCCTCCGAACCATTCGCTAGCAGATTGGGAAAGCTGGCTGGAAATAAAACTGGCTCGGTATCAGAGTCATCATAGGTTGGCCTCATATCTACCGTATCTTTGTCAATATCTTCCATCAACAAAGTACAAAGTTCTGTCATTCGTGATTCAGTATAACGCATAGCGGCAGCATTATCACCGTCTATTGATCCAAAATTTCCCTGCCCATCAATTAATGGATATCTCAAAGAAAAATGCTGCGCAAGCCTAACCAATGTATCATATATCGCTGTATCTCCATGAGGATGGTATTTACCCATTACATCACCAACAACTCTTGCACATTTCTTGTAAGCAGAATTAGGGTCCAAATGCAACTGTAACATTGCGTAAAGCAATCTACGATGCACTGGCTTGAGACCATCACGAACATCAGGCAACGATCTTGACATTATAGTTGATAGAGCATAAGAGAGGTAGCGCTCAGACAAAGCTTGCCCAAAATCTATAGGTTCTATTTTAGCTTCAGTCATAAAATTATTTATTAAATTAAATTGTTAAAACTTCCTGTTCTTTTTGTTTCACTCGCAAATCTACCTTTGAACTATATTCGTCAGTTAATTCTTGAATTTCTTCGGATAAACTACGATGTTCGTCTTTCGCAATTATATTATCCTTTTCCAGTTTTTTTAATTCCTCATTACCATCTCTTCTTATATTACGTAATGATACTTTGCTATTCTCACCATATTTATGCGCTAGTTTAACTAAATCTCTTCTACGTTCCTCACTTAAGATAGGAAGAGCTATCCTCACCAATTGACCATCACTTATTGGATTTACTCCCAAATTAGCTTCACTAATTGATTTTTCTACAGCTTTTACCATAGATTTATCCCAAACTTGTACAATAATAGTTCTTGAATCAGCTAAAGATATAGTAGCAACCTGAGAAATAGGCATTCTACTCCCATATGCTTCAACCACGACGGGATCTAATAAATTAATTGATGCACGCCCTGTCCTTAAACCCTTTAGTTCATTATCCAGAACCTTCATTGCACCTTCCATTCGCGACTTTAGATCTTCGCGTAATTTCAACTTTTCCATAATAATACCATTTAAATTTTAAACTCTATAAACAAATATGTTATACTTAACCAACCAGATTATTGCAAGGAACTCATCCATATATGACATCGCAATTAACTATTCTTGAAAATTCATTAACTCCAACATAAAATATTCTTCTGGCTCCATTGCACTTTTTAGAGTAATTTTATTTATATTAGAACCCAATGCTTTAAAAGTTCTTCCTTTCGCTATAATAGTTCTAACACCTGATGGAATCTTGCCATGTAGCGCAAATGAAAATATCAAAGGATTATAAACATCTCCAATCGTCATGTTGATTTTTTTTCCTTGCTCATTGGAATCATAAAGCACTGTACTATTAGTTAATTTTGTAATTTTTGCATCAAAAACCACTTTATCACCACACATTAATGGTTGTTGATAAGCGATTTCATCATCAAAAACTTTAACTTCATCCGACCTTACAAAATTGTGCGGTAGGATTTCTTTCAGAACAACATTTATTTTATAAGGTTGATCAGGATCAATCGATGCTTTTTTATTAGGACTATCCTTATATCCATATTTTGGAGGAATTACAGCAGATCTTGATTGACCAACCATCATACCAACGACAATAGCATCAAGCCCAGCTATTATTGGTCGTGAGCCTAAAGGATATGTTTTAGTTTGTTCATCTATTAAAGCACCTTGCATATCAGATATTTGATAGTTTATTGTTACTACATGGCCACATGAGGCTGGGCCAACTTCACCTTCTCCAAAAGTTTTTATCTGAAACATTGAGTTAATAAAATCTGTATTATTAACTTTAAAGCTTTGTTTATTATGATTTAACGGCTTATTCATAGGTTTCAATATATTTTCAAAAAATATCCTTCCATCTTCTGTTTTTAAAACATTTATCAAGACACTAGAAAGGGTTCTCTCAAGAAAATTTCCAGTTAATTCATTTGACGCTTCATCAGTCTTAGCTGGAGTTTTATTATCAGGTAGGTCCTCATGAGTTCTTATTTGCACGAGATAATAAATTATTACCACAGTCATTATCAATGTTAAAAGTTTTTGCATATATTTATTTGCTCAAATTATAATGTTTAGAATATTTCATATTATAATATATCTAACTATAAATTATAGTAAATATTAACACTAAAATAGTACCTACTACCCCAACTAAATTTGATACTATCAAAGGTTTATTTTTTAAAAAAATACCATATATCAACCAACTACTCAAAGCAACAAAACTGAACGTAAAGCCTAAAAGAGATATAGATACAGCAGTTTTTGTGGTAAATATTTTGTAGGCCTGCATATAAAACATTAAATTTCCTAGTGGCCCCATAATTTTCATATAATTTTCATATAATTTAAATGACAACATAAAACACCTCACTTAAGTTAAGCTATACTTTTGACTATTATTTTTACGCATAATACCACCACTATTTATGCATCTTTAGCATTTACTGGCAGCAGAGCAACCAATTATATAGCACGTTTAACCTTAAAATTATATAGAATAACCAATATAAAACAGGTCTTCACTATAATAATAATTACTTTACTCAATAAAAATAATTTATTTCGTAATCAAATCATTAAAATTTATATAAAATCATTGAATATAAACTATTTACATTTAGACCCTATACTTTTGATACACCAGAAGGGGAATGGGAAATATCTACAACCTAGTTTTGAAGCTAAAATATATGAAGATGTAGCAAGGGAATTTCCTCCTTCTGATTTAGAAGCTTTTGATAACTCTATTTAGGGAGATAAAGTCATTTCCCCAATTCTTCTCTTAGTCCTATAAAACAGCATATTATAATAGACCTATTTTTATCAAGTAGGTCTATTATGTTTGGTCAAATTTTCTCGAGTATTGGCTCTACTATTGGAGGCGCTTTTGGAGGGGGTATATTATCAAGTATCGGAAGATTTGCTGGCAAGATGCTTGGCGATTATTTAGAAAACTCAAATTATGAACCAGAAGAATATTATAATTTTAAAAATATAAAAGAAAGTTTCCATTGTTCTAAAGCTGTATATGGGCAGACTATACCTTTAATTTTCGGCTCTATGAAAATTAATGGCAAAATCATCTGGGCAAATCAAATCAAAGAGATACAGAATACTAATACTCAAAAGAAGTATTTTACTGACCGCAATCAAGTAAAAGCACTAAATAATACGATCGAATGTGAATATTATTTGTCATTTGCAGTAGCAATTTGCGAAGGAACTATTTCAGAAATATCAAGAATTTGGGCAAATGATGAATTGCTTGATCTGGGTAAATATAAATTTAGGTTATATTTAGGATCTGAGGACCAAATGCCTGACCCCCTAATTACAAATGCTATAGGACAACATATACCGGCATTTCGTGGCCTTAGTTATATAATATTCGAAGAATTACCACTTAATGATTTGAGAGTGTTGCCATATAGATAGAAAGATGATATAATAACTATTATTTTAAGAATAATAGGAGCTTATCATGATACCGTGCAAAAATTGTAAGGGCG
>Ga0209702_10006032_pt1 | contig 15923 bp, 14 predicted proteins | sample FRY01_FD_187210 | JGI IMG/M metagenome (GOLD analysis project Ga0209702, IMG submission 187210) | Freshwater microbial communities from Lake Fryxell liftoff mats and glacier meltwater in Antarctica - FRY-01 (SPAdes) (version 2) | ecosystem: Environmental > Aquatic > Freshwater > Ice > Glacier... | reverse complement strand
TGCGTTGTTGAGCGTTTTTTGACTTCGTGTGGGCACCGCCTGGGCTGATGCGATCGGCCCTGTTTGTGTCCCCCGCCGGCCGATGGCCGTCTTCTCCTTGACCTCACTGTGCCGGTCGCCCCAACCCACGCTCGCTGGCGCGCAAAAAGGTTAAGCAATACAAGACAGCCGCCGACGCGCGTGCCTTAATCCAGGGCGCCACGGAACCGGCTTTGCTGGGCCGCCAGCGCCGTCCTCACTCCAAGCGCAGAAGGCGCGCCAGAGAGGGGGGGGGAGAAGCCGCACAGCGGCGCAGGGGGGAGTCACCCAAACCGCACGTAATCAAACTCCGCCGGCTGGCGGTTGATCCCCATGACCGGCGGCGCGATCCAGTTGGCGAACTTGCCCGGCTCGACCACGCGACCCATGAGGCTGGCGACAAAGGCGCGGTCGCCTTCGCTGGGCAGCCAGTTGTCGCGGTTGGCGTTCCATTCGGCTTCGCTGACCACGCGGCCATCGGGTGACGCTTTCACGCCTTTCAACATGCCAATGTTGCGGTTGAAGGCCTTGTGCGGAACGCTCAGACGCACAGGTATGCCGGCTTTCTCGATCACCTTGTTCCAGCGCCCGATGCCGCCCACGCTGTCCTTGATGTAGTCGTCGCGCAGCACTTCGTTCAAGGCGTTGAGCATCGGCACTTCTTTTTCCACCAGCTGGCCGTTTTGCACGTTGAGCACCTTGTAGAACTGACCACGCAGCTGGTGGTCGTCGGTGCGCTTGCCTTCCTCGTAGCGGCCTTTGAGACCGGTGGAGTAAAAGGTGGCGGCGTTGCTGGACTCGTCGGCGCCGAACAGGTCGATGGTGACCGAGAAGTGGAAATTCAGGTAGCGCTGGATGGTCGGCAGATCGATTACGCCGGCGGCGCGCAGCTTGGCGGGATCGTCGGTTTTGAGCTCGTTCATCATCTGGCAGGTGCGGTTGATGACACGGCTCACGCCCGACTCGCCCACAAACATGTGGTGCGCCTCTTCGGTCAGCATGAACTTGGTGGTGCGGGCCAGCGGGTCGAAGCTGGACTCGGCCAGGGCACAAAGCTGGAACTTGCCGTCGCGGTCGGTGAAGTAGGTGAACATGAAGAAACTCAGCCAGTCTGGCGTTTCTTCGTTGAAGGCTTCCAGGATGCGCGGGTTGTCGGCGTTGCCGCTGTTGCGCTCCAGTAACGCTTCGCCTTCCTCGCGGCCGTCTTTGCCGAAGTATTTGTGCAGCAAATACACCATGGCCCACAGGTGGCGGCCTTCCTCCACGTTGATCTGAAACAGGTTGCGCAGGTCGTACTGACTGGGCGCGGTCAGGCCGAGGTGGCGCTGCTGCTCGACCGATGCTGGCTCGGTGTCGCCCTGGGTGACGATGATGCGGCGCAGGTTGGCGCGGTACTCGCCAGGGATGTCTTGCCAGGCGGACTCGCCCTTGTGGTCACCAAAATGGATTTTGCGGTCTTGCTCGGCGGGGTTGAGGAAAATGCCCCAGCGGTAGTCGGGCATTTTCACGTGGCCAAACTGTGCCCAGCCCTGCGGGTCCACGCTGGTGGCGGTGCGCAGGTAGACGTCGAAATTCTGCGAACCGTCCGGGCCCATGCTGTCCCACCACTTAAGGTAATTCGGCTGCCACTGTTCCAAGGCGCGTTGCAGCGTGCGGTCTTCGCTGAGGTTGACGTTGTTCGGGATCTTGTCGCTGTAATCGATGGTGGACATGCTGTTTTCCTGCAGGCTGAAAGGTCGGTGGAATGGCACTTTGGTTGCAGCTGGCTCCACCGGGAGACCCACCGCACAACAAGACGCGAGGGATCAGACGCGCGTCCAGTCGAACACGGCTTTGTCGCCTTTGCCGTAGACCTTGAGCGCACCCTTCTCGCCGACCGCGTTGGGCCGCTGAAAGATCCAGTTTTGCCAGGCGGTGAGGCGTCCGAAGACGCGGGTGGCCATTGTTTCCAAGCCGTTGAAGCGCAGGTTGGCTTCCATGCCGGTGAGGGCGTCGGGATTCATGGCGACGCGCTCTTCGATCGCGATGCGGACCTCGTCGGCCCAGTCGATGTCGTCGGGATTGGCGGTGACCAGCCCAAGCGCAAAGGCGGCATCGGCGTCCAGCGGCTGGCCGATTTTGGCGCGCACCGCGTCGAGTTCGGAGACACCGCCAAAGAAGCGGCGCTCCAGGCGGCTTTGGTTGGTGGCCATGGTGAAGGTGCCGAAGTTGATCTCGCCCACGGTGATCTTGGGTGTGTTAGCCGGATCGTCCGGCAAGGCCAGCTGGTAGCTGCGGTCGCAAGCGAGCGCCAGTTCCAGCAGGCTGCCTGCGAAGCAAGAACCAGCTTCGATCAGTGCAAACAGGCTGCGTGAGGACACGTCGAGCCGGCTGAAGGTGCGGCGCAACAGGCCGATCGTCTCGCGCACCAGCCAATGGTCTTGATGCGCCAGCAAGGTCGCGTCCATGGCCAGCACAGCGGCGGCACTGCCCTCGGTCTTGATCAGCCAGGTGCCGATCTCCAGCTCGTTGGTGCGCATGTGAAGGATGGCGTCTTCTAGCTCGCGCGCCATCTGCAGCGGGTACCAGGCCGCGCCGGCGGCCTCAATGCTGACGCTGTCAGCCGGCTGGGCGCCGGCGGGCGCCTTTACCAGCCAAGTGGCGGTGCGTTTGGCGCGCTCGATGACCACACTCACGTGTTCGTAATGCAGGGTGTCGGCGTCGAGGCGGCGAGCCAGCGGGGTGAGCGCCACACCCTTGCCATTAGCGGGACGGTCGCTCTGCTCGGCGAGCTGAAGCGCGCGCGTCTGCACCGTCTGCGCAAACGCCTGCGGCTTGGCGATGGCATCTACCAAACGCCAGTCTTTGGCTTTCTGGCCGCGCACGCCCTCCACGCTGGTGCAGAAGATGTCTGCCAGGTCGTGACGCACATGGCGCTTGTCGCTGATGCGGGTCAGGCCGCCGGTGCCGGGCAGCACGCCGAGCAGCGGCACCTCGGGCAGGCTGACCGCGCTGGAACGGTCGTCCACCAGAATGATTTCGTCACAGGCCAGCGCCAGCTCGTAGCCTCCACCCGCACAAGCGCCGTTGACTGCGGCGAGGAATTTCAAGCCGCTGTGCTTTGAAGAGTCTTCCAGCCCGTTGCGGGTTTCGTTGGTGAACTTGCAGAAGTTCACCTTCCAGGCGTGGCTGGAGACGCTCAGCATGAAGATGTTGGCGCCAGAGCAAAACACCTTCTCTTTCGCGCTTGTGACCACCACCGTGCGCACCGCCGGGTGCTCGAAGCGGATGCGCTGTACAGCGTCGTTCAGCTCAATGTCCACCCCCAGGTCGTAGCTGTTGAGCTTGAGCTTGTAGCCGGGGCGCAGGCCGGCGTCTTCGTCGAAATCGGCCTTCAGCGTGGCGACCGCGCCCTCGACCGTCAACGTCCAGTGGCGGTACTGGCTGGGGTCGGTGCGGTAATCGACCTGTTCGGGCAAAACAGCGTGCAAGGGAGCAGGAGCGTTCATGGCGATTTCCTTGACCGGGTCCCTGGCAGACTGGCGACCCATTGCATGCATCATATTGCATGAAGTGGGCAGGTCAAGCACGCTTGTGCTTGCTGCGGGGTTATTCCGGCAAGGCCAGCAGGGCCCTGGCGCCCTGGCGCAGCAGCGCAAAAGTGGGCGCCAGCGGCTGGGCGCTGGTGTTCACCGTGAGCTGGGCCTTCTCATAAAAAGGGCTGCGCCCGGCCAGGATGGTTTTGAGATCTTCCATTGCCTCGGCGCTGGCTGCCATCGGCCGCAAGTCGCCCTGGGCGCGCACCCGGTTCATGTGGTCTTCGGGGTTTGCCTGCAGCCAAACGGTGGTGCAGTGGCCGAGCAGCAGATTGAAGGTGGCCGCGTCCGACACCAGACCACCCGGTGTGGCCAGCACAGCCTCGGGGTAGATCTGGATCGCCTCTTCCACCGCGCGGCGCTCGTAGCGGCGGTAGGCGTTTTGTCCATACAGGCCCTGGATTTCCGACACGCTACAGCCGGCAAATTTCTCGATCTCGCGACTCAGCTCCACAAACGGGTAGCCCAGGTCGTCGGCCAGCATCTGGCCCAGGGTGGACTTGCCCGCGCCACGCAGACCGATCAGCGCCACGCAGTGGCTGCGCGGGCCGGTGGAGGAACCGGTGCCCAGCAGGTCGGCGAGCTGGGTGCGCACCAGGCGCAGCGTGGCCTCGTCGCGCCCGTGCAGCAGCTCGCGGATCAGCATCCACTCGGGCGAGCGGGTGGTCTCGTCGCCCAGCAGCTCGGCCAGCGGGCTTTGCAGCGCCTGCGCCACCTGCAGCAACAGCAGGATGGACACATTGCCCTCGCCGTACTCCAGGTTGGCCAAGTGGCGCTCCGAAATATCAGCCGCCTGGGCGACCGCTTTGCGCGTCATGCCCCGACGCGCTCGCACGGTGCGCACCCGCTCGCCCAGGGCAGCCAGAAACGCGTGCTTGGCGGAAACGGACTGCATGGCGGCAGCCGCCTCAGGAACATGCAATATATTGCTTGACATGGTGGGTGGTTTTGCTAATCTCTGTCAGCCGCACGGTATTTCATGTTGTGCCGGACCACAAGTTGTACCACCGGCCAAACGGGTCGCCCAAGCAACGGCCTCGCAGCGCCAGGCAAGCCAGCACCACCCCGAGGAGACGCCCATGAGCCATCTCGCCAACATCGCCCCGCTGGGTGAAACCTTCAACTTTGCCCAGCACCTGCTGGACGCCAACGCCGCACGGCCAAACAAGACCGCCTTCATTGACGACCACGGCAGCCTGGGTTATGGCGACCTGGCCAGCCGCGTGCGCCAGATGGCCACCGCCCTGCTGGCACTTGGCATCAAGCGCGAAGAGCGCGTGTTTTTGCTGATGCACGACAACAACCATTGGCCGATCGCCTTCCTGGGCGCGATGTACGCTGGCATCGTGCCGGTTGCCGTCAACACCCTGCTCACCGCCGACGACTGCGCCTACATGCTGGAGCACTCGCGAGCGCAGGCGGTGCTGGTCTCTGGCGCGCTGCTGCCGGCGTTGACCTCGGCTTTGGTCAAGTCCGGCCACGAGGTGAAGAAAGTGGTGGTGTCGCACCCGCAGGCGCCACTGCAGCCGGCCGAAATCGCGTTTGACGATTTCCTGCACCTTCGCGCCTCCACCCTAAGATCCGCCGCCACCAGCCCCGACCACCCCGGCTTCTGGTTGTATTCGTCCGGCTCCACCGGCCGCCCCAAAGGCACGGTGCATTCGCATGGCAACCCCTACTGGACCATCGAGCTGTACGGCAAGCGCGTGCTGCAACTGCGCGAAGACGACGTCTGCTTCTCTGCCGCCAAGCTGTTCTTTGCCTACGGACTGGGCAATGCACTGACCTTTCCGATGGCGGTGGGCGCGACAACCTTGCTCATGGCCGAACGGCCAACGCCCGAGGCTGTGTTCAAGCGCTGGGCAGGCGAAGCGTGGGGCCCCCACAGGGCTGCGCCCCTGCCCCCCGAGGGAGCGCTCGCGTCGCTGGGAAACCCGTCCCCGCTTGGCCGGCCCAAGCCCACCGTTTTCTATGGCGCACCCACCGGCTTTGCCGGCATGCTCGCCCACCCTGCGCTGCCCGCGCGGGGCGCCATGGCATTGCGCCTGGTGTCTTCAGCCGGCGAGGCCTTGCCCGCCGAGCTCGGCGAGCGCTTCAAGGCGCATTTCGGTGTGGACATCGTCGACGGCATCGGCTCCACCGAGATGCTGCACATCTTTCTCTCGAACCGCCCCGAGCGCGTGCGCTACGGCAGCACCGGCTGGCCGGTGCCGGGCTACGGCATCGAGCTGCGCGGCGACGACGGTCAGGCTGTGCCCGACGGTGAGCCCGGCGACCTCTACATCGAGGGCCCCTCGGCCGCCACGATGTACTGGGGCAACGTTGAGAAGACGCGCGACACCTTTCAGGGCGGCTGGACCAAGAGCGGCGACAAGTACATCCGCAACAGCGACGGCAGCTACACCTACGGTGGGCGCAGCGACGACATGCTCAAGGTCAGCGGCGTCTACGTGAGCCCGTTCGAGGTCGAGGCCACGCTGGTGCAGCACCCGGCGGTGCTGGAGGCGGCCGTGATCGGTGTCATCGATGCCGACGGCCTGACCAAGACCAAGGCATTCGTCGTGCTGATCGAAGGTCAGACCGCAGACGAAGCCACGCTCAAGGCGTTCGTGAAAGACAAACTTGCGCCCTACAAGTACCCACGACAGATCGCGTTTGTGAAAGACCTGCCCAAGACCGCCACCGGCAAGATCCAGCGCTTCAAGCTGCGCGAGCAGGAAGCCGGCACCGCATGAGCGCACTCGCCGGCGGGTTCTGCGCCGTGCCCTGGTGCGGGCGCACGGTGCGGATCGAAACCCGTTGGGTGGCGCCGCAGCGCAGGCAGGCGCCACTGATGGTTTTTCTGCACGAAGGGCTGGGCTCGGTGTCGATGTGGCGCGACTTTCCCACCCGGCTGTGCAATGCGCTGGGCTGGTGCGGCCTGGTCTATTCGCGCCCCGGCTATGGCCGCTCCATACCCCGCGCGGCCGACGAACACTGGGCGCCCGACTTCATGCACCAGCAAGCGCTGGAGGTGCTGCCCGCGCTGCTCGACACCCTGGGCATCAACAGGCGCCAGCAGCCGCCATGGCTGTTCGGCCACAGCGACGGCGGCTCGATCGCGCTCATCCATGCGGCGCGCCACCCCGAGCGGGTGGCGGGTGCCATCGTGCTGGCGCCGCACATCCTGGTCGAAGACATCTCGTTGCGCAGTATCGAGCTGGCCCGCGTGGCGTTTGAACAGGGCGATCTGCGCGAGCGGCTGGCTTGCCACCACGACGACCCAGACTCGGCTTTCCGGGGCTGGAACAACGCCTGGCTCTCGCCCGCATTCAGAGACTGGAACTTGATCCACGAGCTGCCTCTCATCCGCTGCCCGCTGCTCGCGGTGCAAGGCCTGGACGACGGATACGGCACGCTGGCGCAGATTCGCGGCATCGCGAGCGCCGCGCCGCAAACGCAACTGCTGGAGTTGCCCGCCTGCGGCCACTCACCGCACCGCGACCAGCCTGAGGCGGTAGTCGCGGCGGTGCAGCGCTTCGTCAATCCGGGTTGAGTCCCGGGCTGATCAGCCGAGCGTGATCTTGGCGAAGTTGGCCACGCGCTTCCACTTGGCGGCGTCAGCCGCCAAGAAATCGCCCATGGCCTTGGCATTGAGGAAGCCCACATCGGCGCCGCGGGACTCCATCGCCTGGCTCACATCGGCCATGGTCAGCACCTTTTGCAAGGCCGCTTCCATGCGCGCAATCACATCAGCTGGTGTGCCTGCGGGCGCGGCCACACCGTAAAACGAGCTGACGTCGAAATCGCTCACACCGGCCTCGATCAGCGTGGGCACATTGGGCAGGGCCTTGCTGCGCAGGCGCGTGGTCACAGCCAGTGCCTTGACGGTGTTGCCCTGGATCTGGCCCAGCGCCGAGGGCAGGTTCTCGAACATCATGTCGACCTCGCCCGCCATCAGCCCGGTGATGGCCGCTGCGGCGCCGCGGTAGGGAATATGGGTGACGAACGAACCGGTGCTGCTCTTAAACAGCTCGGCGCTCAGGTGCAGCGAGGTGCCGTTGCCGTTGGAGGCGTAGTTCATCTTGCCCGGCGACTGCTTGGCGCGCGCGATCACGTCGGCCACATTGTTGAGCCCCGACTTCGGGTTGACCAGCAGCACGTTGGGCACGCGGCCCAGCAGGCCCACTGGAACGATCTGCTCGGGCTTGTACGGCAGCGAGGCGTAGAGCGCCGGGCTGATGGTGAGCGGCGGCGAGGCCATGAGGAAGGTGTAGCCATCCGGCTGGGCGCGCGCCACATCGGCCGCGCCGATGTTGCCGCCAGAGCCCGGCTTGTTCTCGATCACCACCGGCTGACCCAGCTCCTGCGCCAGCTTCGGGCCGATCAGCCGGGCCATGTTGTCGATCAGGCCACCGGGCGGGAATGGCACCACCAGGCGGATCGGGCGAGCGGGCCAGGCCTGGGCCAGCGCCATGCCGGGGGCGGCCAGGGCCGCGCCACCGATCAGCAGGGCCTGGCGGCGTGACAGGGCATTCAAAGAGAACTTCATGACAACCTCGACGATGGGGGGGGATGAGATCGCTCGGTCAGTGAAACCGCGCGTGGTGGTGGCTGGCGATAGAGCCGAACAACATAGATCAAGACCTAAGGTTGTAGGGTCATCATACAAGTCAACACACAAAGTCTAACGCGGGTTTTCCCCTGAGAGTGGGCCTGCCTTGCGGCTTTTCCGAGGGCGCGCGCGCGCTCCGAACAGCGCTGGGCACAGCGATGGGAGTGGCACCGGAAACCGCTGCTGTGAGGGGGCTTGCGAGACGGTCAGCCTCCTGCTGCCAGAAGGCTGGATCGGCCTGCCGGATGCGCCCAATCGCGTTGTCCATGTGGCGTGATGCAGCGCGGCGCGCGCGGGCCGCGTCGCCTGCTTCGATGGCCTGGGCAATGGTTTCGTGCTCAGCGTGTACCTGGCGGGCGAAGTCTTTGCGTCGCGCCTCGCTGGCGCGCGTGGCACGCGTCACGCCACGCAGGAACTGGCGCAGGCAGTCTAGCGTGCTGATCAGAAAGAAATTGCGGGCCGCCAGTGCAATGGCACGGTGAAAAGCCACATCTTGCTCAGAGCCGTCGCCGCGTTCGCGCACCGCATCGTCCAGCGCCTGCATGGCCTGGCGAATGCCCCGCAGACCGGCCTTGCTGCGGCGCGCGGCAGCCAGCGCCGCCACCCCGGCCTCCAGCCCCGCGCCACGCAAAGCCTGAGGCTCGCGCTGCGGCAGTTCGGTTACCGGCTGCGCAAGGCGGGGCTGCGGTGAGGGGCCTGTGGAAAAAGCATTTGGGTTCTTTCGGCCAGTGCGGCGCGAACACGCGGTTTTCCATGGTGTTGCACAGGAAGTGGCGAGAAAGTTGCTCGGGCGCTGTCATGCCAAGCCGCTATCTCAGGACGGATGGCAACCCAGCCCGGTGCTTCTTTCGTGCCCAGCAACGCCGGGCGGCGCTATGCCAGGGGTTTGAGCTTGCCCAGCATAGAGGGCAGCAATTCGGCTACCGTGGGGTGGACTGGCAGAGCGTCGCGCAGCACCTGGTAGCGAGCGCCAGTGGCCATGAAGACGCTGATCACCTGGATCACCTCGTCGCAGCAAAACCCCAGCAGCGACGCACCGACAATTTCTTCGCTTTGCTGGTCGACCAGGATTTGCATCAGGCCCGTGGTCTCACTCTCTTCTTTGGCCCTGCCGACGTCCTTCATCTGAATACTGGCCACCAGCGTGGCGCGGCCTGACGCTTTGGCTTGCGCCGCCGACAAACCAACCCGCCCCAGCGGCGGGTCGGTGTACATCGAGTAGGTCGACACCCGCCCATCGGCGGAACGCGCGCCACCCTGAAGATTGGCCAGCACGATCTCGCCGTCTTGGTAGCTGGTGTGGGTGAAGGCGCCGCGCTTGTTGATGTCACCCAGCGCCCAGATGCCGGGCACGTTGGTCTCCAGCTTGCCATTGGTGTGCACGTAGCCGCGCTCGTCGGCCTCGACACCCACCGCCGCCAAATTGAGGCGCTTGGTGTTGGGGCTGCGCCCGGTGGCGATCAGCAGGTGCGAGCCCTCCACCCGCTGATCGCCCACCGTGACAGCAACAGTTGCATCCGACCCCTTCTCCACCCGCTTCACGTCGTGACCGGTGAGAAATCGGACTCCCTCTGCTTGCAGCATCTCGGTGATCGCCATGGAGATGTCTTCGTTTTCGTGTCCAGCGATGCGCGGGCCGGTTTCGATCACGGTCACTTCGCTGCCGAGACGGCGAAAAATCTGCCCCATTTCGATGCCGATGTAGCTGCCGCCGATGACGATCAGATGGCGCGGAAGCTCGCGCAGCCGCAGCAGGCTCACGTTGTCCAGGTGCGGCACCTCATCAATGCCTGGCAGCGGCGGAATGAACGCGCTGGTGCCTGTGTTGAGAAAAACCTTCGTGGCTCGCAGCATCTGGTCACCAGCGGTCAACTCAAACTGGTCGCCGTCTCGGCCCACGAAGGCCCCCACGCCCCGCAGCAAGGACAAGCCTTCCTGTGCGGCGATTGCCTTTTCCAATCCCGCGCGCGAGGTGTCAACCCGGTGCTGCATCCGCTCCATCGCTCCCGCGAAGTCGATGTGGATCTCACCGGCCTGAATGCCAAAGTCGCCCGCACGCCGCACCAGGTGCGCAATACGCGCGCTTTTGCGCAGGGTTTTGGTCGGCGTGCAACCGTAATTGACGCAACAGCCGCCCAGCAGTCCTGCTTCGATCAGGGCCACTTTCTTGCCCTGGCCTGCCAGCGTCATGGCCAGACTCGGCCCTGCCTGACCGGCGCCGATCACAGCGATGTCGAAATTGATGGCGGGTTTGCTTTTGCTCATGCGATGTTCCTCATGCTTGGACTGTGAACCCGGTTAGGGGGGCGTGTCTGATCAGCATACCTTTGAGAGGGTCTTGCGAGTTAGTCGACTCAAAGGCAATGGCCATGCCGGAACCCGCTTTTGGGTGGCGCTTTCGTGCCAATGCTGATGCGAGAAAGCGCCGCAAACCCACCTTCTTGCACCCGCTTGAAGCTGCGAATCCTCGTCTCACTGCAACCAACCCACAGCAAGAGACGGCGATGGAGCAAGAACAAATGCAACGCTGGCGGAATGTGGTGGTGGCGTCTCGGGCCTCTGGCCGCAAGGCCAAAACATGGGCCCAGACCCATGGCGTGCCCGAGCGCTTGTTGGCAAGCTGGAGCGGGCATGCCCGGTGCTGGCAGGCGCGGCTGGACAGCGTGGTTCCCGCACCGAAGTTTTTGCCTGGCTCTGCGGCTTCGCGGCCGCTCACCCCGCGCCAGACGCTGTGTTGGCCACGCGGTGCGCATGCAAATGCGCTGTGGCGGCACGCGCGAGATCCAACACCGACGTGCGCCTGGACGCTGCCTTCAACCGCCACCGCGCGCACGAGGTGCAGCATGATCATTACCGGCAAGGTCTGTGTTGCCGCCTGAACGTGGTCACGATCCGCCTGCCCAGCTTGCCCAGCTTGCCCAGCTTGCCCTTGGCATCCGGTCTGTTGGCGCTGCCTCTGGCCCACACCGCCACCCCACCACCGCAGCACCCCAGCTGGCAGTGTTTGCGGCTGCCCAAGCGCCCAGTCGCACAGCGCTAAGGCCCTGCACGACGCGCCGCTGCGGCACCAAGGCAACCAAACCAGCACCGCCCAAAGCCTGGGCCTGACCCTGACCCTGACCCTGTGGCAATTCAGCTACCGCTTGAGCGAGGCGGGGTTGCGCTGAAGCGCTTGTTGGCCTGCCCTTGGGGCTCGGCGCGAGCGGGCAGTTGGGCGTCAATGGCATTCACGCCGAAAACACCCGAGGTGGCGCTGTTACTTGACCCGACAAATGGCACACAGCTTGTGTCCGTCAGGGTCTCTGACATAGGCAAGGTGCATGGCACCCATGCTGCCCGCACGCAAGCCTGGTGGCTGCTCGATCGACTGGCCGCCATGGGCGACAGCGGTATCGTGAAACGCTTTGGCCTGTGCGTCTGAATTGCACAGAAAACCGATTGTTCCGCCGTTGGCAGCGGTTGCTGGCTGGTCGTCAATCGGCTGGGTCAGCCCGAAAGTACTTCCCTCATGGCGGTAGAAGAGGCGTATGTGGCCGGTGGCCGCCACATTTCGGATCGGCTCGCCCGCGCCCAGCACGCCCAAGACAGCGTCGTAAAAGCGCTTCGAGCGCTCAATGTCATTCGATCCGAGCATCACATGGTTCAGCATGGCGGTGAAGAAGAGGTTGGTTGAAGAAGGGGGTGATGCTAAGCGCGCCAGAGGCCGGGGTGTCTGACGAGCCCGCTGGTGCCGGTGCCGGTGCCGCTCCGCCTGAGCGAAGGGCCAGGCCCCACGCGCGCTGAGCTCACCCAAGCGCCACCGGATTGAGCCGCAACAAGGCGAAATTCAGCGCGGCGGCGAAGCTGACCCAAGCGAGGTAAGGGACCAGCAAGAGTGCCGCAACCCGATGGAGCCGCCAGAACGCGACCATGGTGGCAGCGATAAGCAGCCAGAGAAGACAGATCTCTATGAAGGCAACAGCGCCTTGCTGCCAAGCAAAGAACAACCATGGCCACAGCGCGTTGGCCAGCAGCTGGGCTGCAAAGAGCTTCAGCGCGACACCGGCACCGCGAAAGCCGTATTGCCGCCAGACCAACCAGGCGGAAATGCCCATGAGCACGAAGAGCACCGACCAGACCGGCCCAAACAGCCACGCGGGTGGTGCCCAAGCTGGCTGCAGCAGCTGCCCATAGAAGCTCGCATCGGTGGTTGAGGCGAGTCCACCGATTGCACCCGCGATAAAGCTCGCCAAGAGCCAGCCGGCAAGCCCCAGGGTTTGTTTGGTTGCAGAAGAGCGCGCCATGGGTGAACAGCGGGGCCTACCGTTGAACCGAAGCAGGCAACAGCGCCAGGGCGGCACTGGGCCAGAACGAAGCGAGCCCGCGTGCCGATGGGCCGTTCGCGCTACGCTTGGGTGAGGAATGTTGCATCAGACCGCGACGCGCTGCGCAAGGGCTTCCTGGGCCAGCGTGTTGATGCTTTTCCCTTCGGCCTGCGCGGCGATGGCGAGCTTCTCATGAAGCTCTGGCGAAATCCGAAGATTGAACTTCCCGGAGTAGCTGCGCCTTGGATCGATGCCTTTCTCTTTGCAAACCGCAAGAAAGACATTCAATGAATTCTTGAACTCTGAGCGGAGTTCCTTGGGATTCTTGCCACAGAAGTCTGCTCCGCCTGTCAGGCCAAGAATCTCCCCCCTGAGCATGTCAATCTCAGGGTCGTATTCGATCTTTGCGTTGTAGCCGCCGACCATTAGCACGTTCATGGCTTTACTCCATGCTGTTCTAGCCGCTTCTTGACCGGAACCACAGCGCCCTTGTCAGCCTTCGGCGAGGGGTGCGGTCTGTGGAAGACGCGTACTTCATTGAAAAGAAAAATGGAAACTCGACTTCCCTGGTGTTCACTGACTTCGGCACCAAGGCCGGTGAAGAGGGCTTTGATTCCTTTCCAAGCGATGTTCGCGCTCGTTGGGTACACGAAAACTGCTTCGAGTGTTCGCTGATCGGCGCGCTTCATGCGCTGTAGGGTACCGGATCTCAGTACCGAGCGAAACGGTTGCGTTTTCTGGTGCCTAAGGTTTGAGATGAGAGGAGAAACACCGGCTTGCCAGTTTTTCTCCTCTCGATTGAAGGGTTGGGCTTCCTGCGGCCGCTGCTGCAGCACGTCTTGCCCAAAGGCTTGCAGCGCGCCAGAAACTTCGGCTTTCTGCACCACAACAGCCGCCGCGCGTTGCACTTGCTGCAACAACTGCAACAGCTGCAACAGCTGCAATTGCGCCCATCGGCCGCCCAGGTGCCAGTGGACATTCCCGCGCAGCGCTCCATCTGGCGCTGCGTCTGTGGCGGGGCGATGGCGGTTGTAAGGCGGCGCATCAAGCCCGATGCGGTGCCGCCTTGCACCGCGCCACAAACCGAACCGCCCGACAAGCGTGTTCCGGTGGAGGTGACAAAGCACTGAACCGGCTGGCACCCGACCCCATCAACCCGGCCTGAGCCCGTTCAGCCCAGCCGGGCAGATCGGCTCGTGCTTCGAGCAGCACTTTGGGCCATCGGCTGGCCTGAAACCCGGTGACCGCAGTCGATGGCAACCGCTGCATGTTGCCAATCCTTGGGCAGACGCCGTCGTCTGCCCGCCGCCGCCCGATCTCGCGGATCAATTTACAGCGGCGCAACTCCCCATTTCTTTCTTCCTGAACCGGGCTTGTCCAACAAACGAATCAGATCGCGGCTGCGCGCGATCTATCCTTACTCGTTAGGCCGTACTTAGGGAGAGGGGGCAGTTGCCTTCATTTGGTTACGGATTCAATTCTGGCGACAAGACGGATTCCGGCGCTGGTCAGGCGATTTGGATCGAATCTTGATCGATTCAAGGCATTCAGGCGAATCGTCTCGGCTTCGGTGAGAAGTGCAAGCTGGAAATGACTTCGTACAAAGTCGAGAAACTCAGAATCGCTTACTTCGGATTCGATCTTGGCAATCGCCATCCGTATTAGAGCCCTGTGAGGGCATACGTGTTCAATCAAAACCTTCTGGCCGGCCTGATGGGCAAGATGCGCCTCTTCAGAGAACGGCGCTTGCGGCAAGTTTCGTAGATTATTGATGTGTGAAAGTTCTGGATAGCAAAGCTTAAGACCAAGGATGTTGAGTATCCGCTCGGCGCTATGGATAGCTCCACCGTTATCAGTGAAGCCACCCGTCAACATGCGCGCGCGTAATTCTGCCGCCAGTCGGAACATTTCGACAAGCTTTAGCGGCTCATACTTTTTCGGTCTTGGGGCAGACTTTGATGAGGGCATGCGGTTCTAGGTGTTGGATTGTGAGGCCTAACGTTTGAGCTAAGCGGGCGTGACACGCCGTTGGCGCTCTGCTTGACCGAAGGGTTGGGCGTCACTGCGTGAGTACCTGTGCGAAGGCATTCTTCGGCTCTGCCCCCGACATAATTAGGTTGATGATTTGACGGCGGAAGTTCTTGATTGCCGGATCAAGCGCAGCCTTGTTTTCGGAAAAGTATTCGTACATGAGCATTGATGCTTCGTCTTCGGTAATCTTCTTCTTCGGCTTGCGTCGCTCCTTGGCGGCAGCGACTTCGCCGGTGAATTCAGTCTCGACGCTTCGCCAGTCGTATGCGAAAACTTGCGCTCTCGCTTCATCTGGGTTAAAGCTGCGGGTAAAGCCGACACCGCACTCTCCAGTTGATCTGTTGACGACCAACGAGGACAGATCCGGCAATTGACGTTGATTGGTGAAGGCGCGAACGAAGTCCAAGCGCCTGCCGGCCGAGACCGGGATAGCGTTCTGAACTGTCGCGTTTTCCGGAAAGGCCATCTTGGCTCGTTCCACAAGTGAGCCGTATGTAATGGTTTGGGAACAACGCGCCACTTCTACCAGTACTGCGTAGTAAGCCAGTGCAAGTTCAAGGTCTACTTGCGTGGGCAACGAAGGTAATTCTGTGGGCATACGTGGAGAGAAAGTCGTGTTTGTGACGCCTAACGTCGGAATTCAGCGGTTGGCGCAGCCATCCGATGGAATGACCAGTTAAAGCCGGCCCAACCAGTAGCCTGGCCGCCGCCGATGAGAAGCCACCACAAGCACCTCGATCTCCGTGCCTGACTGCCGATAAAGAACGTTGTAGGGAAAGCCTGGCACTCGATACCGTCGGATACCGGGAGCAAGTTCGACACGAAACCTGTCCGGATGCGCGCAAACCTCGGTCATCGCCGCCTCGAACGCAGCGAGATACCGAGCGCCCAAGCCAGGACGCTGCTCTTCGTAGAAGGCGACGTGCTCAAGATGCTCGACCCGCGCCGCCTCACTGAAAAAGTAACTCACTTCAGCAATGCTTGGGCTTGCCGACGTACCTCGTCAGCCGAAACACGCTTCGCAGAACCCTGGTCCAGTTCTTCGGCGCGACGTGCAGCTTCCTGCAACCAGAGCTGGGCAATTTCAGCCTCGGACAACGCATCAAGACTTGCCAACAGTTGCTCAGCAAGCTCTGCTCGCTCCTGAATAGGAAGCGACAGTGCTTCTCGACGGATTGTTTCGTTGTTCATGAAAAAAATAGTAGCACTGTGGCAAACAGGCTTTAACGAAGAGGTTACCGGCGCTGCGCGGGTTTATCGAGCAGCGTCCAGCGACCGAAGGGAGCGAGGTTGAGCGCCGGCTTGGACGAAGCCGCTACGCGGAGCAACAACAACCGCAGCGCTCCCGTAAGGTGTTGGCGCATGCCCTGATGGTAGGGGATGCGAGCCTTCAACCTGCGA
>Ga0209702_10006031_pt1 | contig 15925 bp, 25 predicted proteins | sample FRY01_FD_187210 | JGI IMG/M metagenome (GOLD analysis project Ga0209702, IMG submission 187210) | Freshwater microbial communities from Lake Fryxell liftoff mats and glacier meltwater in Antarctica - FRY-01 (SPAdes) (version 2) | ecosystem: Environmental > Aquatic > Freshwater > Ice > Glacier... | reverse complement strand
TAAAAGTGACAATTTGAGAAAAAACGAATTTACCTTGGTTCATAAACTTGCTGATTTACAGTAAGTTATGATTTTGACCATTTCAAATCGTCACCGTCCTATTTTAGGATGTAACCTTTATCTACCATGACTTTCAAAGAACTATTAACTATTTTTACCGGGCACTAATGATATTAATTAATAAAAACAACAATCATGAAAAAAACAATTCTATCGCTGATTTTAGCAACAATGATGCTAACTAACAGCAACTCTTAAACACCGGTAATTGAATTCGAAGCAGGAACCATCAAACTATCTTCAAATGAAGAAGTAGCTGGTAGAATAAAACCTCAATTTAATTCAAAAGGGCAAATAATATTTTTGAATTCAGCAGGTAAGAAAAAGTTTTATTCGCCTAATAAATTATTTAGTTTTCGGCTGAACAAAGTAGAATTTGTTTCATTTGCAAGTGATTTTTACAAAATTAGTGTGAAAAGCGAAAAAATGATGTTGCCTCAAAGAGTTACTGATAATAGCGGTAAAATATTTTACAACGGTTCTGAAGCAGTTTCGTCTACTACATTGCCAGGCAAAATTGGAAATTATTATATACAAAAAATCGGGGATAATAGCCTGCAACTGATCAATTCTAATAATTTTGATCAACTACCAATGCTCTTATTTGCAGATTGTACGCCAATATTAGTTGATATTAAAAATAAAACGTTGGGCTACGATCAGTTAATTACAGTAGTTGCAAAATATAATTCTTTAAAATAAGGTGTAAATAAATTCTAAACATCCCATTGCACTTTAGGTAATATGCTTACCTTTGCGGCTCCAAAAAATAAGGATTTGTTATGGCTGATTTGAAATTTCAAAGAAACTTTGGTATTGCTGCGCATATTGATGCTGGTAAAACCACCACCACAGAGCGTATTCTGCGTTATACAGGTATGATTCACAAGATTGGTGAAGTGCATGATGGTGCTGCAACTACAGACTGGATGGAGCAAGAAAAAGAAAGAGGAATTACAATTACTTCTGCAGCAGTTAGCTGCCAGTGGAAATTTCCTACAATAAAAGGTAAAGATTACGAAGACACAAAAAGCTATTATTTTAATATTATTGACACTCCTGGTCACGTTGATTTTACTGTAGAGGTAGAACGTTCATTGCGTGTGTTGGATGGATTGATTGCTTTGTTTTCTGCAGTTGATGGGGTAGAACCTCAGTCGGAAACAGTTTGGCGTCAGGCTAATCGTTACAAAGTTCCTCGTATTGGTTTTGTAAACAAAATGGACCGTGCTGGTGCTGATTTCTTAATGGTTGTTACCCAAGTAAAAGAAATGTTAGGTGCAAAAGCAGTGCCTTTGCAATTGCCAATTGGTGCTGAAGAAAATTTCATCGGTGTAGTGGATTTGATTAAAATGAAAGGGATCATTTGGCATATGGAAACTGAGGGCATGACTTTCGATGAAATTCCTGTTCCAGAAGATATGATGGAAGATGTTAACTTTTGGAGACAGAATTTAATTGAAGCTGTTGCAGAATATGACGATAAATTAATGGAGAAATTCTTCGACAATCCTGATTCTATTTCTGAAGATGAAGTACATGAAGCAATTCGTAAAGCTTGTATTGATTTAAGTATTGTTCCGATGATGTGCGGCTCTTCTTTTAAAAACAAAGGAGTTCAAACTGCATTAGATGGGGTTTGTCGTTATTTACCTTCTCCAGTTGATTTGGAAGATACAGTAGGTACTGACCCTGAAACAGGTGCTACCATTACTCGTAAACCAAATGCTAAAGAACCATTTGCAGCATTGGCTTTTAAAATTATGACCGATCCTTTTGTTGGTCGCTTGGCCTTTTTCCGTTGCTACTCTGGGCACTTAGATGCTGGTTCTTATGTATTGAACGTAAGAAGTGGTAAGAAAGAGCGTATCAGCCGTATCATGAAAATGTTTGCTAACAAACAAAACCCAATTGATTTTATTGAAGCGGGAGATATTGCAGCAGCAGTTGGGTTCAAGGAAATAAAAACTGGTGATACATTGTGTGATGAAAATCATCCGATTACCTTAGAGAATATGTTCATTCCAGAACCAGTAATCGCTGTAGCTGTTGAGCCTAAAACTCAAGCAGACGTAGAAAAAATGGGAATGGCAATTGCTAAACTTGTTGAAGAAGATCCAACATTACGTGTAAATACAGATGAAGATACTGGTCAAACTATTTTACGTGGAATGGGTGAATTACACTTAGAGATCATTATTGATCGTATGCGTAGAGAATTTAAAGTAGAGGTAAACCAAGGTGCTCCACAGGTTGCTTTTAAAGAATGTTTTGGTATTACTGTTACACACCGTGAAGTGTTGAAAAAACAATCGGGTGGTAGAGGTAAATTCGCAGACATTCAATTTGATTTTGGACCTGCTGATGAAGAATGGATGAAAGAAAATGAAGGAAAACATTTCCAATTTGTGAATGATATTCATGGTGGATCTGTTCCTAAGGAGTTTCATGCGGCTATTCAAAAAGGTTTTGAAACTTCAATGACTACAGGTATTTTGGCTGGTTACCCAGTTAATAATATGAAAGTAAGAATATTTGATGGTAGTTATCATGACGTGGATTCTGATGCAATGAGTTTTGAATTATGTGCTAAAGGCGGTTATCGCGAAGCGGGACGTAAAGCAAAGCCAACATTGCTTGAGCCAATAATGAAAGTAGAAGTGTTAACACCAGATCAGTACATGGGTGATGTAACAGGCGATTTGAATAGAAGAAGAGGAATGTTAGAAGGAATGGATAGCCGAGCTAATTTACAAGTTATCAAAGCAAAAGTTCCATTGAGCGAAATGTTTGGTTATGTAACTCAACTACGTTCTTTAAGTTCTGGTCGTGCTACTTCTACCATGGAGTTCTCTCATTATTCTCCAGCACCAAATAATATTGCTGAGGAAGTAATTGCAAAGAGCAAGGGTAAAGTAAAGATTGAAGACTAATTATAAGGAATTCTAATTGTAGTAAATCCCCTCTCTTTTATTTAAAGAGAGGGGATTTACATTTAAGATAATGAGATCCAAGTTGCTTCTCCAAATGATTTGCAGAGAATAAACATGGAATAGTTCCATAAGAGTTAAAAAAAATAAATATATGTTCTGCTTTTTGAGGGCTAAAAAGCATTTTTTACCTCAATCTTTAAGCATTTTCAAAAAAAATTGAAAAAAAGGCTAAAAAAAACAATAAAAACTTGTCTATTAAGATACAGTGCATTACTTTTGCAACCCCAACGTAAAAATTGGGTTAACGCTATGTCTCAACGAATCAGAATCAAATTGCAATCATACGATCATAATTTAGTGGATAAATCTGCTGAGAAGATCGTTAAAACTGTACGCAGTACGGGTGCTGTAGTTACAGGTCCAATTCCTTTGCCAACACACAAAAGAATCTTTACTGTACTGCGTTCGCCGTTTGTTAACAAAAAGAGTCGTGAGCAATTTCAATTAGCTACGCATAAGCGTCTATTGGATATTTACACTTCTTCTTCTAGAACAGTAGATGCTCTGAGTAAGTTAGATTTACCTTCTGGTGTAGAAGTTGAAATTAAAGCTTGATAAATATCCTAAGCCATAAGGCATAGGTTAGTTCTTATAAATTTTTCATCTGCCAATTGTAAAAGAGAAAGCAGCTCTGAGTAAACAAAAAATCATCTTCAAAACCAATTTAATTGGATAGAAGTTGAAAAACATATAAACAGGCCCTTCGAGGTTTGTTTACTATCGGTACTTCCTCTCTCACATAAGGCGAGAAACAACGGAAAAGGTCGATAGCAAACAAGGATTGAATTCCGCATCATCTGCGGAATGTCCTCACAACCATGCGGGGCATAAACCGCAAAAAGATGAAAGGAATTATTGGTAAAAAAATTGGGATGACCAGCATCTTCGCTGCTGATGGCAAGCAAACAGCTTGTACCATCATAGAAGCTGCTCCTAATACCGTTACACAAATTAAAACACAGGAAACCGATGGTTATACTGCTGTTCAATTAGGATTCGGCGACAAGAAAGAAAAACATTCTACTAAGTCCGAATTAAATCACTACGCAAAGGCACAAACTGCTGCTAAGAAATTTGTAAAAGAATTTCGTAACTATTCAATAGAAAAAAATTTAGGGGAAACTATAACAATCGAAATCTTCGAAGAAGGTGACGATGTTGAAGTTGTTGGAACTACAAAAGGAAAAGGATTCCAAGGTGTTGTAAAACGTCACGGATTCTCTGGAGTAGGTGAAGCTTCCCATGGACAGCACGATCGTCAACGTGCGCCAGGTTCTATTGGTGGATCATCATATCCGGCTCGTGTATTCAAAGGAATGAGAATGGCAGGTCGTATGGGTGGTGATCGTGTTAAAATGAAAGGTTTGAAAGTGATTAAAATATTTCCTGAAAAGAACTATATTCTGATCAGTGGCTCAGTGCCAGGTCATAACGGTTCAATCGTTTTAATCCAGAAATAAATCACCCGTTTAATAGAAAGATCATGCAAGTAGATGTATTAAATATAAAAGGACAGAAAACCGGTAGAACGGTTGAATTACCGCAGGATATTTTTGGTATTGAGCCAAACGATCACGTTATTTATTTAGCTGTAAAGCAATATTTGGCTGCTCGCCGCTCTGGTACACATAAAGTAAAAACTCGCGCTGAAGTTCAAGGTGCAAGCCGCAAATTACACAAGCAAAAAGGAACTGGTGGAGCTCGTAAGGGTAATATCCGTAACCCATTGTATAAAGGTGGTGGTACTATTTTTGGACCAAAACCGCATTCTTACGATTTTAAATTAAACCGTAAAGTGAAAGATTTAGCTAAGATTTCTGCTTTAAGTCATAAAGCAAAAGACAGCGCAATCATTATTGTAGAAGAAATCATAATGGAAACTCCTAAAACCAAGCAATTGGTTGAAATTATGAGTAACCTAAAAGTGTCTGATAAAAAAGCACTGATTGTTTTACCAGAATACAATGATAATTTATACTTAAGCACACGTAATGTTCCTAATGTAGCTAGTACTTTATTAGCAGATATTAATACGTACGATATTATGAATGCTGATGTATTAGTGATCACAGAAAATACTGCTAAAATCTTTGTTGAAGATTCAGCAGAAGTAGAAGCATAATTTAAGTAACGTTTCAACAATAAAAAATGAGACAGTCAGAAATATTAATAAAGCCGATTTTAACTGAAAAAGCAAATGCTCAACAGGAGTCTTTGAGAAGATATGCTTTTAAGGTAGATCGTAGAGCAAACAAATTAGAGATCAAAAAAGCAGTAGAAGATTTTTACGGTGTGAGTGTGATTGATGTGAATACTGCGGTTGCTCCAGGTAAAAATAAATCTCGTCAAACAAAAGCTGGATTAGTTCAGGGCATTAAATCTGCCTACAAGAAAGCCTTTGTTACAGTGGCAGATGGAGAAACAATTGATCTTTACGCAAATATTTAATTTATAGTCGCGAAGCTGAAAAATTCGCATTAAACAAATAAAAAATGGCACTAAGAAAGTACAAACCAATCACAGCCGGAACAAGGTGGAGAATTGGAAATGCTTATGCTGAAATCACTACTAATAAACCGGAGAAGAGTTTATTAGAGCCACAAAAAAACACTGCTGGACGGAACTTTCAGGGTCGTAGAGTAAGTCGTTATATGGGTGGTGGTCATAAGCAACACTATCGTATTATTGATTTCAAGCGTAATAAAAGAGATATAGCTGCTACAGTTGTATCAATTGAATACGATCCAAATCGTACAGCGTTTATTGCTTTGTTGCAATATACAGATGGCGAAAAAAGATACATCATTGCTCCACAAGGGCTTCAAGTAGGTGCAAATGTTATTGCTGGAGATGAAGTTGCCCCAGAGATAGGAAATGCATTGGTTTTGAAAAATATGCCATTAGGTACTATGATTCATAACATTGAATTACAACCTGGTCAGGGTGGTAAAATGGTAAGGAGTGCAGGTGCGTCTGCTCAGTTAGCTAATAAGGAAGAAAAATACGGTGTATTAAAAATGCCTTCTGGTGAATTGAGAAAAGTACTAATCAATTGTTATGCAACTGTTGGAGTAGTTTCTAATAGTGACCATAATCTTGAAACTGCTGGTAAAGCTGGTAAAAATCGCTGGAAAGGAATTCGCCCTCGCGTTCGTGGTGTAGCCATGAACCCTGTAGATCACCCGATGGGTGGTGGTGAAGGTAAAGCTTCAGGTGGTCATCCTCGTAGCAGAACCGGTAAGTATGCAAAAGGTGAAAAAACTCGTACCAAAGGAAAAGGTAGCGATAAGTTAATCATCCAACGCAGAGATGGTAAAAAATTGGCTAAGTAATTAGCAGGTAACTAAATAAATAATAGACCAGTAAACAAAAATAATTATGGGTCGTTCGATTAAAAAAGGTCCTTACGTAGACGCAAACTTAGAAGGTAAGATTGTTGCAATAAACGATGGCAAGGTTAAGAAGAATGTTATCAAAACCTGGAGTCGCCGCAGCACAATCACTCCTGACTTTGTGGGACATACTTTTGCAGTGCACAACGGTAATAAGTTTATCCCAGTTTATGTAACAGAGTTCATGGTAGGTCATAAATTAGGCGAATTTTCTCCTACCAGAAATTTCAGAGGACACGCAGGAACTAAAAAATAAACAATCAGGAATACACCATCTTTAATCTTAAACAGATTTGAGGTGATTGATTCCAGATTTCAAACTAAAAAGAAATGGAAGCAGTAGCTAAACTGAACAATTATCCAACAGGTCCGCGTAAAATGCGTCTGTTAGCCGATGTGATCCGTGGAATGGAAGTAGAGAAGGCGTTGGCAATTCTTGAACATCATCCACAACACAACGCAACTCCATTGGCAAAACTGTTAAAGAGTGCAATCAGTAATTGGGAACAAAAGAACAATGGCACCAGTGCTGCTGATAGTAGCTTAATAGTTAAAACTGTATTTGTAGATGGCGGAAGAGTGTTAAAGCGCATGCGCCCAGCACCCCAAGGCCGCGGTTACAGAATTCGTAAGCGCAGTAACCATGTAACATTAATCGTAGATTCTAAAACTAATTAGTAAAACCATTATATGGGTCAGAAAGCAAATCCAATTGGTAACAGGTTAGGCATCATCCGCGGATGGGACAGTAACTGGTATGGTAGTAAAAAAGACTATGCATCCAAACTGATCGAAGATCATAAGATCCGTACCTACTTGATTGCCCGTATTAACAAAGGTGGTATCGCAAAGATTGTAATCGAGCGTACGCTGGGTAAGTTGATCATCACTATTCATACATCTAAGCCAGGTATTATTATTGGTAAAGGTGGAAATGAAGTTGATCGTATCAAAGAAGAGCTTAAAAAGTTAACTGGTAAAGAAGACGTACAGATTAATATTCTGGAAATCCGCAGACCAGAACTTGATGCTACTATCGTGGGCGATACAATTGCTCGTCAGATAGAAAACCGTATCAATTTTAAACGTGCTACTAAAATGGCGATTGCTTCAACACTCCGTATGGGTGCAGAAGGTATCAAAGTAAAATTAAGCGGTCGTTTAGCAGGTTCTGAAATTGCACGTAGCGAAGAGTTTAAGCAGGGCCGTACTCCATTACATACTTTCCGTATGGATATTGATTATGCTAATGTTTTTGCTCAAACAGTTTACGGTAAAATAGGAATCAAGGTATGGATTTGTAAAGGTGAGGTACTGGGTAAGCGCGAATTGAATCCAAATTTTGTTGGTGGAAAAAACGACATGAGCGATAGAAGAGATAGCCGACCAGGTGGAGATGATAGAAGACCAGGTGGAGATAGAAGAGACGACAGAAACCGCGGTGGTGGTGGAAGAGGTGGAGAAAGAAGAAATTAATCATTAATAAGTTAGTAATTAATAATTGCTAAAGTTTTAAATAACCATGAAGTAAAATTTGTGGACTAAAAAACTAAAGAATGTTACAGCCGAAAAGAAGCAAACATAGGAAGCAACAAAAAGGTCGTATTCGCGAAGTTGCAAAGCGTGGTACAGCTATATCATTTGGATCTTTTGCTTTAAAAGCATTAGAACCAATTTGGTTAACTAACCGTCAGATCGAGTCTGCGCGTCAAGCAATGACCCGTGCAATGAAGCGTGAAGGAAATGTATGGATTAGAATTTTCCCAGATAAAATCATCACACGTAAGCCTGCTGAAGTGAGAATGGGTAAGGGTAAAGGTAATCCAGAGTTTTGGGCGGCAGTTGTTGAACCAGGACGTATCATTTTTGAATGTGATGGTGTTACAGAAGAAGTAGCAAAAGAAGCAATGGGATTGGCAGCACAAAAATTACCAATTGCAACCAAGTTTATTGTAAGAAGAGATTTGCAAGCATAACCAAAAAAAGAAATTGCGATGGCTAATAAAATAACATACGAGTTTAACAAAAATCTGAAAGATCTAACAGTTGTAGATCTGAAGTCAAAGATTCAGGAAGATCAATTGAGATTAAAAAAATTGGAGTTTGCACATGCAATTTCTCCGTTAGAAAATCCAATGAGTATTCGTGGTCTTCGTAAAGACATCGCCCGTTTACAAACGGAATTGACTAAAAAAGAAATGGGTATTTAAACCATAAATTAAACACAATGGCTGAAAGAAATTTGCGCAAAACAAGAACAGGGATCGTTACCAGCGATAAAATGGATAAAACCATTACTGTTGCGATTGAAAGAAAAGTGAAACATCCTATTTATGGTAAGTTTGTAAAAAAAACTACCAAGTTCCATGCTCATGATGAAAAAGGTGAGTGTACAATAGGTGATATAGTTAAGATCATGGAAACTCGTCCGCTTAGTAAAACAAAGCGTTGGAGATTGGTTGAAATAGTTGAGAAAGCTAAATAAGATTTGAGATTTATACTCTAACGAGAAAATGACAAGTCCGAAATTTTTAAAATTTCAAATTAAAAAAAATGATTCAGCAAGAAAGCAGATTAAACGTAGCTGACAATAGTGGAGCAAAAGAAGTGCTTTGTATTAAAGTACTCGGTAACAGCGGACAGAATTATGCTAGAATAGGCGATAAGATTGTTGTTACTGTAAAAGATGCAATCCCTGCAGGTGGCGTTAAAAAAGGAACGGTTTCAAAAGCAGTGATTGTTCGTACAAAAAACAAACTTCGCAGAAAAGACGGTTCATATATTCGTTTCGACGATAATGCTGTTGTTTTGTTGAACAGTTCTGATGAACCACGTGGTACACGTATATTTGGACCAGTAGCAAGAGAATTGCGTGATAAAGGATACATGAAGATTATTTCTCTTGCTCCTGAAGTATTATAAAAAAAGCTAAAAGCTAAATAAAATGAGTACAAGATTTAAAGCCAAATTCAGCATCAAAAAAGGTGATACCGTAGTGGTAATTGCTGGAGATGATAAGGATTTGAAAAAACCAAGAAAAGTGTTGGAGGTTATTGTTGATAAAGGACGTGTTTTAGTTGAAGGAGTGAACATTGTAACCAAACACACAAAACCATCTGCAACAAATACAAAAGGTGGAATTGTAAAAATTGAAGCGCCTATTAACATCAGCAATATCATGTTATGGGATGTTAAAAAAAGCGAACCAACTAAAGTAAAACGTACCCGTGAGAATGGTAAATTAATACGTGTATCTAAAAAATCTGGGGAGGTAATCAAATAATGAGTACTGAAAAATATACACCAAGATTAGCAACTAAGTACAGCAAAGAAGTTGTGCCTGCTTTAATGAAGAAGTTTTCTTACAAAACTGTAATGCAAGCTCCTAAATTAGAAAAAATCTGTATTAACCGTGGTGTTAACGGAGCGGTTACAGATAAAAAATTAGTAGACGTAGCAGTTGAAGAGCTTAACACCATTACTGGTCAGAAAGCTGTTCCTACAATGTCTAAAAAAGACATTTCAAATTTTAAATTACGTAAGGGAATGCCAATTGGTGCTCGCGTAACTTTAAGAGGAGTAAAAATGTATGAATTCCTTGATAGATTAGTGTCTGTTGCATTGCCACGAGTTCGTGACTTTAAAGGAATCAGTGATAAAGCTTTTGACGGAAGAGGTAATTATACTTTAGGCGTAACTGAGCAAATTATTTTCCCTGAAATAGATATTGATAAAGTAAATAAAATTACTGGATTAGATATCACATTTGTAACTACTGCAGGTACTAACGAAGAAGCATTTGAATTGCTTAAAGAATTAGGAATGCCGTTCAAAGGAGTTAAGAAAGATTAATTAAACACATTATTTTAAAACATTATGGCAAAAGAATCAGTAAAAGCCAGACAAAGAAAGCGCGAAAAAATGGTAGCACAGTATGCTGAAAAGCGTGCAGCTCTTAAAGCAGCAGGTGATTATGCTGGATTAGATCTACTACCTAAAAACGCTTCTCCGGTTCGTTTAAAAAACCGTTGTCAGCTAACAGGAAGATCAAACGGATATATGCGTTATTTCGGTCTGTCGAGAATTATGTTTCGCGACATGGCTTTAAACGGTATGATCCCAGGTGTAAAAAAAGCAAGCTGGTAAAACCCAGTTTGGTAAACAAAATTTAGAACTAGTATAATAATAAAAATATGGTAACTGATCCTATAGCAGACTTCTTAACTAGAATTCGTAATGCTCAGTTGGCTGGTCATAGACTGGTTGAAATTCCTGCTTCTAATTTAAAGAAGCGCTTAACTGAAATTTTGTATGATCAAGGATATATCTTGAAATACAAATTTGAAGAAGACAATAAGCAAGGCTTGATAAAGATCGCGTTAAAATACGATCCATCAACTAAACAACCTGCTATTCGTTCTTTGGAAAGAGTTAGTCGTCCTGGTTTGCGCCAGTATGCTAAACCTGCAGAAATTAAGCGTGTAATTAATGGACTAGGAGTAGCAATTTTAAGTACTTCAAAAGGAGTGCTTACTGATAAGCAAGCAAAAGCGCAGAATGTTGGTGGTGAAGTATTGTGTTTTATTTCATAATTAATTTGTTCCGACAATTAAGCCTCTTAGTCGTGGCTGAACACGGAATATTGTTTTTAAAAATTAAAAATCGACTATGTCACGTATAGGTAAACAACCAGTAGTTATTCCAAGTGGAGTTACTCTTTCTATTAGCAGCGAAAACGTTGTAACTGCAAAAGGACCGAAAGGCGAATTGAAAGAAGCTATTGATAGAGATATCAAAGTAGAAATTAAAGATGGCGAAATGACGTTTGTTCGACCAACTGATCAAATTCGTCACCGTGCAATGCATGGTTTATATCGTTCATTGGTAAGCAACATGGTTAAAGGAGTTGTAGATGGATATAAAAAAGAATTAGAATTAGTGGGTGTGGGTTATAAAGCAGCTAACACTGGTAATATATTGGATTTGTCATTAGGATATTCTCACAATATCATTTTTGAAATTCCAAGTGAAATAAAAGTAGCAACAACAACTGAGAAAGGTCAAAACCCTAAAATATTTTTAGAAGGAATAGACAAACAATTGATTGGCCAAGTAGCGGCAAAATTACGCAGCTTACGTAAACCAGAACCATACAAAGGAAAGGGTGTTAAATATGCTGGTGAAATCTTAAGAAGAAAAGCAGGTAAAGCAGCAGGTAAATAAAAACTTCTTCTAAAGTAGAATAAGGAGATTAACAATAAATGTAAAAAATTCCAACTCTCTTGAGAGTTGGGGATTAAATAAAATAAAATGGGTAAACTAATTCAAAGGCAGAAAATCAGGTATCGCATCCGTAAAAAAGTTGCCGGTACATCTGTAAAGCCTCGCCTAGCTGTATTCAGAAGTAATGCTGATATATATGCTCAGTTGATAGATGATGATAATGGAGTTACTTTAGTTGCAGCTTCATCACGTGATAAATCTATTGCAGCTCAGAAGGTTACTAAAACCGAAAAGTCTAAATTAGTAGGTGCTTCAGTTGCATTGAAAGCTAAGGAACTAGGTTTATCAACTTGCGTATTTGATAGAGGTGGAAATCTTTATCATGGTCGAGTTAAATCTGTTGCAGATGGTGCAAGAGAAGGTGGACTAGAATTTTAATTTGCTAACATAAATTAATCGCTCAACAAATGTATAAAGTAAGCGTAAATAAAGTAAAAGCGGGTGGCGACATCGAACTTAAAGATAAAGTAGTTGCTATTAACCGTGTGGTAAAAACTACAAAAGGTGGACGTACATTTAGTTTTTCTGCACTAGTAGTTGTAGGAAATGAAAATGGAGTTGTTGGCCATGGTTTAGGTAAAGCAAAAGAAGTACAAGAAGCAATTGCTAAAGGTATTGAAGATGCTAAAAAGAATTTGGTTAAAGTACCTATTATGCATGGAACTATTCCCCACGAGCAGTTAGCTAAAGAAGGTGCAGCAAAAGTATTGATTAAGCCAGCGGCTCATGGAGCGGGTGTAATTGCGGGAGGTAGCATGCGTTCTGTTTTAGAAAGTGCAGGTGTTACCGACGTATTAGCAAAAAGTTTAGGTTCTGCTAATCCACATAATGTGGTTAAAGCAACTATCAAAGCATTGAGCTTGTTAAGAGAGCCAATTCAAATTGCTAAAACACGTACTATTAAGTTAAGTAAAGTTTTTAACGGATAATATAATCCATAATGAAAAAAATTAAGATTACACAAATAAAAAGCGGCATCGACAGATCAGAGCGTCAAAAGCAAACATTAATTGCTTTAGGCTTAAGGAAATTAAATGCTACTAAAGAAGTTGAAGCAACTCCACAAATTCTTGGAATGGTTAATAAAGTAAGCCATTTAATAAAAGTGGAAGAAATAGCTTAATTATACAATTTAAACGCGAGGGGTGATACCCCGTAAGTTCAAAATCAATAAAAATGAAACTACACAATTTAAAACCTGCTGAGGGGTCTGTAAAAAAAGCAATTAGAATTGGCCGTGGTGAAGCATCTGGTAAAGGTGGTACATCAACAAAAGGTAACAAAGGTGGTCAAAGCCGTGCAGGATATAAAAGCAAAATGGGTCACGAAGGTGGTCAAATGCCAATTCAACGTCGTATACCTAAACGTGGATTTAAGAACATCAATCGTATTGAATATAAAGTATTTAACCTTGGTCAATTAGATCAATTGGTTGAAAAATATGGTTTCACAGAGATTTCTTTGGAAAACCTATATGTTAATGGGTTGATCAACAGAACTGATCGTGTGAAAGTACTTGCTACTGGAGAGTTAAAAGCGAAGTTGACCTTTAAGATTAATGCAATTAGTGATAAAGCAAAAACTGCAATTGAAGCCTTAGGTGGAACAGTTGAAGTTGTCAAGTAATTTTAATGTAAATTGCCAGACGCATCTTGTATGCGTCTTTTTGGTTTTTCAGTTTTAATGCCATAATTAAGCGAAGTGAAAAAATTAGTTGAAACTTTTAAGAATATCTGGACTATAGAAGAGTTACGTAATAAAATTATTGTAACACTTTCTTTGTTATTAATATATCGTCTAGGAACGCATATTGTATTACCAGGAATTGATCCAAACAAGATTGAGGCTGCAATGGCTGCTTCAAAAAGTAATGGTCTCTTAGGCATATTTGATATGTTTGCTGGTGGTGCATTTTCTCAAGCTTCTATTCTTGCATTAGGTATTATGCCTTACATTTCTGCATCTATTTTTATGCAATTGATGACTATTCTTGTTCCTCAATTACAGAAAGTTCAAAAAGAAGGAGAAAGTGGACGAAAGAAAATTAATCAATGGACTCGTTACTTAACTGTTATAGTAACCGCATTTCAAGCTGGAGCTTATGTGGCTTATTTAAATAGTCCTGGTTATGCAGAAGCAATCTTACCTGCATACAAAGCTTACTTCTGGTTTTCTACTGTTGTCACATTAACTGCGGGTACTTTATTTGTAATGTGGTTAGCAGAAAGAATTCAGGATAAAGGTTTGGGTAATGGTACTTCAATCATTATTATGGTTGGTATTCTAGCTCGTTTACCACAATCTATCATTCAAGAATTTGTTGCTAAGAGTGTAAGTGGTGGAGGTGGATTGTTGATTTTCTTAATTGAAATTGCAATACTTGTTACCATCATAATGGGATTAATTATTCTAGTTCAAGGGGTAAGAAAAATACCAGTAAATTATGCGAAACAAATTATTGGAAACAAGCAGTTTGGAGGCGCAAGACAATTTTTACCTGTAAAAGTAAATAGTGCTGGAGTAATGCCAATTATTTTTGCTCAAGCAATTATGTTCTTACCAACACTAGCATCATTTACTAATTTAGATTCTGCTCAGGGTATTGTAAAAATATTTAATGATCATAGCAATGTATGGTACATGGTTATTTATTCTGTGATGGTTATAGGATTTACTTTTTTATATACTGCATTGATATTTAACCCTAAACAAATTGCAGAAGATTTAAAACGCAATAACGGATTTATACCAGGTGTTCGACCTGGTCAACCAACTGCAGATTATATTGGAGCAATTATGGATAGAATTACTTTACCTGGTGCAATATTCCTTGCATTAGTAGGGATTTTGCCGGGGTTTGCTCAACGTTTAGGAGTAACTCAAGGATTTAGTTCATTTTTTGGAGGAACATCTTTATTAATTATGGTAGGTGTAGTGTTAGATACTTTGCAACAAATTGAAACTTATTTGTTGATGAGACAATATGATGGATTGATGAAAAGTGGAAGAGTGCAAGGAAGGCAAACAGTATCGCCTAGTACTATTTAATCGATAATAATTACGATCTTTACAAACCTGTTTAGCCAGTCTAAACAGGTTTGTTTTTTATCATGACGAGAAGAAATAATATGATCATTTATAAAACAGATGCGGAAGTTGCTTTAATGAAAGATGCAGCAGTTTTGGTAAGTAAAACACTTACTGAAGTTGCAAAAGTATTGAGGCCTGGCATGAATACTTTAGAGATAGATCAAATTTGTTCAGGCTTTATTAAAGATCATAAAGGGATATCCTCATTTTTAAACTATAGGGGTTATCCATTCACTATTTGTGCATCGGTTAATGATGTGGTTGTTCATGGGTTTCCTAATAAAGATCCATTAAAAGACGGTGATATAGTTTCAATTGATATGGGTGTTATTTTAAATGGTTGGCATGGAGATCATGCGTATACATTTATTATTGGAGAAGCAGATAAAGAAGCAATTAAATTAGTAAAAATTACCAAAGAAGCATTGTATAAAGGAGTTGAAAAAGCAACCATTAATAATCGAATAGGAGATATTTCTTATGCTATTCAGGAACATACAGAAATTAAAAATGGTTATGGAGTTGTAAGAGAATTAGTGGGACATGGATTGGGAAGAAGTTTGCACGAAGATCCACAAATGCCTAATTATGGTAAGAGAGGAACTGGACCTAAACTAAAAGAAAATTTAGTATTAGCTATTGAACCAATGATTAATCTTGGATCAAAAGATGTTTATACAGAAGATGATGGATGGACAGTTAAAACACGCGATGGTAAAGTATCTGTTCATTTTGAACATGATGTTTGTGTAAAACGACATCATGCAATAATACTATCTGATTATAGTATTATAGAAGCTGCAGAAAAGGCCAATAATAATTTGAATACGAGTTATTATTAGTTTATAATATTTCAATTTTAGAAATAGATGGCCTTTATCTCTACGTGTTTATTTAACACATTAATCCCTTTTTCAAAATTAGGTTTCTTTTAATTTTTACCATTCAAATAATTATTTAAAAAAACATTAATTTATTTGTTTGTAAGTTCAAGTAATAAGTGCAATTTTCTTTTGTAGCACTTGGTTAGGTGTTAAATAATTAAATTTTCTTACTGGTCTATCATTTAGTTTTTGTTCTACCTGTTTAACCTGATAATCTGTTATA
>Ga0209702_10006028_pt1 | contig 15939 bp, 19 predicted proteins | sample FRY01_FD_187210 | JGI IMG/M metagenome (GOLD analysis project Ga0209702, IMG submission 187210) | Freshwater microbial communities from Lake Fryxell liftoff mats and glacier meltwater in Antarctica - FRY-01 (SPAdes) (version 2) | ecosystem: Environmental > Aquatic > Freshwater > Ice > Glacier... | reverse complement strand
CGGAAAGCTGTGCGTAAAAATCCGCCATGGACAACTCGCGCGACTGCCCCTTGAAGCCGCCGGTGTCCAAGACACGGCTGCCCGGCGGCAGGGTAAAACTTTTGCCCAGCCGCTGCAGCGCGTCGAGCAGGTGCACAAAGCTGTAACTCGCGCCCAGCATCGCGTAAGGCTCGCCGGTCTGCTGAGCGCGCTCCAGCTCGGCGACCACGCGCGCGGCATCCAGCCCCTGCTGCGTGAGCAGGTAGTGGCTGGCATTAGTGCCAAACTCCCGCAGCGCCAGCGCCAGGTAGTGCGCCAGCGAAGAGTTGGGCAGCAATGTTTCATCGGGGAAAAGAATACCCATGCGGATTTTTTGATCGCTGCCCTGCATGAAGCGCTGGCGGAAGTTGCGGACCATCGACGCGTCGTACACCGCAAGTGTCGGGTGGTGGTGTTGGCCCTTGACCTCTTTTTGCGTGGTGCCGCTGGTCATGAAGGTTCGCTCGGCATCTGCCGCCGGGATACAGCTCAAGGTCAAGGCCTTGAAGGCGCTGATCGGCACGGCCGGAATGTCGCGCCAGCTTTTCACGGTGCGCAAGGTTTTGCCGCGCTGCTGGCAAAAGCGCTGGAACGGCAGGTTGTGCTGGTATTGGTGCGCAAAAATTGCCAACGCCTGTTGGTCGAAGGCCTCTTCGGGTGGCGCGTCACCGGCCATGAAGGCCAGCAGCTCAGCAATCAACGGGGAGGAAGCCATACGTCACGCTTTCGGTTGCCTGTTAAACACAAGTGCTCCGAAAGATGTGGCAGGCCCGCACCGGGTTGCTGACAGCTCTCCTTACGTCGGTATGAACCGATTCAAGTTCGCGGGTTTGGTTCTGACCATCTCAGCCACCCTTGCTGTCACCAGCAAGGCTGCACCCCGGAGCAAGGCAAATTCTAGCGGAATGCGCCCTGCCCCGGCGCCGCAACGCTCAATCCCGCTTTGCCCATTCGACAAATTCCGGCTGGTAGCCTCTGGATTTCAAAAAGTCCGCCATCGCGTAACCGGTGCCGGCTGGCCAGCACTTGACGTCTTCGTGCGCGTAGAGCTTGTAGTCCACCAGCTCGGGCGAGAGCTTGACCTCGCCATGGCCAACCGCGCTGTAGGCAATGATGATCTGGTTCATGCGCTGGAAGTCGTAAACGCCGATCAGCTTGAGGTCCGTCACGTCAAGGCTGGTTTCTTCCTTGACCTCACGGGTGATGCCGCCCTCGGGCGTTTCGCCGGCTTCCATGAAACCGGTGATCAGCGCGTACATCCTGGCGCTCCAGGCGGCGTTGCGTGCCAGCAGGATCTTGCCCTGGTATTCAATGATGGCGGCCAACACCGGCACCGGGTTGTTCCAGTGGGTGTAGTCGCAGGCCGGGCAGCGCAGGCGTTCGGTCTCGCCGCTGTCTTCCATCTGGGAAATCATCGCCAGTGGGGTCGCGCAATGGGGGCAAAACTTGAATTCATGGGTCATGACACTGGTATCCTCATCCGAATCGAGATGTAAAAATTTGGTCCCCGTCATCCCGGACTTGATCCGGGATCCATGCCACAGGAACCACCTGCCTGGTCAACGCGGCATGGATTGCGGGTCACGCCCGCAATGACAACGCTGGGTGGTTCAAGCGGGAAAAACACCGGTCGACAGGTAACGGTCACCGCGGTCGCAGACGATGAAAACAATCACCGCGTTCTCGACGGTTCTGGCGATCTCCTGCGCGACCCAGCAGGCGCCCGCGGCCGAGATGCCAGCGAAGATACCTTCCTCCCGTGCCAACCGGCGACACATGTCTTCGGCGTCCGCCTGGCTGACCAGCACCGTTTCGTCGATGTGGCGGGGGTCGTAAATTTTCGGCATGTAGGCTTCGGGCCATTTGCGGATGCCGGGGATGCGCGAACCTTCGCTGGGCTGCGCGCCGATGATGCGGATCGCCGGGTTTTTCTCTTTGAGAAAACGCGAGACGCCGGTGATGGTGCCCGTGGTGCCCATGGCGCTGACGAAGTGCGTGACCTTGCCCGCCGTGTCCGCCCAGATCTCAGGGCCGGTGGTTTCGTAGTGGATGCGCGGGTTGTCCTGGTTGGCAAACTGGTCCAGCACGCGGCCCTTGCCGTCTTTGGCCATCTGCCCCGCCAGATCGCGTGCGTTTTCCATGCCGCCACTTTTGGGCGTGAGGATCAGTTCGGCGCCAAAGGCCTTCATGGTCTGCGCGCGTTCAATCGACAGGTCCTCCGGCATGATGAGCACCATGCGGTAACCCTTGATGGCTGCGGCCATGGCCAGCGCGATGCCGGTGTTGCCGGAGGTTGCCTCGATCAGTGTGTCGCCGGGTTTGATCTCGCCGCGCTCTTCAGCGCGCTTGATCATGGACAGCGCAGGCCGGTCTTTCACCGAGCCGGCGGGGTTGTTGCCTTCGAGCTTGCCGAGGACCACATTGTGGCGTTGGGTGTTGCTGTCGGCCTGGATACGTTGCAGTGCGACAAGCGGCGTTTTGCCAATGGCGTCTTCTAAAGTCGGGTAAGTCATACCCTGCACTGTGCCATAATTTGCCTCTTCGCTTCTTGCAGCCCGGGTGGTGAAATTGGTAGACGCAGGGGACTCAAAATCCCCCGCCGAAAGGCGTGCCGGTTCGATTCCGGCCCCGGGCACCAGATACAGGCCCTTCCTTAACGGAAGTGTAAAGCGCCACATGGTTTGATGAATCACGTCAGATGGTTTGATGTTGCAGATCATCTGACGGCCCATTTGAACCTCTCGTCCGTGCCTGAGCCTGTGGATAACTCTTGTTCTACGGCTCTTGAAACCCCGTTTAATGACCTATCACTGGCTTGGATCGACCCTCCAGATCGGCCCAGGAGGCACGATCTCGGACTGGGCAATGGTAATGGGTCAACCAGACACCGCGAGGGCTCCAGGGCCGGAAGCGACAAGGCCAGCGCTTCGCTGGCCTTCCTCTCTATATAGCCCTGCTTCACATCCGGTGCAGCACCCGCTCTTCGCTGGTCAGCCCGCCGACCGCTGCCAGGCACTCCCTGAGCTGGTCGTTAAGGTGGTTGATATCTCCTGCATAGCCCCAGTTGGTTGGCGCTGCCTGCGCCTTGGCGGCGTGGTCGGTGAGGGCCTTGGCCAGACGGCCCAGGAGCTGCTCCGATTCGGCCTGTGCGGCTGCGTAGGCCTTGAGTGCTGCGGTGGCTTTCATGCTTGACCTGCCTTGCAGCCGTTGCAGCTTTTAGCGGCGTTTAAACCGGCTTCAAATGCGGCTTCAAGTGCAGCCTCGGCGCTCCATACCGCGAGGTCATGAAAGTCAAGGCTGTCGCTCTTTTGACGGGTCAGCGTTTGAATGCCAAGGTGCTGTTTGGCGATGGCCTGGATGGCGGCGGTGCGGGTCATAAACGTCCTTTGTTGATGCCCCCAGTACCGCTCTGTTTTGGCACCCCATCAAGCACTATTTGAAGTGCCAGACTACGCTGGTCTGGCATGTCATTTGCCCGGCTCAAAGTTGGCGATCAACAGCTCGCCTTTGGGCTCCCGGCCACGGCCCGAAGCGCCCACCGTGTAGTTGATCGTCAGCCGCTTCATGGCCAGGCCCTTGAACGCCTGGCGCATGGCCGGGATGTCGTTGACGCTGACCACCGCCTTCCCCTTCATCGTGCGCAGCAGTTCGGCCATGCGGCCGTATTGCTCCAGACCAAAATCCACGCCGTAACCCTCGGTGCCGTAGTACGGCGGGTCCAGATAAAACAGGGTGTGCGGGCGGTCGTAGCGGGCTATGCAGGCCGCCCAGTCGAGCTGCTCGATGGTGACCTGGTGCAGCCGCAAATGAACGGCACTCAAGTCCTCTTCCAGCCGCAGCAGATTGAGCCTGGCTTTGGACGTGGTGGCCACGCCAAAGGTCTGCCCATCGACCTTGCCGCCGAAGCCCAGCTTCTGAAGGTAAAAGAAACGCGCCGCGCGCTGAATGTCGGTCAACGTGGCGGGCGGTGTGGCCTGCAGCCAGCCGTACATCTCGCGGCTGGCCAGCGACCATTTGAATTGCCTGACAAACTCTTCCAAGTGGTTTTGCACCACCCTGTAAAGCCGCACCAGGTCGCCATGCACGTCGTTGAGCACCTCGACCTTGGCGGGCTCCTTAATGAAGAACAAGGCCGCCGCGCCGCAGAAGGCCTCGACATAGCAGGCATGCTCTGGAAACAGCGGCAGGATGTGCTGCGCCAGGCGGCGCTTGCCACCCACCCAGGGCACCAGTGGCGATGCCTGCACTTCCAGCGAATTTTTAAGGAGCGCCTGAGCGCCTTTGAGCTTTGTCATTGTTGCTTCCAACGTTTGACGCTCGGTGGCGCTCAGGTGTGGGGCTCGGGCTGCTGTGATCAGCGGCACTGGCTCTCATAAAACTGTTCATGGTGCCGCACCTGGGGCACTTGATTTCAAGCCTGGTGTAGCTGCCTTCGGCCAGCTTGCGCTGGCATTGGCCACACCGAATCTCATCCAACTTATCTTGCATGGCATCACCGTTATGATGGCCCGGCCTGTACAGGTGGCAGGGTCTCTGGTCGATACCGTGCGTCGTCACGGTGGAGGCGGGGGCTTGAGGTGTTAGTGCACCGCAGGCCTTCGCCCTGTCTTTTTTTAAATCGCTTTAATCGCGTCCTTGCGCCCAAAAATCGCAAGCTCCAGGTCTGCCGGCGAAGGCACCTCGGCAAACCGCACAGCCCAGCCGTTGGCGATCAGGTCATTGGCCAGCATCTCCGAGCAGATCACGCCGTCCGCGTTGCGAGTGCTTTTACCCACCAGGTGGTAAAACCAGCGTAGGCCAAACAGCATGTAATCGACCATGCCGTATTGCGCATCGTCGGTATCAAGTTGGTGGTCCAGGTAGTCCGCCGTGATCGTCACTGGGCAGTCCACCACGATGACGCGCTCGGCTGGATACAGGCCCGGCCAGAGCCGACGACGGCGGATCAGGTTCATGTCCCAAAACTTGATGCCATCGGTGATGCCCACCTGGTAGCACGTCGAGCCAGTGAACAGCTTGGTCAGCTTTGAGCTGGCGCGCTCGCCGTAGATAAAAACGATTTGCATGGCCGCGCTCGATCAGCCCACAAACACCGCTGGCCAGCCGGTCGAGTAGTCATAGGCCGCAGGGTCAGCCGATGCCTCCATCGCCGCGCGGTGCGCTCGCGCTGCGTCGTCGATCGCTGCGATTGCCTGGAAGCCTGAGCCCAGAATCTGCGCAGCCAGCGCGGCTGTCATGTCTACGGTCACGCCCTGGCTCATCGTGCGCCACGCAGGCCGCAGTACGGCGCCGGGCGGTAATGCAGACCCGACGAGAATTAGGGCCGTGTATTCGCCTGCGGCTTGCTGCGTCGAGAGAAACCAGTTTTCGCCAACTTTGACCCCGCCGTCGAAACGACGCCGGGCGCGCTCGGACTTTATGCGCTCCCAGACTTCTGCAGCGGTTGCCTTAGGCGGATCGGCCAGTACCGGTTTGCCACTGGCGTCGGCGACGATGCGCTTGCCTGTTAATTGCCCTGCTAACAGTGCTGCGTGCTCTGCCTCGGTTATTTCGACGGAGTCAGTAGGCGCGCTGTCGCCGCGAAGATACATCCCCCCACTTGATTGCGCATAACGGTATTTCATTATTTTTCCTTATTTTCCAATGGCCCAGTAGCCAAAATTTTCAGATTGCCCTGCGCCGGTCGAGGCGTTATACATGGCCACATTAGTGCCCGAGACGCTAAAAGAGACCATGTTGATAGTCGTGTTGCCATTCCCACGAATGCATGGAAAGCATGCATAGCACGCTGTTGGAAACGACAGTGAAAACGTAGCGGAACCCCCGCCAGCACCACCGGTCACACCAGTACCCCAACAAATTTGCAAGCTTCCGAGCCATGACGGAAACCTGATGTGCCCAATACCAGCAAACAAGACATGAAACCCCGCCGCAGTCGCAATCGCCGCCATCGAATTACGTATCCACCCCGTAGAGGCAACCCGCGTGCTGTTGTCAGCACCAGCGGCATCATTGGCAGCAGTGGCCACCGCCGGATTAAGCAGCACCCACCGGTCCAGCGTCAGGTCGTATTGCAACTGCAGCAAGTGCCCGGCCCCGGCAATGTCACCAATTGCCAGCGCCAGGTTGTTGCCCTTGACGATGGTTTTAAGGGCCGTACCGTCGGCCTTGAATGTCGGTGTCGTCGTCGCGTTGGCAGACGCTGCGCGCACGGACACAAGCGAGCCGTTGACTAGCGCAGTGACCGGCGGCGTGAAGACGCCGGTGATCGAATCCGCCGTGCCACCGGCCGCGCACACCGCGCCGGCCCGGCGGTGCACCATGATGTCGATTGCTTGCCTCACCTGATTAAGCGTAGCGGCCGAAGGCACCAGGCCCGCGCCTTCAATGATGGCTAGGTGCTCTTCCTGCGATCCGTTTAACCACGCTGCATTGAAGTCGGTCGGGACGATGCCACCGGCGACGTTGCCGTCTTTCCAGCCGTGCTTGCCTGCGCCGAATAAATCCGGGGCCTTTGTTGCTGTACTGATGCGATCCATGCGTGAACTCCTTATGCCGTGTAGGCGAATGAAACATTGGTGTGGGCGGGCTTGCGCTCTCTGATGGGGCACTCGATCAGGGACGCCTGGTAAATCTGCAGAGCGTCATTGCAGTCATCGTTGCAGTTCATCAACCGCACGTCAGTTGCGGCATGCGGAATATTCAAACGCCAGGCAAAGCGGTCTGCCGGGCTGTACAAAGCGTCGTTACAGTCGTCATTGCAGTTCATTGGCCTGAACTCCGTGACGGTGCATCCAGGCTCGCCCAACAGCGCGGCCAGCGCGACGAAATAGGCCGCTGACTGCCCGCCTTGCTCAACCAGGCGCTGGGCGGCGACTCGCCTGCGGTCTGCCATAGACAGGTTCTGGCCCACCAGGCATTTATCGGGCAGGCCCAGCAGGCGCTCCCAGTCCGTTAGCAGCTCGTCAGCGACCCTGGCATCCGCCTCGTCAACCAGACTGTCAAACCGCCCGCTGGCGCGCGCCAGCTCTTCGGCCAGTGCCGCCAGGGTATTGGTGGTCACACCACCGGGCTCGCGCGACCAGGCCGCACCCTGCGGCATGAGCGCCTGCAGTTGTGCCAGGTATTGCGCTGCCGTCAAAGCCATGTGATGGCCCCAAAGGTGCTGATCTGGCCCAAAGCCAACACCACGTCGGCGGCGGGCGCCGTCATGTTGTAGTTGGTCTCGCCGGCGGCCAGGCTGATGGCCTCGCGGATATGGCTGAGCAGCAATGTGCCGCCCGGAATCGCCACGCGCCGAACCAGGTCGCGCAGCTCGGCCTCGACGGCCGCCTTCACGGCCAGCGTGTTCGGCGTGACGCCGATGGTGCAGTTGAGCACCACCGCAACCGGCGCCACCACGGTCAGTGCGGCCGTCACTGGTCGGCGGGCGTCGATGTAGGTCTGAACGGCGGCCACCTCGGCAGCGTCGGGGATGGCCGTCGCAGCATCATCGTCGCGCATGATGCGCACCGTCACAGTGCCGGCACCCAGCTCTTGGGGGTAGGCCCAGGCGCGCGTCACGCCGGCCACATCCTTGGCCCAGTTGACGTAGTCGAAGTCTGCGCCGCCATGCGGCGCGTCCTGGATGCGGGCCACCAGGCGCTCGCGCAGGCTGGCGTCAAACTCGGTATCGCTCCCATCCACCACACCGGCGCCGCTCACAATAGCGGCCGTGTTGACGCCTGCCACGGGTGTGACAAAGCTCAGCGAGGTGCCTGCTGCCGTGTTGCCCGAAACGCCAGCAACCGCCGCAAGCAAAGGCAGCACCGCCGCGCCCGCAACAAGGGTGGTATCGGCCGTCACGCTGAATTCAGCGCCATCGCTGCGGGTCAGCAGCGTGCCGGCGGGCACGACGGAGCCAGTTACGCCGGTAATCGCAGCCTGGCGCACGGCCTTCTGTGCGGCCTTGCGCGTCACGCCCCAAATGCTCGCCCAGCGGTCCAGGTATTCGGCTTCGGCCGTGTCCGGGAAAACCTGGCGCGCCGTGAAGTCAAGCGCGCCATACAAGCCATGCACGCTGCCGGCCAGCAGGCGGGCGATCACGTTCAGGTTGCTGCGGCGCAGCCGGGCATCCCGGCCTGGCAGGCGGCTCTCGATGTCCGTGGTGTTGCGCTCTATGAGCTGCGGGAGTGTGGGCCGGGTGAATGGCATTCAATTGCCCTTCCAGAAAACTTCAAACTGATATTTCGTGACCGGCTTGCCGGCGCGAGAGATCTCCACCACCATCACCATCACGCCGTCGCGGCCTGGCATCCAGGAGGTGGCGACAATCACGCCCCGCGCAATGCCATCGTCCAGCAGCCAGGCCAGCGCCTCCTTGGCGAAGTCTCGGGCCTTGAGCAGAGTGGCTTGCGTTTTTTTCTCGCGCGCCAGCAACCACAGGCGCGAGCCAATGCGGTCGCCCTCAACCTCGGCAAAGCTGTCGCCCCACCAGCCTCGTCGGTCATGGCCGGTCGCGTCTGCCGGCAGGTCGGCCACCTCGGCACGCCGGTCGGTGAAGAGGCTGATGATCACTGCGGTCTGCAGGCCTTCGTCTTCAGTCAGGCCGGGTCCGGCAGGGTCAAGCGCCCAGTCGAACCGGAAAGAGTTCGGGTCGGCGATCAGTTGAGTGGCGATGTCACTCATATCGGTGCCGAAGTGTTAGAGCCGCCGGCCTGCACGCCGCCGTGTACGTGCGTGGCCAGCGACTTGCCAGCCCCGCTCACATTGCCCACAGCCACCACGGTGCCGCTAACCTGCAGGTGGCCGTTGATCTGCACCAGCGGCGCGGTGATGGTCAGCTTGGCGCTATGCACAATCTCGATGCCGTTTTCCTTGAGCAGTATGAAATTGCCCCACTTGTCGTACACGCAAGACTCGCCCGTCAGCAGCCCCAGCTTGCGGTAGCGCCGGTCGTCCACTGCAACCAGAATCACGTGGTCGCGGTTACCGGCCACGGACAGCGCCACACCTTCGGCACCGGCCTCGGGCACGCTGGTAAAGCCAAAGTTCTGGAAGCGCTCCACGTTGTCACGCACCTCGTCGTCCAGCAGGCTCACCTGGGCTGACTGCATCTTGGTAGCGTCGTTGATCAGCTCAACCACCGCGCGGCCGATGCTCAGCATCACGCGGCGCATCATCGGGTCCAGGGCGCGTTTGAGCGGGTTCATTTGGCCTTCTCCGCCGTGGCGGGCTTGGTGCTGGTCTTGGCCGTGTCCCACTTGAACTTGTCACCGCCTGAGCCGCCGGAGCCACCCGTGGTCTCCTTCAGCGGCAGCAGCTTGTAGGCGTCGGGGCTGGTCAGCGCCAGCTCGCAAAACGTGCCGCTGTCGTCCAGGGTGTAAGCCACTTTCTTGATCAGCAGATCGGTGTCCAGCCGCAGCCACGGGTCTCGCACATGCACCAGCTTGTTCGGCTCCCACAGGCCGTCCGCGTGCGCCCAGCCCTGCACCTTGCAAGTGATATCGTTGCTGCGCGCTGCGCGCACACTGGCCTCCCACAGCACCCGGTCTTTCAGCGATGCGGCCACGTCCTGGCTCTCGCTCACAACAATCAGCGGGCGGTAGCGCTTGACGCCCGGGTCCTTGGCCTCGGCCTTCACCTGGCTTGCCGCCTTGCCGTTAAACCAGTCGCCGCCGGCAGACTGGCCCTTCATGGTGTAGCTGCTGAAGCGCTCGCGGTAGCTCAGCGTGCCCGACGACTCCAGCAGGTTCTGCCCCAGCACAAGCGGCGTGCTGATGCGCTCGGTGCTGGCGCGGGCAAGCACCAGGTTGCCCAGGCCGTCGCTGGTCACCAGCACAGCGCGGATGCGCGCCATGCGCTCAATGGCTTCAAACACGGTTTCACCCTGCTGCAAAGCAAAGTTGGGGAAAGCCTTGCCGGTGTCGGTTTGGGTCAGCACCTTGATGCCGAATGGCTGGCACAGGTCAGCGGCAATCTGCTCCAGCTTGCGGCCCGACCACTGGCCGGCAGGCTTCACCGCGCTGCAGTCCACCAGGTCGGCCGTCTTGTCGCGGCCCCGCACCGCCACGTCATGCTTGCTGGCGCTGTAGCTCAGCGTCATCTCGTCCACATAGCCGGTCACCACCGTGGTGCCGGCCAGCAGCACGGTGCATTCGTCGCCCGGCGCGATCTCGCGCGCGGTGCGCTGCTCGGGCCACAGCTCGGTCACATTCAACTCAAACATGCCGCTGCACTGCTCCATGCCGCGCTCCAGGCGCATGCTGGTCCAGCCGCCATAGATCATGCCGTTGACTTTGAGCTGCAGCTCAAGCATCAGCCAATACCTCCAGCGGACGGCCACCAGGCACAAAGCCAGGATGGCGCACCTTGTTGCGGGCGATGATCTCCTGGTCGCGGCTCGCGTCCTCGTACAGCGCATAGGCCAGCGCCAGGGCTGGCTGGGTGACCAGCGGAGTGACGGTGGTCGTCCTGGCCAGGTCGGCGCCGCGCACTGTGATGTCTCGTATCACGGCGGACCGCAGGGTCACCAGCGCTTGATAGACCTGGTCGTTGCCGGCAGTCTCGGCCAGCACGTCGAGCTGGTCTGCCAGCTGCTCGCGCACGGTGACCGCTTCCACATAGCCGGTGAACTCGATCTGGCTGGCATTGCGCGCCGCTTCAATGACGGCCGCGCGCTGCACCAGGGCGCTGACAGCCGCCTGGTTAGCCGCTTGCTGGATGCGGCTGGGTGTGCTGGGTGTGCTGGGTGTGCTGGGTGTGCTGGGTGTGCCGGGTGTGCTGGTCGGCACCGGATCTGCATCGTCGCCGAAGTCGAAGAGCTTGCGCAGAAGGCCAAGCCCGGTGGACGGCAGCTCAAACAGCCCGGCCAGGCCCGACACGAGCCCGGTGAGCGCGCTTCCCAAGGCTCGGGGCCCTTGCATCAACGAAGCCAGCCCGGAGCGCACACCGGCAATCAAAGGGCCGAAAGCAGACGCCAGGTCAGGCAATGCCGGCAGCGAGCCGCTCAGGCTCTGGATCGCGTCAAGGGCATCGCCCAGGCGAAAGCCCGCGGCTTCTGTGACGAACTCGGGGAAGCCGCCAATGTCAAACGATTCCGAAAAGTCTTCCAGGCTCGCGTCCATCGCCAGATCCGCAGAAAGGTCGACCTGCTGAGCGGTGTCAAGCTGCGCGCTGGGGTAGGTCAGCTCGCCAGCTTCGACACAGGTGATCGAAAAGCGCGCCATGCCGCCTTCGGCAGTCGTTTCTTTGACCTTGAATTCCAGCACCGTTACGGTACGCTCGCCCAGGTAAGGATGCACCAGGCGGCGGGCGCCAGGTTGCTCCAGGGCGTCGGTCAAAGCGTCCCGCGCCTGCATGTAGGTCGGGCCCAGCACGAGACCTTCGACCGTAAAGCTGCGCGCTTTGCGGCCCAGGTCCTCGACGAACGGCTTGTCCCGCAGCGGGTACTCATGCACGACCGCGCGCCGGCCGTAGCTGCCCTCCGTTCCTTCCACGAAGAACGGCACACCATCAATGGTGGCTTGTTGAACTTCCTGAAGCCAGCTCATGCGCCTGCCATCGACATGCCGGTGTACACGCTGTAGTCCACGTCCGGGTTGTTGCTCTTGACCTCGGCCACGCGGGCGCGGCCCTCCTGGTCAATCCGGATTTTCAGCGTTCCGCCTACGTCGGCCTTGGCGGTAGAGCCGGTGGGCAGCGCGCTGGGCGCCCAGTTTCCTGATGCGCCGCTGCGTTGGGTAGAAGGTGCCCAGCCACCGGTGGCGCCGCTGGGCGCGTCAGGGGCCAGAGCGCTGCCGCCAGTGGCGCCGATGGGCGCGTCAGGGGCCGGAGCGCTGCCGCCAGTGACGTTGCCCATCGCGTCCATGTCGTACTGCATGCCGCCAGCGCCGCCCGAGTCCGCAGAAAAAGCGCCTTTCACCGTGTCGATCACTTTTCCAGCAAAGGCAAGGATCGCGCCCAGCTTGCCGGCGATGAAGTTGTAAACCGACAGAAAAGCCGATTTAACCCCCTCCCAAAGGCTGATGAAGAATGCCTTGATCGGCTCCCAATTTCGATAGATCAGGTACACCGCACCGGCGATCAGCGCAATCGCGGCCAAGAACCACCCAAGCGGCGTGGCCATGAGGGCGAAGCCAAGGGTCCAGATCGTAGGAATAATTGCAAGCATTGCGGTGCCAAGCGCGTACACGCCAATTGCCAGCTTCACGCTTATCAGCGTGGCCACCACATAGATGACGTTTTGCCAGCCGCCCATCGCCTGAGCCACCATGTGAGCAGCCCCGGCGATCATGACCATTGCTCCGGCGATCTTGCCCATTTGCGCGAAAAAGCCAGGCAGGGCGTTGACGATGTTGCTGATAGTCAGGCCTATCTTCTCGCCCCACTCAACTCGGCCTGCAACGCCCATCTCGGTGATCTTCTTGACTATCGAATCCAGTGCCGGCAGCGCGGCCTTCGTGATGCTGGTCATTACAGCAACGATCGACTTCTTCATATCGCCGAAGTTGTCGTTGAATTGCGAGAAAGCGTCAGCCGTCGGGCCGTCCACCACAGCGCCCAAACGCACCGCTTCCTTGTAGAGGCCTCTCAGCCCGTCACTGCCCTGGTCAAGTGTCTGCTTTAGCTCCGTGCCGCTACGGCCCATCAAGGCCATCATGACCGCGATCTTCTTCTGTGCGTTTTGCCCGACATCGCCGACCGCCTGAAACTTGTCGGCGATGGTTTCAAACACCTCGCCAGCATTCATTTGCTTGAGCTTGTCCAGCGGGATGCCCACGCGCCCGAACCACTCCGTCGCTTCCTTGCTGCCGTTGATGGCCTGCACCATGTTCTGGCTTAAGAACTTCAGCGCCTGGCCCATATCTTCCTGGCTAGATCCGGTTTGCTCTGCCGCGTAGCCCATCTTTTGGTAAACCTCGATGGACATGCCCAGTTTATTGGCAGCCTCGTTGGCCCGGTCAATCTCATCGACAGTGCGCTTCATCGCGTAAAAAGCCGAGCCTGCAGCGATGGTCACCACGCCCAGAGTATTTGCCACGCCCTGCGCAGAGTTTGACAAGGCCCTACCGCGTTCCGAGATCTCGCCCCACTGCCTCTGCAGGCGAAAGCCCATTAGCCGGCCGAAGCGAAACGCCACCTGATCCATAGAGCGCGAAACCCGCTTTGCGGGTTCGTTGATCCGGTCCACCGCCTGGCCCACCTTGCGCAGCGGCGCGGTCGCCTTGTCGATGGCCTCCAGGATGAAGGCGAGCTTGAGGTTGCTCATGGGTCCAGTTCGTTATGAAGGGGTGTTCAATTGCTTGTGAATGCGCGCCGCCTGGTGGTGCCACTCCATCAGCTCGTCCATGTCCAGTGCGTCAAGCTCGGCCAGGGAGAAGTGGAAGGTGTAGGCCACCTCGGCGACTACATCTCGCCAATTGCCTGGACACCCCCGATAAAACCCGCAGCGATGATCCCTGCGTTGGTGAAGTCCTCGGCGTCGAGCGCATCGACAGTGCTGGGCGGCAGCTTGCTTGACTTGGCAATCATCACAGCCATCATCTCGCCCTCGCCGCGAGCTTTGGCATTGCCGATCTCGCGCATGGCCTTGCCGCTCATGCGGCCCATGTCCAGGGTGGTGATCTTCTCGACCACCTCGCCGGCCGCGTTCTTGAGCTCCACCGGGTGAAGCAGCGTGTAGGTCTGGCCGTTCATACGCCCATCTCCTCGGCAGGCATGCCGGCAAACTTCAGCGGCACCTTGCCGCCGTCGCCGTCCGTGGCGACCGGTGGCTCGGTGAGGAAGGCGTTCTTGGCCACCCAGGTCTGGCCGGTGTCGGCCTCGAAGGTGATGGTCACGTCTGCCAGTGCCTGGAGGCGCGCCAGGCTGGTCTGCGGGCCAATGGCGATCTCGCACTCCAGCATCGACTCCTTGGGCTGCTCGCTATAGCCCAGGATCTTGTTGTTGCCCTTGATCACCGTGCGGGTCACCCCGCCGATGTCCATCTTGGCGCCTGGCATGGTTTCCAGAAGATCGCCGTCTGCCTTGATATAGGCCTTGCCCAATCGCATTGTCATGTGAAGCTCCTTGAAGTGGCTATGGCTTAGAGCCGGAATTGCAGCTGGGCAGCAAACACGCGGAACTGGTTGACGCAGTCAGGCGGGATCACCGCGTCGACGCGGTTGGGATCGCTGCCGTTGCGCTCGACGATCAGGTCGCGCTTGAACTGCTCAAAGTTCTCAGCCAGGCCGGCGTCCTCCCAGTCACGGAACAGCAGCAGCAGCTCGGCCCGGATGATCAGCGGCGTCACGATGGCCTGGCCGGCGCCGTAGCGCGTGCCATCGTTGGCCAGCTTGTAGCGGGGAAACTTCAGACCGATCCGGCTGCGCACGCTAAAGCGCAGGTAAGCGATGGTGCGCAGCGTCTCCACATCGCGGTAGCTCGCGTCAGGGATGCCGAAGGCGTTGGTCTTGTACGTGGTGACCAGGCGCTCGATCAGGCAGCGCCCGCCCGCATCGACGATGAAGGTCGCCGCGCCGTCGCCCAGGTGGATGTTGCGCTCGTCCAGGGTGTAGCGGTCCTGCTCTGCAGGCGCCGGCATGCCGGTGAGCACCAGGGTCTGCCGAGGCCGTGCCGGGTCCGGCTCAAACGCGTCGACCGCACCCAGGATGGCGGCAATTTCCCACGGCGGCATGGGGCTCTTCTGCCCGCCCATGATGTGGATGTTCTCGTGGTTGCGGGCGTCCACCAGCGTGTCGATGGCGGCGTGCGTGCCGGCAGCGGCGGCAAAGGCCTGGCCCTCCTTCTGCACCAGCGGACCGTTGCGCAGGCTCAGCTCGGTTTCCAGCAGCGTCAGGTTGGCCGCGTCGGTCCACGGCATGATGAACGTGTGGTACTGCTCGGCACCAATTGCAGCGATGGCTGTTGAAACGACCGGGTTGGCGGTGCCGCCCGTCATGGCCACAATCGCCACAACCAGCCCCGTCGGAACCTGCTCACCGAAGTAGTAGTTCAGGCGCAGGTCGATGTGGTTGCCGTTCTCGCCCTTGTGGCGAGCGGTCAGGGTAACCACACCCAGGGCGGCTGCAGCCGTCACGTCCAGATCCGTGTCCGCATTGATCGCTGCAGCCACGGCCGTGGCCACCTGGGCAACTGTCATGCCGGTAGTGATGCCGACCTGCACACGCCGGAACCCGATGTACAGGTTCAACGTTCCGTTGACAGTGGGCGAGCCGGTGAAGGTGATGGTGCCGGTGGCCAGGGCGCCGGCAGCGTTGTCGTCCAGCGCGCAGGCCCAGCACTCGGTGAAGTTGTTGGCTGTGCGCAGGCGCGACAGCATGTGGCTCAGCATCGAGCCGCGCCCGAAAGCCGCCTCGGCCTGCGCAGGGCTGGTAATGCGCATGGGCACGCCCTGGGCCACGGCGCCGGCAGCCAGGCGCTGGCCGAACACCATGATCTTGTGCTTGATCACCGGCAGGCCCTGCTGGGCCCGCGTGTTGTCAAACTCGATGTATTGACCTGGTACGAGCAGGTTGATCGGGATTTGGTTGAAGCTGACGGTCATGGCTGGTTAATCCTTCTTGTAAGCGGGTTTGACGCTGGACGCGGCAGCTGCGGCAGCAGGCGCCTTGCCTTCGGTCACGTCCTGGTCGCCGATGCGGCGGATCCAGTACGTGTCCAGCTCCACCGTCTCGCCCTCGGCGGGGAGCGGTGCCTTGGTGGCAGGGTTCACCACGCGCAGGCCGGGCGCGGGGGTCAGGTAGGCGGTCGTCTTGGGCATGGGTTCTCCTGGTCAAAAAGTGGTGGGCTGGGCAACACCGCGCACCAGGCACATGAAGCCCGTCTGCAGGTCGGTCTTGCCGGTGGCTATCCAGCGCTGGTCCAGCGTCGGGCTCAGGGTGGCCTGCAGCTGCTCGACGAGCCGCCCAACTTCGTCGCCCTTGGCCTTGATCTTGTTGA
>Ga0209702_10006025_pt1 | contig 15944 bp, 12 predicted proteins | sample FRY01_FD_187210 | JGI IMG/M metagenome (GOLD analysis project Ga0209702, IMG submission 187210) | Freshwater microbial communities from Lake Fryxell liftoff mats and glacier meltwater in Antarctica - FRY-01 (SPAdes) (version 2) | ecosystem: Environmental > Aquatic > Freshwater > Ice > Glacier... | reverse complement strand
AGATATCTACCCTAAAACATTCTATTACAAGTAGTTAATTATTTTAAATGGTATTAGATTCTTCTAGATTTAAAAATATTTTCAGAGAATGCTTGTTCCTACAAAGAACACTAAAGTGATGACACAATCGGTATACTATATTTTTCACTTTTTGACACTCATCAAATACTCATACGCTTCTTGAATAATTAGAAATCTTTTTTGAGCAGAAAATTGTTGTTCTTCGTTTTTAGCATCAAATTTATCTGGATGATGAATCATGACCAATCTTCTGTATGCTTTTTTAATTTCTCGTATTGAAGCATTTTCATCAATCCCAATCACACTAAAACAAATATCTAATTTTGTTAAATTAATTGGTTCAGCACTGAGTTCATGCTTAACATATCTTGATAATAAAGCATCTAATTCTTTTTGTTCGAGCTTCAACAATCGCATCAACTCCCTTAGTAACCACAATTCATTCGCGACTAATGCCCCATCTTTCATTGCAACTTCAAGCATCAGTGAAATTAGTTTCATTTTTTCTTCAGAAGTTTCAATTTTATCATTAATCCAATCACAAACAGTATCAACTTGAATTGGAAATTTCAAGGCAAATTTCATCACCCAATTAACATCAAAACTAGGCTTTGTAAACTCTTTATTGACAAACGAAACAACAAACCGTACTTTCAAAGAAGTATCCCTCACGTCTCTTCTTATCATATTGGCTGACAGGCAGATATAAGCCTTAATTAAATTACTAGTTGTAAAAGGAAGTTTAGAAGGGAATATCCCTTTTTTCCATTCTTTATTCTTAAAACGATCCTTAAATAAAATATAAGAAACAACAAACAGCCCTACCATCACGAGCAAAAGCAAAATGTTTCCAATCGCTTTTTCTAAATCACTCGGTCCTAATTGAATCTCTGGTTGAATGGGCATTTATTATATTTGGGTCTAAAAAAAAAGCTACCTCTAATGAAGTAGCTTTTTATCAATTTGTTTATAATGTTATTTTTTACGTGCGTTTTTTTGCTCTTGTTGCAATTTTTGCATTTGCTCTAAACGCTCTTGAAACTTAGATTTTTTCTTAACTGTAGTAGATTTCTCTAATTTTTTAGCTGCCATTTTAGCTTTCAATTTATCTTCATCAACAAAGAACTGCTTAATAGCAACCATCATTAAAATTGAAATCAATGTTGAAATGAAATAGTAGTAACTTAAACCTGCAGAATAATCATTGAATACAAAAATCATCATTACAGGAAAAATGTACATAATCACTTTCATATTCGGCATTCCTGGTTGTTGTGGTTGCTGAACATTTCCACTGTTTAAATAGGTATATACCAAAGTTGTAGCAGCCATTAACAACGTAAACAAACTCATGTGGTCTCCGTAAGGCCAAATATTTACACCAAAATTCCAAATAGAATCATACGATGACAAATCCTCTGCCCAAAGAAATGTTCTTTGTCTCATTTCAAATGCAGCTGGAAAGAAACGGAAAACCGCTAATAAAATCGGCATTTGAATTAACATTGGTATACAACCCGCTAAAGGACTCGCACCCGACTCTCTGTAAAGCGCCATCATTTCAACTTGTTTTTTCATTGCGTCATCCTTGTTAGGGAACTTTGCATTTAACTCGTCAATTTCTGGTTTTAAAATACGCATCTTAGCAGATGAAACGTACATTTTCCATTGAATAGGCATTAAGATTAATTTCAACACCAGCGTCAACATTAAAATAGCAATTCCAATCCCCATTCCTGTGTTAGCGAATATGCTAAAAATAGGTTCAACAGCATACATGTTTATCCATCTGAATAATCCCCATCCAAAATTGATAATATCATCATACCCTTGATCATACGTTTTTAATAATTTAAAATCATTTGGTCCAAAATACCAATTCATTTTTACAGAAGCATTTCCAGTATTAGCAACATTTAAATTCATTGTAGCAGAGAAATCTTTCAAATTTGAATTGATTTTTTTATCTCCAGACGCATAAGCTTTTACATTAAACTTTGAGCCTTCTTTCCCAAAACCATTTTCTGGACGAAGAATTGAAGAGAAATAACTTTGTTTGAAAGCTACCCATTTAATTTTTTCTTCCGCTTCTTGGTAATCATCCGAGGTTTCACTCAAATAATCCAATCCTTTCTCTTCATTCATAAAACATATAGTAGAAACCATACGTTGAGATTTAAACAATCTCTCAGTTTTTCTGAAAGCAGTATTCCATTTCAACTGAACATTTTGAGGAGCAACTTTACTTCCAAAACCCTCTAAATCAATCGAATAATCTAAATCATAAGCGTCTTTTTTTAACGTATATGTATATTCAATTGTTTGACCTTCATTAGGAGATACAGAGAACGTGATAGAGTTTTTAGATTGTTTTTCAACTTCAAATCCTAAATTACCTGTTCTAAAATTCTTTCCATTTATTGGGAAAACAAGTTCATTTGAAGCATCACCATCTTGAAACAATTTCAAAGGAATTTTCTTCCCTTTATTATCTGCATAATTAGCATATGTTTCAAACTCTTTCAAGTAAACCGCTGCAACCTTACCTCCTTGGGTAGAAAAATCAACGATTAACTTTTCATTCTCTAAACGAATAAGCTCTCCTTTTTCAACTACCAAAGAACTTGATTTAGTTGATTTCACTGCGCCTTTCGCTTCAACTTTATTAACCGTTTCCTTTTCAACTTTTGAAATTTCTTCTGCTTTAGCTTCTAAAACAGCTTCTTTTTTCGCATTATCTTTTTCTATCTTCGCTTTTTCTTCAGCACTTGGCTGATTTACAATTGTAAAAACAGAAAGAATTAAACCAATCAGTACAAGACCGAATATACTTTTTTTATCCATTATTATTTTTTATTATGCGTAACAGCTGCTTTAATGAAAGCAACAAAAAGAGGATGAGGATTTTCTACTGTACTTTTATATTCTGGGTGAAATTGTGTACCAACAAACCAAGGATGTGAAGGAATTTCAACCACTTCAACTAATCCTGTTTCAGGATTTTTACCAGTTGCAACCATACCTGCTTTTTCAAAATCAGCTAAGTAATCATTGTTAAATTCAAAACGATGTCTATGACGTTCGAAAATTAAATCAGTATTGTAAGCATTGTATGAATTAGAATCTGGTTTCAATTGACATTTATAAGCTCCTAAACGCATTGTACCTCCTAAATTTGCAATATTTTTTTGTTCCTCCATCATACTGATTACAGGGTACTTACAATCTTCTGCAATTTCAGTTGTATGAGCATCTTGGAAGCCAAGTTCATGACGAGCAAACTCAATAACTGCACACTGCATACCTAAACAAATTCCAAAGAAAGGAACATTTTTTTCTCTTGCATAACGTACTGCTTCAATTTTACCCGAAATACCTCTAGAACCAAACCCTGGAGCGACAAGGATTCCATCTAATCCAGAAAGTTCTTCTTCTAAATTTGCTTTCGTTAATTTTTCTGAGTGAATCCATTTTACATTCACACGACAATCATTTGAAGCTCCTGCGTGAATAAAAGCCTCACTAATAGATTTATACGAATCTTTCAATTCAACATATTTCCCTACTAATCCAACTGTAACTTCATTTGTAGGATTTTCTACAACTGCTAAAAATTTCTTCCAACTATCTAAATTTGGAATTGATTTACTCGATAAACCTAATTTTTCTAAAACAACTTTATCAAGTTCTTCTTTTTGCATTAACAAAGGAACTTCATAAATTGTACTTGCATCTCTTGCTTCAATTACAGCATTCATGCTAACATTACAAAACTTTGCAATTTTCTTACGTAAAGTAAGATCTAATTCATGCTCAGTTCTACAACATAAAATATCTGGTTGAACTCCTAATTCTAATAATTGTTTTACAGAATGTTGAGTTGGTTTCGTTTTTAGTTCTCCAGCAGCAGCTAAATATGGAACAAGAGTTAAATGAATAACAATACAATCATTTTCAAACTCCCACATCATTTGACGCACAGCCTCAACATAAGGAAGTGATTCTATATCACCTACTGTACCACCAATTTCAGTGATTACAATGTCAAATATTCCTTTTTTAGAAAGTAATTGAATACGTTCTTTAATCTCATCAGTTATGTGAGGAATTACTTGAACTGTTTTTCCTAAAAATTCACCTTTACGTTCTTTTTCAATAACAGATTGATAAATTCTTCCTGTCGTAACATTGTTTGCTTGAGAGGTAGGAACATTCAAAAAACGTTCGTAGTGGCCTAAATCTAAATCCGTCTCAGCACCATCATCCGTAACAAAACATTCACCGTGTTCATACGGATTTAATGTTCCTGGATCAATGTTAATGTATGGGTCTAATTTCTGAATTGTCGTTGAATAACCTCTAGCTTGCAACAACTTAGCAAGTGAAGCTGCGATAATTCCTTTACCTAAAGACGAAGTAACCCCGCCTGTTACAAAAATGTACTTTGTTGAATTTGACATGTATTATTTATGAAGTGTAACTACGGGGCGCAAAGTTACTATATTCATCTGAGTAGAAGGTATAGAAATTGTTTTTTTTTGAAGTAATTTCGATTTTTTATCAATTTCGATACTTGTGAAAAATTCCTGAATTTAAGGGTGTCCAAAAACAAGCTGGTAAATTCGCTTCCTTCAATCCTGAATTAATCCACGAGTTACATGTATTGAAAAGTCCATAACTTCCATAGGTTTCATAAAATGAATCAGTTACCCAATACCCTCTTCCTTTAATACATATCGGCACATTTTTTCGGTCCTTCTTTAATGTTTTTAGAACATAGTTCACCAAGTGTAAATAGTCTTTTTTAGATATTGAAATTTTAATATGTTTGTACTTAAAATCTAATTCCTTTATATAATTGGTATGAATCGCTGAACCTCCTAAATAAAAACAAGCTTTAAAAACTGTAGAAGCTTTTAAATCCGACCATTTTGGCGTATTCAAGAAAAACCCTTTATCCCCCCATCCTATTGAAATATAGTTGAAATTTAATTCCTTAGATTTAGTATCAAAAGGTGAAATAACATCTTGCCAATCGAAGAATTCTGTCTTGGTAGGGAAAACATAATCCGTATGAACTCCATCCGATTTTAAATAGATTGTGATTTCACCTTTACCCGAAATTTCTCCGATTTGAATAGACATGAAAATCAAAGAAATCGTTAGATAGAAGATGATAAAGGCGATTAAAAGCTCGAAGATTCGAACTACAAAAAGAAAAACTTTTTTCATTGATTATCCCAACAAATAATCCTTTTATCATCCCCTACTGAAACAAAAGAGGTTTCGGAAATCTTCGTTAATTTATTAACCGAATGTTTGTGTCCACCTGATTTTAGATCTAATCGTTGAATTACTTCAAAAGTGGATAAATTCCAAATTTTAATCGTTTTATCTCTACTTGCAGTTGCAAATTGTGAATTATCTTTTAGAAAGCAAATATCATAAATAACATAATTGTGAGCAGGAATACTTTTAACTAATTCCATTATTTGCCAATTCCAAATTTTCAAATAAGCATCTTTCCCCCCTGAAATTAATTGATTTGGATTCGTCGGATGAAATTTAGCAATTGTTGCGCCATCTTTATGAGCATCTATTGTAACAACCTCATTAAAACCAACTGTTTCAAAAATACGCAAAGTACCGTCCTGACATGAAACTACAAAATGATTCCCATCTGTTGAAATAGAAATATTTCTTACTTTCCCACAATCTAGAGGAAGATAAATAAGCAACTCTAAAGTAACTGAATTCCAAATAGATAAATTCCCATCAGCATCACCTGTATAAAACTGATTTTTAAATGTATTTGAACAAATAGAAAATACAGCTTTAATGTGTTGGGTAAAATGCTTGATTTCTATTTTTTTCTCAATATCAAACACATGGAGGGAACCATTTGACAATCCAATAATTAATCGATTGGATGAAATGAATTCAATCGCATAAACAGATTGATTCATTTTAATTGCAAATTTATCTTGACTTCCGTCACTTAAATTCCAACGGGTAACAAATTGATCAGCACTACCTGTATAAAGGTATTTTTGGTCAAATGCAGCAACATATATTGCTCCTGAGTGACCTGAAATTTCAATTATTTTATGAAACACGAAAATTAAGCTTCTTCTTCCTCTTCTACATTTTCATCATTTACTTGGCGTAAACGATCTGCATAATCGGATGGTAAAAAATCAAAGAAAGTATCACCTCTTAAACCTAAACGTAAACATTCTAAAGGAATCATTTCATTCGGCCCTATATTTCCCAAATTTACATTTGCTCCAAATAATTTAATAAACCAAACTTGTTGATTTTTTTGAGGTGCTTCCCAAAGTATATCTGCTGGATTAACTTTAGATATAATTTTATTAATTAAATAAGTATGAGCAGTTCCGTTTGGTCTAAAAACACCAACATTCCCTGCTTCACGTCCTTCAGCAATTACCTTCCAAGAACCGGCTTGCAACTCAGAACTCATCATTTTCACCCATTTACTAGGTGAAACGATAATGCCCGAATCTTTTGAACCTACCTCAGACATAATCGTTCTATCTTTAGAAAAACGATTAATTAATTCACATTTTTCATTATGATTCATGATTATTGAACCATCAGATATTTCAGCTAATTCTAGTTTAAATTTATCTAATAATCTTAAATAATCATCCACCATACCTCTAGCATAAAAAGCTTCGAAAAGCGTCCCTCCAAAATATGGTTTTATACCTGCTTCTTTATATAAATCGATTTTTTTCTGTAAGTCATTCGTAATGAAAGCAGTGCCAAATCCAAATTTAGCTATATCTGTTAAATGTGCAGATGCGGAAATAAAATCTTCAGTTTCTCTGAAACTCAGACCTTTATCCATCATCATTGTTAAACCTTTTTCACGAGGTTTAGTTGTTCTTTCTGGTATAAAAGGTAATTCGAAATTCATTTTTTAATATTCTAAAGTCTAAAGTTAATAATATTATAGGATTAGACATTTATTAATCGTTCATATCGTTGTTAATCTTCAGTTAAATCATTCAATTGAGCTTCCTCTTTTAACTCAGGATAAAGATTGAAAATTTCTTTTGCATTTTCTCTGTCAGCAATCAAACATTCAGAAAATAACGAGATTGCTTCTTCTTTTCGACCTATTTTCCATAAAATATTCACTTTCAAAAGAGACGCAATTTCACTGTCTTGATTTTCTACTATGAAATTTGAAACAAATTCAAGTGAATCCTTTAAAGACAATTTGTTTATTAAATTTACATAACTCGTCAAACATTCTTCATCTGTAGCGTCTAAACCTAATGCGTATAAATAATATTCTTTTGCTAAATCAATTTCATCAATTTTCTCATAAGCACCAGCCAAAACAGAATACATTCCAGCATTATCAGGATCTAATTCAATTGCTTTATTAATTAAAACAATCCCTTCTTTCGTTCTACCTTCTAAATCCTCAACAATTCCTAATCCTAACCAAGCATCAGGAAGCAAAGGTGCCAATACCAAACTTTGTTTGTAAAACTCTTTCGCCAAAGTAAGTTCACCTAATTGTTCATGCGCTTCTCCTATATAACATAACGCTACAGCATCTTCACCATCTAATTCCATACACTTATTAAAAGCATCTATAGACAATTGATATTTATCTTGTGATAAATAAGCATTCCCTAAATTGAAATAAGCTGGACCAAAATCAGGGTTAATTAACGAGCAATAGTCATAAGCCCATATAGCTTTTTCAAAATCTTCAGACTTAGAAAATGCGTTTCCTAAATTATACCATGCTGTAAATGAATAAGGATTCTCATCGATAAAATCAGAATAACATTTTATAGCTTTCTCATAATCACCAATTTGATCATAACAAAACGCAATTTCATAAATAGCTCCCTCGTTTTTAGGATTGTATTTGATAGCTTCTACTAAAATGACAAGCGCACTTTTATAATCATTGATGTTTTGATATTCCATCGCTAAATCAAGGTATATCTCATCACGATCTTCTGGTTCAGAAAGCGCTAACGACTCTTTGAAATATTTGATTGCACTCTTAGAATCTCTCAATTGACTAAAAATGGATGCTTTTGTTAAAATAATTTCACATGTAGGCTGCTCCATTTTTTCAACTTGGGAAATAATACTTAAAGCTTCTTTCAATTGTCCCATTGCCGACATTGATTGCGCTAACCTAAGAGAAAAAACAATATTAAACGAAAATTGAGAAATAGCGTGTTCAGCACATAACTTTGCTTTATTATACTGATTTGTAATTAAATAATGATCTATTAAAATTTCCAATCTGTCACTATCAAGAAACACTATCGAACCTCCTTTTAAAAAGCTCTCAAAACGCTCAAGATCTTCGGTCAGATTGCCTTCAAAGTAACCTTCTTCATCTTCTTCTTCATCGTCATACATAGCCTTTATATTTGATAATTAAAGTTACGAAAAAATAAGTTTAGAATCTAAAAAAAATAGATTCTTTTCAACAGTCTATTAATATGGTATATTATTGAACTCATACTCAATTGACTTAAAATAAAAAAATCCCAATTACTCCGGAGAATAATTGGGATTTATATTTTAAAAGTCTAGAATTATTTTCCAGATCTTTTTCTATCTGATTCTTTCAAGTAAATTTTACGGATACGTAAGCTTTCAGGTGTAACCTCAACATACTCATCTCCTTGGATATACTCTAAACACTCTTCTAAACTGAATTTGATAGGTGGAATTAATTTCACTTTATCATCAGCTCCTGAAGAACGCATATTTGACATTTTCTTCGTTTTAGTAACGTTTACAACCATGTCACCAGCTCTTGAATTTTCTCCAATTACTTGTCCTTCATAGATGCTTTCGTTTGGCGCAACGAAGAAACGACCTCTTTCTTGTAAGTTGTTGATAGAGAAAGGAATAGAAGTACCTTGCTCCATAGAAATTAAAGATCCATTTTGACGTCCTGGAATTTCGCCTTTGTATGGTTGGTATTCTAAGAAACGGTGAGTCATAATTGCTTCACCAGCAGTTTGAGTCAATAAGTAGTTTCTTAATCCAATAATACCTCTTGAAGGAATTTGGAATTGAATCGTCATACGTGTTCCTTTCGGCTCCATATTCGTCATCTCACCTTTTCTTATAGATACAGCTTCAATAGCTGTTCCACTGAATTCTTCTGGTAAATCGATTGTTAATTCTTCAACTGGTTCACATTTTTTACCGTCAATTTCTTTTAAGATAACTTGTGGCTGACCAACTTGTAACTCATACCCTTCACGACGCATAGTTTCTATCAAAACTGATAAATGCAATACCCCACGACCAGCAACTAACCATTTATCCGCTTTATCTGTAGAAGAAACTCTCATTGCTAAGTTTTTCTCTAACTCTTTCGTTAAACGATCTTGAATATGTCTAGATGTAACTTTCTTACCTTCTTTTCCGAAAAATGGTGAATCATTGATAGAAAACAACATGTTCATTGTTGGTTCATCAATTGTAATTGAAGCCAATGGCTCTGGATTTTCAGCATCACAAATAACATCACCGATTTCAAATCCTTCAATACCTGTAATCGCACAAATATCTCCAGCTTGAACTTCGGTTACTTTAACTTTTTCAATCCCCTCAAAAACAAACATCTCTTTGATTTTATGTTTCTCTTGAGTCCCATCTCTTTTACCAAGAATGATGTTTTGATTTTCTCTTAAAGTACCTCTATGCAAACGTCCAACAGCGATTCTTCCTACAAATGTAGAAAAATCTAAAGAGGTAATCAACATTTGAGTATTTCCTTCTTCAATAACTTTTGGAGGAAAATAAGCTAAAATTCTATCTAATAATGGTTCAATATTCGTTGTTGGTTGTTTGTAATCTTCTGACATCCAACCATTTTTAGCTGAACCATAAATAGTTGCAAAATCTAATTGATCATCATTTGCATCTAATTCAAACATCAAATCAAATACTTTCTCGTGAACTTCTTCAGGAGTACAGTTTTCTTTGTCTACTTTATTAATAACTACTAATGGTCTCAAACCTAAAGCTAAAGCTTTTCCAAGTACGAAACGAGTTTGAGGCATTGGGCCTTCAAAAGCATCTACCAATAAACAAACACCATCAGCCATATTTAATACACGCTCAACCTCACCACCGAAATCGGCGTGACCTGGAGTATCAATAATGTTGATTTTTGTTCCTTTATATAAAACTGATACATTTTTTGAAACGATAGTGATTCCTCTTTCACGCTCCAAATCGTTGTTATCCATGAATAATTCTCCTTTCGGCTTATCATGAGCTTTTCCACCAGTTCCTGATTCGATCATTCTATCAACCAATGTTGTTTTTCCGTGATCGACGTGTGCTATAATTGCAACATTTCTAATTTCCATCTTATTTATACAATATAATTACTTAAAAACTACTCTTCCCTTTATTGAATGGTTTACCAAAACCTCCTTTGTTTCCGCTTCTTTCACTTCTGTCGCTTCCGCTACCAAAACTACTTGATCTATCGCTGCTTCCACTTCTTTCTCTAAAGCCGCCTTCACGAGGTGCACTAGTGCTTCCTCCGTCACGACCTCTTCCTCCACCAAAACTACTGCTTCCATGAGAATCACGGCTTCTTGGTCCATCGAAAGTTCTTGGTCCATCATCTCTTCTTTGACCGCCTCCAAATCCACCTTCACGACGTTGACCGCCTCCGAAAGATCCTTCTCTACGTGGTCCACCACCAAAACCTCCTTCACGACGTTGACCGCCTCCAGAACCTTGACTTCTACCACCTCTGTCTCCACCTCTTTCACCACCAGATTTATCTTTAGTGATTTCGATATTTACAGTAGCTCCTTCATATTCAGAACCATTTACTTTACGTAAAATATTTTCTGTTTCTGATTGATCTGCTTCAAAGAAAGAAAATGCTGGCATGATATCGATTCTTCCAATACTATCAGACTTCAATCCTGTATTGTCACAAATCAAACGTAATAAACCACCTGGATTTAATCCGTCTCTATTACCAACACTTACAAAGAAACGTTGTTTACCAGATTCAGCTCCACTTTCATTTCTATCTCTACGACGAGGTCTATCAAAATTGTCAGCTCCATCTCTGTCTCTTCCTCTATCACGATCTCTATCTTCTTTCGCATTTAAATCACCAGCATTACTGTAGTAATTAATGAAACGATTGAATTCTGCAGAAACGAATTTTTTAACAACTTCTTCTTTAGAAAGTTCTTCAAATTCAGCCATAATCTGAGGCATGAACTTTTCAATTTCTTTCTCTTTTACTTCAGTTGTAATAACACCTTTAATCAATTTCGTTAACTGAATAGCACAAATATCTTCCGGTTTAGGAAGTACTCCTGCTTCAAAAGTTACACGAATAGTTTTTTCAATTGTCTTGATCTTGTAGTTCTCACGTGTATTGATCAATACAATAGATTGACCTTTTTTACCTGCACGAGCTGTACGACCTGAGCGGTGCGTGTAGTTTTCGATGTCATCTGGTAAATTATAATTTAATACGTGAGTAATATTATCAATATCCAATCCACGAGCAGCAACATCAGTTGCAACTAAAATTTGAATATCTTTTTTACGGAAACGATCCATAACTCTATCACGTTGAACTTGAGACAAGTCACCATGTAGTGGTTCTGCACTGTATCCTTCTTTACCTAATTTATCAGCAACTGCTGCAGTTTCCATGCGAGTACGACAGAAAATCAACCCGTAAATCTCAGGGTTAAAATCAATCACTCTTTTCAACGCAGCATAACGATCTCTTTCTTTTACAGAATAATAGATGTGCTCTATGTTTTCATTACTTTGGTTCTTGTGTCCTATTGAAACCTCTAATGGGTTTTTCATGTAATTTTGTGCAATTCTAGCCACTTCTTTTGGCATTGTCGCAGAAAACAACCATACGTTACGTTCTTTAGGAGTTGATTCTAATATCAAATCAATATCCTCTTTGAACCCCATGTTCAACATTTCGTCTGCTTCATCAAGCACCACATACTTCACTTCTTCCAAAGAAAGTGATCTACGTTTAATCAAATCCACCAAACGACCTGGTGTGGCAACAACAATCGATACTCCTTTATTAATTTGAGTAATTTGTCTACGGATATCCGCTCCACCATATACTGCTACCACGTTTAAATCGAGGTGCTTAGAATATGTTTCTAAATCTTTTGTGATTTGCAAACACAACTCACGTGTTGGACATACAACTAATCCCTGAGGAAATCTAGTTCTTTCATCCACTTTGTTTACTAATGGTAAACCGAACGCTGCGGTTTTACCTGTTCCTGTTTGGGCCAAACCAACAAGGTCACTATCACTACCTAATAGGTGTGGAATAGCTTCAAGTTGGATCGGAGTAGGTACTTCAAACCCCATTTCTGTTAACGACTTCAGTACCTCACTCTTCAACCCTAGTTCCTTAAATGTCATCATTTAATCTTAAAAATTGGATGCAAAGATAGACATAAAAAGAGGATTTAAAAAAAATATAAACAGTTTTAGGCAAATAGCCGATGAAATCAACTAAAAATAGACATTTAGTAAATTTTAAACGGGGTCTATAATCAAATTTAAAGCGACAAACAAAACGTATTAAACCACTAAATAACAACAAGTTAAATAAGCACTCTCTTGCTTTCATTTAAAAGTTATCAACAATTCATATGTTAAACTCAAAATCAAGTAGTTACTTATATTTAATAATATGACAATATGTATCATTTAAAGACTTATCCCAGAATCAATACTGATCGTTATTCAATAAGGATTTCTTATTATTTTTCAAATCTACTTTATATATGATGTTGTTTTTAGAAATAACAACCGTGTTTTTATTGTCTGAATCAAATTGAATCAATTCATTGTTTGGTTCCAAGATAATTTCTCCTGTTTTCGATTTAGCGCCACATTTTCCATCATGACAAAATAAAATGTAAAAATCATTACTTAATTCTATTGGTTCAGAAATACCTTTACCTGTTTTCATCTTTGAACCTACATCGTAAGAATCATAATGAATATAATCCCTAACATATCCTTGTTTTCCTAAAATAAATTCATACCCTATTGAGTAATCGATTGGCTCAAACACAACCTGTTCCCATTGATCGTAATGCCAAGAATACCATTTACCCTTTTTAGTACCAACCATTATTTTAAAATAATCGCTGTTTTTATTCAAGCATTCAATTAAATCAAATTCACAAGGTGCAATCATTTTTCCTAATGGGTTATAATATCCTTTTTTTCCATAATCAGAAACAAGGTAACCATCTACTCTAAATCCATTATCATACATATAATCAATCTTTTCATAAATTGCAGGTATTAACTCTCCCCTCCTCAAACTATACAAACCTTTCTTTTTTCCTATATAAGTTGTATATAACTTATCTTCTCCTTCCGAAAGTAATTCAGTATACTTATCTACTATAAAGGCTGATTCTTCAATTTTCGTAAACAGAAAAGGAATAACTTCTTTCCCTAACGAATCCAATACTCCAAACATCTTTTTCTTATTCTGAGAAATCACTTGACTCGTTAAACTTGAAATAAATTGAATGCAAAATAGAAAGAGAATGAATTTTTTCATAATTAATAAGGTATTTTTTCTTTCAAATTTAATAATTCTAAACAGAATCTAATTGTTTTTCAATTATCATCAATAATATATCATAATTACACTTTTTAAAATCAACTGCTTAAACAATTGAAAAACAATAAAATAACTTAAAATATATTTATAACTTCATGTTTTTTTAATTTTATTTTTAAAATTATTTAATAAAACGCTTGGACATCAATAAAAAAAAAGTATCTTTGACACGTCTTTAAAGAAAGGCACACACAATATTTGACTTTAAAAATTATTTAATTTTAAAGTTCGATTGTTTTCGAAAAGTCTCAAGACTTACAAAATATTGGTTCGGTAGTTCAGTTGGTTAGAATGCCGCCCTGTCACGGCGGAGGTCGCGGGTTCGAGTCCCGTCCGGACCGCATTAAGCGGATAGTCTATATGGCTGTAGACTTAGAAAGCCCTAGGAAGTATCAAATTTCTTAGGGTTTTTGTTTTTTAAGAGTTTTTTTTCAAAAACACTAAGGGGGTCAGACTAATTTAGACTTCTGAATTTTAAATTTTTCTTTTTATTAAAAATAATTATTTTATTTCCTCTTTCTTGCCTAATTCTAAGTCACCAGTAATCATTTTCAATAAACATTTATGAAAACTTTTATTAAACACGTTTATGATATTGATATTATCAATATTTACAATTTACTTGAAAATAAACTTTCAAAGATAAATCAGAAATAGTGTTTTAGCCCCATAAAAAATCGGACAAATTATATTAATTAATCTATAATTTTGTAAGATGGAAAAACGTAAATTCACCAAAGAAGAGAAGCTTCAAATAATAAAAGAGGCTTCAGAACATGGTATTAAAGAAACACTTGAAAAACACTCGTTATATCCTGCGAGTTATTATTCGTGGAAAAAAAAGCTTGAAACAATGGGGGAAGAAGGTTTTTCACATGGAATGACCCCCGCCCAACTCAGGCGTATTCGAGAACTTGAGAAAGAGAATAAGTTGCTCAAGGAATTAATTATTGAAAAAGAACTGGAAGGAAAGCTTAAAGATGATTTGCTAAAAAAGAGATTTGCCTTGGAGAAAAGAAAGAAATAGTCACTAAATATATTTCCCAAGGCATAAAAAGAGACAAAGCATTGACTATTAGTAATATTACAAAACACCAGTATTATTACAAACCAAAAAAATCAAAGCAAGGCATTAAGAAATCTTTGATAACAAAACTAATAAAAGAAGCCGAAATAATCGATGTTTTAAACACAGATGTAATAAATGAAATAAAAGAAATCCATAAAGACTCCGATACAGATTACGGTTACCATAAAATGACAAGTGCTTTAAAATTAATTGGTTATAATATTAACCATAAAAAAGTATACCGCCTTATGTACGATGCTCAACTATTGAAAGAAAAACATGCAAAACCTAGTAAAACACATGTTAAATATCGAAAAGTTTTTCCGTCCCAACCTTTTGAAGTTCTAGAAATGGATATTAAATTTGTTTGGATAGAAGAATTTAAAAGGCATGCCTATATTCTCACAACCATTGATACATTCACAAGAGTTGTATTGCATCGATATACGGCATATTACATAAAAAAGGAAGATGTTAAAAAAGTATGGGAACACATAATTATCAACCATTTACAGCCAAATAATTGTTTAGAAAAAAATATAAATATTGAAGTTAGAAATGACAATGATAGTCGGTTTTCTGCAAAATTAATCCAAGATTTTTTTAAAGACAATCATTTAAATCAAGTGTTTACACATCCATATACTCCTCAAGAAAACGGACATATCGAAAGTTTTCATGCCATATTATCTAAAAAATTAAAACCATATAATTTCTGGTCGATTGATGAATTAGAGCAGGTTTTGATACTTTTTTATGAAAAATACAACAACGAAAGATTACATTCTTCCGTTTGTGACTTACCTCCAAATATTTTTGTTGAATGTTGGAATAAAAATCTAATAGAACAAATTAGAGACGAAAAAAAAAGAACAATTAAATTCAAACTCAAAATACCCCACAATCAAATATCGGGAAATACGAGCTTGAAGTGCAGTTCCTCGCAAGATTTAGTGATTCCGCCTTTTTTGGCGGATGAACAAAATCTTAAAAATAATAACGAAATGGCCAGCGCTGGATCATTTCAACAAACATCGGTATAAAAGTCGCCGTCGTTTGTTCCTCGCATCACAAAGATATTGACTTATTTCGTACCTTTGAATATCAAAAATTAAAAAGTCCGATTAATTGGGGGCTAGACCAATACAAAGTTAA
>Ga0209702_10006018_pt1 | contig 15955 bp, 12 predicted proteins | sample FRY01_FD_187210 | JGI IMG/M metagenome (GOLD analysis project Ga0209702, IMG submission 187210) | Freshwater microbial communities from Lake Fryxell liftoff mats and glacier meltwater in Antarctica - FRY-01 (SPAdes) (version 2) | ecosystem: Environmental > Aquatic > Freshwater > Ice > Glacier... | reverse complement strand
GTGTACCAATCCTCGTCCGAGGCCGGGTTGCCCTTCAGACTCAGCCGCTCTTTGATCGTCTCGCCCTTGCGCGGGTCGTAGACAAACATCGGGAAGGCCCGGCTGTCCACGGCCAACTTGGACTGGTAGCGGGCCATATTGTCGGCCACCCCGTGTTCCGGCTGGCAGGTGGTATAAGTGCTGACGATGGCCGGGCCGTCGAAGGAGGCCGCGTCCAGAATCGCCTGGTAGAAGTGGTTGGGCACAGCCGCCACTGTCTGGGCCACGAAAGTGTTGGGGTGCATCATCGCAATGCGCCCGATCTCCTTGCGCAGCTCGGTCTTGCCCGGCTTGGCCGAGCCAAAGGCGTACATCTTGGCTTCCTGGCCGGTGAAGGAGGCGGTGCTGGTCTGGCCGCCAGTGTTGGAGTAGACCTGCGTGTCCAGAATCAGCACTTTGATATTCATCCCACTCGCCATCATCCGGCTGAGGGACTGGAAGCCGATGTCGAGCATCGCGCCGTCGCCGCCCATCACCCACAACTGCTTGTCCTGCCAGCCCAACTGATCCCAGCGCATGCGAATGCCCATAGCAAAGGCGGGGCCATTCTCAAAGAGGCTGTTGCTCCAGGGCACAATGTACGGGTTGTAGGGGTAGGTGCTGCCGTAGACGGTATTGCAGCCCGTGCTGGCGGCGATGCCCACATTTTCTGCGCCATATTTGTAGCCCAGGGCGGCCAGCCACATGCGGATGACAGTCGCTTCGCCACAGCCGGCGCAGGAACCCGCACCGCCCACGTAGAGCATCGACTGCTCGGCCAGCATCATATCCACGGCCACCCGGTCGTTGATAAACTCGGCGGGGGTGGCGGGCAGACTGCGGAAGAAGTTGATGCTCTTTTGGTACATGGGAACAGTCGTCTCTTCCTTCGTGATCATCTTCAGCGCGTTGTAGCCCAGGTCGTCACAGGCCTCCACACACTCGGCACAGCCCTTGCATTTGGTGGGGTCGATGAAGATGCCGAACTTGCCCGGTGTCTTCTTCTGGCGTTCGGGCACTTTGTAGAATTTGTTGGTGGTGGCGAACTGGTCGGCCATATAGACACGCTCTTTGTCGTCCTCGATGGCGGCCAGGTGGTTGTCCAACTCTCCCACGAAGATGACCTTACCCAGAATAGCCGTGTCCGGGCATTGGGTGACACAGGTCATACAGCCCGTGCAGTTCTCCTGGATGAATTCGGGAATCTCTGGCGCAATGTAGCTGAAATCCCGGAATGCGCCCGTGCCCGCGGGGATAATCGAGCGGGCCAGCCCCATATCAGCGGCCAGTTCATCCTCGCCCGTGCCTTCATTGTAGCCAGTGATCACCCGGTCGAAGAAGTCCTGCACATCAATAATCGAAGAGTCATAGCCGGCCTGGCCGTTGCTGTTGGCGGTCTTGCTCAGTTTGGTAATGTCGATGGTATTAGTTGTTACAGCCATTGGAATGTGTTGCCTTTCCTGTCAAATGGAGAGGGCAGACCTGCCCCTGTCTTTTGGTTTCAGCCTTCTGTGGGCAAATCGAATACCCTATGCGAACAACTCAATCTTCACGCCCGGTGTATAAATCGGTGCATTGATCTCCTGAGCGATGACATCCGCGGGAATCTCGAAGCATTCGTCGTAGCCCCGCTGCACACAGCGTATGTTGGCCTGCACCACCTTCTCGCCGCGCTTGCCAAAGTATTTGCGCAGGGCCTTTTCGGAGCGGGCCAACACTTCCGAATCCTCAATGCCCGCATCTTTGGCAAAGGGCGTCACCTTCAGGAAGATGCCCAGCAGCACAATGCCCTGCATACGCACTTCCAAATCGGCCACGGGCGCTTCCTCGCGGGCAATTTTGGCGCCGTCGGCCACCACCACCCGCAGTTGCTTCTCGCGGATCGTCTTCTTGGCTTTGGGCGGGATAATCGACCAGACCTCTTCCGGCGTCCCTTTGGGCGTCTGCACAAAGAGCGTGCCGCCTTGCGTCAGACCGGCCAGGGGCGAACTGCTGAAGAAGGCGTTGATGTCGTTCATCGGCACAAACTCGACCTGATTCAACTCGCAGTGGGTCATAATCTGCTCGTCGGCCACCGTCAAATAATAGGTCGTCGGTAGCCCCTTCTTTTCCGAGCCGTATTTGGGATAGGCCTGCACTTTTTTGCCAAAGACATCACCGGCAATCGTGGCGATAACTTTGTTGGTGGTGACAGAACCGTAGCCACCCACCGAATGGCCGCGCATGGAAAATCCGCCTTTGGGCCGCACGTCCGGGTCCACCGGCATGGGCAGGGCCAGGCTGTGGTCGATGCCCACCACAAAGAAGCGGCGACCCTCGCCATCCGTCATATTGCGCGCCATAGAAACGAAGTGGCCGGGGCGCACATCACGGCTGCCCAGACCGGCGGCAGCACTGTAAATTGTCGGGATGTGGTCGATGCTGGGGTAGCCCGCCGCACCGATGTAAGCGTCGGTAAAGGCGGCTTTGATGTCGTTGGTCAGCGGGTTGTTGGAGGCCAGGGGGTCGTCCATACGCTCGACGACAGTGAAGCCCTTCAGATGCCTGAGCATCTCCACAATCTGTGCGCCGGGGAAGGGGCGGAAACAGGTCACGTGGACAATGCCCAGTTTGATGCCCGTATTCTCCCGGATCCAATCGGCGGTGGCTTTGGCCGTCTCCACCAGAGACCCCATGCCCACAATCGCGTACTCAGCGTCCCCCATCCGGTAGCTGTCCAGCATATTATAGCGGCGGCCCGTCTGCCGGTAGAACTCGTCCATCGAATCCTGAATCGCCGCAGGGACCTGGTCGTAGTAGAAGCGCTGGGCAATTTTGCCCTTCATATAGCTGTCCTGATTCTGGACAACACCGGTCATCACCGGATTGTAGGGGTCAAAGAGATTGACCAGTTTTTCCGAAGGGGAGCCGACAAAATCCTTCATCATTTCCGGCTCGATCAGCAGCACATCCTCGACGGTGTGTGTGGTCAAAAAGCCGTCCTGCACATTCATAAAAGGCGTCTTGCTGGCTTCGGCGGCCCGGCGGCAGATGAGGGCCAGATCGCCCGATTCCTGGGCGGTGCGCCCGAAGAGGATGCCCCAGCCCGATTCCCGCACAGACATTACGTCGTCGTGGCCGGCGTGGACGTTCAGGCTCTGGCTGGTCAAAGCACGCGAGCCAATGTGGAAAACCATCGGCAGCCGCTTGCCGGAAATCGTGTACAACACTTCGTGCATCAGAATCAGCCCCTGGCCGGAAGTGAAGTTGCTCACCCGGCCACCAGTCAGGGCAAACCCCTCGCAGGCCGTGGCCGCGCTGTGCTCGGATTCCGGCTCCATAAAGCTGAGGGTCTCGCCCCACAGATTCTGTTTGCCGTTGGACACCGCCGCGCCATAGCCACCGCCCATACTCGTGGACGACGTAATCGGGTAGGCACACGCGCCCTGAGTGATGGCTGTCTCCACCCAGACAACTGTGTCGGAGCCGTCGGCGGTGGTAGGAATGCCCGGATAGGGAAAGGCTTTGGCCCGCCCATTCTGGTGTTCCAGCGATTTAATATCTGTCATTGATTGTCTCCTGGTGCTATGCCGCTGCACGGGCGTGCAAAGGCTATCGGACCGGCCAATATGCATGCGAATTTGCACGCCAATGTGCGGTGTGAAAATTCATTTCGGGGATGGAAGGATTTTAGCATGCAATGGCGGAAAATTCAATCTGTGGGGAATAGCGCGGAAACATAGATTGGGGATAGCTGTTTTCAACGTTCGTTGACTGATCGGTCAAAACGCTAAATTGCTTGAACGAAACAGCTATCCATGGTATACTGTGGATAGCACTGTGGGGGATTATTCATTTGGTCAGGAGAAAAATCTATCCTATGACAACGCGAACTGTACAAATCACGATAGACGACGAGCTTCTGCAAGTTGTGGATAAGACTGTCTCCGATATGAAAACCAATCGATCCGCCTTCATCCGTCAGGCATTACAGCTTGCGCTGAAGCGCATACAGATTTTGCATTTGGAGCAGCAACACGCAGCGGGCTATGCCTTGCATCCTAGCACCCCAGGCGAATTTGACGGATGGGAATCAGAACAGGTGTGGGAGGCTGCGTGAGAAAGGGTGAAGTCTACTGGTACACATTTGCAGCGCCGGACAAACGCCGTCCGGTGCTGCTGTTGACCCGTTCATCAGCCATCGGTTTTTTGACCGGCATTACCGTCGCGCCCATCACAACCCAAATCCGCGATATTCCAACAGAAGTGCTTTTGACACCGGAAGAGGACGGCGTGCTTGAAATATGTGTGGTCAATCTGGACAACCTGCAAACGATCCAGAAATCACGACTTGGCTCCCGCATCACAACCCTCTCCCTGCGCCGAATGCAGGATGTACAGCGGGCGCTTCAATTCGCTCTGGGTATGGACGACTATCTGTAGAAAGTTCTCCGCTCCTTCTCTTTGACTTCCCCCTGCCCTGTGGTATCATAGCGCCCACAACCGCATAGACCAGTTGCTCTTATCACGAGAGGTGGAGGGAACGGCCCTACGAAGCCTCGGCAACCGGCAGCGGGAATCGGTTAAGATTCTCCCTGTGACAGGTGCCAATTCCGGCGGTGAAACACACCGCAAGATGAGATGCGCGCCGAATGTCGCCCGCACCCCTCTTGCCCGTGTATCCCCCGGCAGAGGGGTTTTTTGTTGCGTATTGCGTGCTGCGTATTTCGTATTGCGTATTGTGTACTCGACGAAACGTGACCCGTGAAACGTGAGATCGTTCGACCTTTCTCACGTTTCACGTTTCATCCCCCTCCGACCAATGCCACCATTCGCCTGATCGCCACTGCCTATGCAACACGCAACACGCAATACGTCACCTACGGAGACCCACCCAATGACCACACCCCAAACCACCGCCATCCACGCCGGCGAAGCTCCATTTGTCTCCCACCACAGCCTGACTGTGCCGATTGTGCAGACGGCCACTTATACCTTTGAAAATACGGACGCGCTGATCGCCTATCAGGAAGACAAAATGTTCTGGGACGTGCCGGAACGGGTGGAGTACGGGCGCTACGGCAACCCGACCGTCAATGCGGTCCAGGCCAAACTGGCCGCGCTGGAAGGAGCGGCGGATGCGCTGCTCGTCTCCAGCGGGATGGCTGCCATCACCACAACACTGCTGATTCTGCTCTCCCAGGGCGATCACTTCATCATCACCGAAGACTGCTACCGGCGCACCCGCATCTTCTGCAACTCCTTCCTGGCCCGCTACGGCATCGACTGTACGACAGTCAAACCCGGCGACTACGACGCAATGGAAGCCGCCATCCGCCCCAACACAAAGCTCATCTTCTCCGAATCCCCCACCAATCCCTTTCTGCGCTGTCTCGACTATCCCCGTCTGGTGGATATCGCCAAACGCCACAACCTGAAAACCGTCATCGACGGCACATTCGGCACACCGGTCAATATCCGCCCGCTCGAATTCGGCATCGATCTGGTCGTCCACAGCGTCACCAAATATCTGGCCGGTCATAACGACCTGCTGGCGGGCTGCGTCGCGGGCAGCTTTGATATGACCAGCGCGCTGCGTCAGGCCCAGGGGGTCATCGGCGCGGTCGTCGATCCCCACACCGCTTTCCTCATCCTGCGCGGGCTGAAAACGCTGGGTTTGCGCATGGCCCAGCACAATGCCAACGGGCTGGCCGTCGCCCGCTTTCTGGAAGATCACCCGAAAATCCGTAAAGTCTGGTATCCCGGCCTGGCAAGCCACCCGGACTACGCCGTCGCGTCCACGTCAATGACCGGCTTCGGCGGCGTCGTCAGCTTTGAGGTGGAGAGCGACGGGCCGGGGGCCAGCCGCTTCATCGACGCCTGCCGCATTCCCCACATCGCCCCCAGCCTGGGCGGCGTGGAGAGCCTCGTCGAGCAGCCTTACATTATCAGCTATTACGACGTTGCGCCGGAAGACCGTCTGGCGTTGGGCATCCGGGACGAACTGGTGCGTCTGGCCTTGGGCGTGGAAGATACGGGCGATCTGATTGTGGATTTGGCCCAGGCGTTGGAGAAAGTGTAGCAACTGGAACGTTTTCCACTGCAATCTCTGCCCACATACGCCTGAATAGAGGCATACCTATCCGCCCAATCATTCGGTGTCTCTCCTATGCCTATCAAATCCTACAGCTTTAATAATTCACGAATCTCACGCGAAGGCGCGAAGCCGCGAAGGGCTTACTGCTTTTTCTTCGCGGCTTCGCGCCTTCGCGTGAGCCTGCTGTTGTTCTGTGCTATCTTCCCATTCCTCCTTTCTGCTTGCGCTGCGCCGCCCCCGCCTCTGGCCTCGGCCAATGTGGTGGACGCGCTCAGCGGCCCGGTAGACGCATCCTTTGCCCGCGCCTACGCACCGATGGATTTCGTCTTCCCCGCGGATCACGGCCCCCACGACGACTTCGCCACCGAATGGTGGTATTACACCGGCAATCTGACCGGCGCGGATGGCGGCGAATTCGGCTATCAGCTCACATTCTTCCGCAGTGCCCTGGCCCCCGGCGAACCCCAGCGCCCATCCGATCTGGCTGCCACCCAATTGTATATGGCCCACTTCGCCGTCACCAGCGGCCCGGCCAAAGAGCATCGCAGCTTCGACCGTTTCAGCCGGGGCGCGGGCGGGCTGGCCGGGGCCACTGGCGACCCGCTCTATTCCGTCTGGCTGGAAGATTGGCGGGCCGAGCAGACCGGGCCAAACAGTTACCGGCTTACTGCCCAAACCGATGGGCCAAACGGGCCAGTGGCGCTGGATTTGTCGTTGACAGAAAGCCGCGTTCCACTATTACACGGCGACCGGGGACTGAGCCAGAAGGGGCCGGAGGCGGGAAACGCCAGCTATTACTACAGCCTCGTCCGAATGGAAAGCCAGGGCACTGTCACGCTGGACGGGGTGACGACGGCGGTCAGCGGCCTGAGTTGGATGGATCACGAATTTGGCACCAGCGCACTCAGCGGCGATGCGCTGGGCTGGGACTGGTTTGCGGCCACGCTGGACAACGGCGCGGTGCTGATGTTCGCCCAGGTTCGCTCGGCCAGCGGCCAGCCCCAGGACATTTTTGAAGGCACACTCAGCTATCCCGATGGACGGCAGATTGCCATCCGCCCCGAAGACTTCATTCTCACTCCCACTGGCCTTTGGACCAGCCCCATCACCGACATCGAATACCCGTCCGGCTGGCAGGTCAGCTTTCCCGCCTACGCCATCGACTTGACGATTGAGCCGCTCATCCCGGACCAGGAGATGACCCTGACTTTCACATACTACGAAGGCGCAACGACGATTCGTGGTACAATGGAAGGCGCGGCGGTTAGCGGGCGCGGTTATGTGGAGTTGACCGGATACGGCAGCAGTCAGGGCGGTTTTCAGCGATAGGAGAGAGCGATGAGCAATTGGCAGAATGATTTTGTCGAAACGAACGGCATCCGCGTTCACTACACCCGCACGGGCGGCGATAAGCCCGCGCTGGTTCTGCTCCACGGCATCACCGACAACGGGCTGTGTTGGGGACGGGTGGCCCGCGCTCTGGAAGCCGACTACGACATTCTGATGGTGGACGCCCGCGGTCACGGCCTCTCCGACAAGCCGGAGAATGGCTATCACTCCGACGACTACGCCGCCGATTTTGCCGGACTGATCGAAGCGCTGGGATTGGGGCCAGCGCTGGTGATGGGCCATTCGTTGGGCGCAAATAATGCGGCGACACTGGCCGCCAACTATCCCAAATTGGTGCGGGCCGCTGTGCTGGAAGACCCGCCCTGGTTCGATCTGAGCGGACAACAGCGTCGGTCAGCAGAGGAGGAAGCGAAGGGAATGGACGAATGGCGTGCCGGTCTGATTGCCCAACAGCAGCAGGCATTGGAAGAGATCATCGCTGCGGGCAAAAAGCGCTCGCCCAAATGGAGCGAAGACGAGTTCCCCGCCTGGGCGCAGGCCAAGAAGCAGGTCTACCCGTTTGTGCTCGGCAAAAGCAGCCTGCGCACGTGGGATGATATCGTCCCTCAGATAGCCTGCCCGACCCTCCTCGTCACGGGCGATTCGGCTCTGGGCGCGCTCGTTGCACCGGGGCTGGCTGCAAAGGTCTGCGCGGTCGATCCCAAAATCGAACACGCCCACATTCCCGACGCAGGCCACAACATCCGCCGGGACAACTTCGACGCTTTTCTGGCGGCCATCCGAACTTTTCTGGCGGATCTTTCAGAATAGAACGCGGATGACGCGGATTGAGCGGATAAGAGCGGATAGAACCTGCAAAATCAGCGTTCATCTGTGTAAATCTGCGTCCCAAAAATCCGTTTTTATCCGTCCTTTCCGCGCCTATCCGCGTTCCATTCCCCTTTTGGATTTTTATGACCGGCGAACGCATTCTGATTGTAGAAGACGAACGGGCCGTGGCTCGTGGCCTGGAATACGGCTTGCAGGCCGACGGCTTTCGCCAGCCTGTGCTGATGCTCAGTGCCCGGGACGAGGAGGTGGACAAAGTGTTGGGGCTGGAACTGGCCGCCCACGCCGACAGGCCCGTCAGCCGCGCCGCGCTCATCGAATCCATCTGGGGCTACGACAGCGACAGCGACATCGGTGGCGAACGCACAGTCGATGTCCACATCCGCCACCTGCGCATAAAAATTGAGACCGACCCGGCCAATCCGGCCCACATTCTCACTGTGCGAGGAATTGGATATAAATTTCAAGGGTGAGGGCGGCAGATGTCCGTAACGGCTTCTTTCGTGCATCTGGTGGTTGCCGATGTATAATTGAAGTATAATTGAATCAATGAATGAGTTGACGCACTGGTTGATTCACCGCTAGAGGAGATGCTGTATTCTATGCCCACCCCTGCCCTGACCGTTTTGGAAGAAGACAACCACTGGTGGTTTATGACCCGCACCAGAGCCATTTTGAAGTATCTGGACGCAGAAATGGGCGGGGCCAACGGCACGCCGCGGCGGGTATTGGACATCGGCGCGGGCGCGGGCAATATGGCCCACCACCTGGCCCACTACGGCCAGGTCATCGGCCTGGACTACAACGCCCGCCCCCTGCCTGTGGCAAAGGCCCGCGCCCTGACCACCAGCCAGGCGTCCGGCGACGAACTCCCCTTCCCCGACGCCAGCTTCGATTTGGTCACACTGCTGGATACGGTGGAGCACATCCCCAACGAACTGGGCGTTTTTGATGAAGCGTACCGGGTGCTGAAACCGGGCGGCAAGCTGATGGTGACAGTCCCGGCTTTTATGTGGCTGTGGAGCTACAACGACGTTATTAATGAACACCAGCGGCGCTATACTGTTCCCGAACTCTCCCAAAAGCTCGAACTTTCCGGTTTTCGGATCAAACGGGCCAGCTACAATAACTTCTTCGTCTTCCCCCTCATTGCGGGGATGCGCCTGTTGCGCCCGGATGCACCCGAACTGGACAGCCCCCATCTGACAGCGGACGAAGATGTCTATCAGGTAGAAATGGAGCCGACGCCAGAGCCGGTCAATTCGATTCTCCACGCGGTGGGCTGGCTGGAGGCCGAACTGCTGGAACGGGTAAATCTGCCTTTCGGGTCGAGCGTCATCTGTGTGGCGGAGAAATAAACGATGCTCCTGAATGGTGTGATTACAGGCAAATTGTACTTTCTGGATGCCACTTTGGGCAATCTGCGCTCATTGGGTTCATTGACCACAAAGCAGTTGGACGGGGATTGGCGCACAAAAATGGCTGTCGAGCGCGGGCTGCAAATATTGGTCGAGATTGTGATCGATATTTGTCAGCACATCATAGCCGAATCGGGAAAAACGCCCGCCAGCACCAGCCGAGATGCCGTTGAATTGTGTGTACAAATGGGCGTCCTTTCTTCTACAGAACCCTTCCAGCGTATGATTCAGTTCCGTAATTTAGTCGTACATATGTACGAACGGATCGATTCGGTCTTCCTGGCCGATATACTGTCCAATCGCCTGGGAGATTTCGAGCGCTTTCGTGATGAGGTGTTGGCCTATGCAGATCGCCCGGCTACAGATGAAGCAGTTGAATGAACTCTTTGCCTTGCATCCGAACGTCGTAGGGGCCTGGCTTTTTGGCTCCAGGCACACGGATCGGGCGCGCCCGGACAGCGACATCGACGTGGGTGTACTGTTTGGCCTGCCGCCAACGCTGGACGAGTGGCTGGCTCTGCACGCGGATATGCAGGATGCCTTCGATATGGAGAATATTGATTTGGTGGTTTTGAATCGTAAGTCACCTGTTTTGCGTTTCCAGGCTATCTCTGGTCAGCGTCTGTATTGTCGTAATCGGGAAGAACTAGCGGTTTTCGCATCGCTAACCGCCCGTCAATACGAGGATTCAATGGCGTTACTGACCCGCGGATTTGCTGCACGAAAGGCTGCGTTGGCCCGTGCAAAAGCGTGAACATCTGTGGGTATTGGCCCTCTTTTCTCTGTTAACGCTTGCCCTCTCCTGGCCGTTGCCCCTCCGCATCTTTGATTTCGTCCCCGGTGTCGCCCAATGGGCCTTCGACGAATCGACTTTTATCTGGAATATCTGGTACTTCAAGCACACACTGATTGACAGCTTAAGTACACCCCTGCACAGCGATCTGATCTACTATCCGCTGGGCATTGACCTCATCCTCTATACCTACAACTTTTTCAACGCCCTCATCGCCCAGCCTTTGCATTTGGCCGTGGGACTCATCTTTTCCAGCAACGCTACTGTTCTCTTCAGCACCGCGTTGAGCGGTTACGGTGGGTTTCTGCTGGCCCGCTATTTATTGACCGACGGCAGACGGCAGACGACAGACGGCGACGGCTTCATCCCGTCATCCCTTCATCCTGTCCTCCTGTCATCCCTCCTCTGCGGCATTCTCTACGCCTTCGCCTCCAATCGGGCCATCTACGCCACTCTGGGCCATTACGATATGGTGACGACCCAGTGGATTCCCTTCTACGCGCTCACCCTTTTGCAGGCATTGGACGACCGCCGTAGCCCCGCCGCCCGCCGCCGATCCGCACTGCTGGCGGGCATTTTCTTCGCCTTCAATGGGCTGGCCGAGATGATCACCGCCGTCTTTTTGGCGATCTTTACGCTGATTGTGGTGTTGGTAAAACTGACCGCAGACCGTAGACCGCAGACCGCGAACGAACGATCTCACGCCTCACATTTCAGGGCTCAGTTATTACGCAATACGCAATACGCAATACGCAATATCTTTTTTCCCCTCCTTCTTATCGGCCTCGTCGCCTTCCTTCTCTGGTCGCCTGCGCTCCTGCCCATTCTGGGCCAATTTTTGACCACCGACTTTTCGCTGAAAGGCTGGGGCGAGGCCATCCCCCTCAGCACAGACCTGCTGGGCTGGTTCACGCCGACAGTGCTGCACCCGATCTTCGGCGGTGATCTGGTGGGGGAACTGCGCCGGGTGCAGTTGCGGGCGCTGGAAGGCAGCGGTATTGGCGGCTTCCGTGACATCAATACTGTTTTCGTGGGTTGGGCGAGCGGCGCGCTGGCTCTTCTGGGGCTGGTTGTCTACCGCAGTCGGGTACGACTCTGGGCGTGGACTGCCCTGATTTTCGGCATCTTCACCCTCGGCCCCTTTCTACAAATCAACGGCCAATACCGCTTCAATCTGGACGGGGTGGAGACCAGTTTCCCGCTGCCCTTCGCTATCCTCCACTATCTGCCAGTGATTGCGGCCAACCGCGCGCCCAATCGCAACAGTGTGCTGCTGATGCTGGCCGTAGCCCTGTTGGCGGCGTACGGCGTCTTTTGGGTGATTGGGTGGTTATACCGACGGCAGACCGCGGACCGCCGTCTGCCGTCTGCCGTCCGCGGTCTTTTTGCATCTCTGCTCATCGGCGCAATCGTCTTCGAACACTTGGCCCTGCCGCTGCCCCTGTCGGATCACCGGGTTCCGGCAGTCTACGAACAGATCGCCGCCGACCCCGCACCTGTGGCTGTGATGCACGCGCCCCTGGGCTGGCGCAACAGCTTCGGCGTCTTCGGCGCAGAGCGGACAATTCTGCAATACTACCAGTCCACTCACGGCAAGCCGATGATCGGCGGCAATATCAGCCGAGCGCCGGATTTCAAAATGGGCTACTTTGAACGGCTGCCCCTCTTCCAGGCCATCGAGCAGGTGGAGTTTAACGGGCAAGTCGCGCCGGCTCTGGCGGACGCGGCCCAAGCCCAAGCCGCCGAACTGATGTATCTCTACAATGTGGGCTACGTCCTGCTGATGCCGCCCATCTCCCAGCGCCTGCCCTATGGGGATCACTGGCAGGCGACCTGGGATTTCTACAAAACGACGCTCCCCCTGGAAGCCGCGCCCTTCTGGACCGGCGCTGGTGATGGCGCTGGTGATGGCGCTGGTGATGGCATAGAAGCCTATCGGGTGGTGCAGCCGCCGGGCAGCGACAGCTTCCAACTGCAACTGGGCCAGCCGGACACCTTCGCCTATCGGGCCGAGGGCTGGGACGAAGCGCCGGTGGATGCGCCCTACGGCCTGCCCGGCGTCTGGGCGACAGATCAGGAAAGCTGTCTGCTCCTGCCCCTGCGCGGCGTCGATGGAGCGCAAGCCTATCCCCTGCGCGTACAACTCCGCCCCTTCGACTATCCCGGCAGCGACGCCCAGCGGGTGACACCCATTGTCAACGGCACACGCTTGGATGAACGGGTGCTGGTCAACGACTGGCAGACGGTCGAATGGAGCGTTCCCGGCAGCGCGCTGGTCAATACCGTCAATCGGCTCTGTCTGGAATGGGGCTATGCAGCCGCGCCCCGCGCTGTGTTGGGCGGCAACCGGCTCATCGGCAGCACCGGTGTGGAACTGCCCATCGACGCCGACCTGAAAGCCTTTGCCGACGGCGCATTTATGGCGCTTTTTGATGAGGACGGGGCGCAGACCGACGCCAGCACAGGGCGGCGCGGGGTTAATGTAACTGTGCTGGATGGGGTGAACGGCGTTGTGCTGGATGCCCAGGGCTTCGACACTGCGGCCAACGCCTTTGAAAGCGAGAAACTGGCCGCCTTCATCGCCGCTATCCCCGACGGCGCGCCTGTGCTGGTGGCGACACAGGGCGATGCCGCAGCCTTTCTGACCGACGGCGCGATTGCTGGGCTGCATTCGTTGGGTGGCGACGTATCTCTGGAAAGTCTGCGGGGCAATTATCTGGCGCTGGTGGGGGTGAAAGGGGCAACGCCGGGCGCGGCTGCCCAGGCCATCGACCCCCTCGAGTCATTTCTGCGCATCAGCCTGAACCGGGACCGGCGCACACTGGCTGGCGCGGTGGGGATTGTGGGGATTGGGAAGATTGTGGAGATTGGGGAGTAGTTTCTATCCAATACCCTCTGGCTTTTGCCGTCTCTGCCACTTTTTTACCGCCCACTCCCAGGGCAGGGCGCTCGTGCGCAGGCGGATGAGCGTATAGAAGGCTTTGTAAATTTCGCTTTCGCTAATTTTGCTGGAGCCTTCTGTGCGGTTGACAAAAGTGATAGGCACTTCGCCACAACGGAAACCCGCCTGCTGCACGTAAAAGGCCATTTCCATCAAAAAGCTGTAGCCGCTGCTGAAGATGGCGTCCAAATTTATGGTCTCCAACACCCGGCGCCGATAGCAGCGGAAGCCCGCGGTGCAGTCCCGGATGGAGACGCCCAGGACGGCGTGGGCCAGTAAATTAGCCCCGGAACTGAGAATTTTGCGCGAAGTCGGCCAGCCCTCCACCGCGCCGCCGGGGACATAACGGCTACCCACCACCAGATCGTAGCCGCCGCTGGCTTTGGAGAGCAGCGCGGGCAGGCTCTCTGGGCTGTGGCTGAAATCGGCGTCCATTGTGCAAAGATAGCAATAAGCCCGTTCCAACCCAAAGGCGAAACCGGCTTTGTAGGCCGTGCCCAGCCCCAGCTTGCCGGAACGGTGTAGCACAAAAACGTCCCTGTCGTCCGCCGCCAGCGTATCCACCAGATTGCCGGTGCCGTCGGGGGAGTTGTCGTCCACCACCAGCACGTGAATGTCACCGGGCAAGGCGCGGATGCGGCCAATCAGCCGCCCAATATTCTCTTTTTCGTTGTATGTCGGCACAATCACCAGTGCCTGTCCGTGCCAGTCAGCCGTCATCTGTTTTATCCGCTTCCATCCGCTCGATCCGCCTAATCCGCGTTCTATTCCCGCGGCAGAACCGGTCAATTATCCACCAGATAAAAACTGTGGTCAAATTCACCAGCCCAACAGCCAATAAGAATCTCCCGCTCTCCCGTCTGGACCGGCGGCTGGCGATTCTCCTTTTCGCCCTCTGCCTGGGCATCTACAGCCGCACCCTCGCGCCAGGACTGCTTTTTGGCGATGCTGGCGAATTTCAGATGGCGGCCTGGCGCTTTGGCGTGGCCCACCCCACCGGCTACCCGCTCTATCTGCTGCTGGGGGGAAGCTGGCAACACATCGCCGCGCTCGTCGGCATTGATCCGGCCACCAGCCTCAACGCTTTCAGCGCCTTTTTGGCCGCGGCTGCCGTCGCCATTTTCTACCTGGCCGTGCTGGGCTGGCTGCCCAATCGCGCCACCCCACCCCGCGTCGTGGCCCGGATTTCCGGCTTTTTCGCTGCCCTGCTCATCGCCGTCAACCCCACGCTGTGGAGTCAGGCCGTCATCGCTGAAGTCTACGCCCTCCACGCCCTTTTCATCGCCCTATTCCTCCTTCTCACCAGCCGCTATGCCCGTTCACCCGCCCTCTCATCCCGTCATCTTCTCATCCTGTCATCCCTTCTCGGCCTCTCCCTCACCCACCACCGCACAACCGTCTTTCTTCTGCCCGGTCTCCTGCTCTGGCTCTTCTGGCGGCAACGGCAGCGGTGGGAACAGCAGCGGTGGGAACAGCAGTGGTGGCAACGGGGACGCCATTGGGCGGCACTGATCGGCGGGCTGGTCCTGCCCCAACTGCTCTATCTTTACATCCCCCTGCGCAGCGGGAACGACGCCTCGCCCTGGCTCTACCCCCGTCTGGGCGCAGAGACGCTGGCCCTCTATACGCCGACATTTCAGGGATTTGTCGATTTCATCACCGGCTCCGTCTTCGCTGTGAGCTTTCTCAGCCCGGCCCAGGCATTGGCCCGCATCCCGGAAGCCGCCAATCTCTGGCTCGTCCATTTCACTTGGCTGGGGCTGGCATTGGCCCTGCTGGGGCTGGGCGTCCTCATTCGTGAAAAGCGCTGGCCGCTGCTGCTGCTCACACTGCCCGCCGTGCTGCTCCTGCAAATCTTCAATCTTTTCTACGGCATCGGCGACATTTACGTCTTTTACATTCCGCTGTATTTGATGGCCGCGTTGTGGGCCGCGTGTGGGGTGGCGTGGCTGATAGGGGCGACAGCGGACCGCAGACGGCGGACGGCGGACATCGGACAGTCCACGCAATACACAATACGCAATACGCAATACGGTTTTTGGTTCGTTCTCCTCCTGCTTCTGCCCGCCTCCCTTTTTGTCACCCACCTGCCCGCCATCGACCAGTCCGCCAACACAACCGCCCGCCAGATGTGGGATGAAATCCTGTCCAGCCCGCCGCCAGACGACGCGATTCTGGTCAGCAACGACCGCAACGAAATTGTGCCGCTCTATTATTTGCAGGCGGTAGGATATTTGCAGGCGGTAGAAGGGAAGGTTACGGGGTTGACCGGTCTCTTTCCCCTTCTGACACCGGAAGAACGCTTTGCCGATGTGGGCGGGGTGACTGCCACTGCCCTGGCCGCGGGCGAACGTCCGGTCTATCTCATCAAGGCTATGCCCGGTCTGGAAGCCAAATTCGTAGTGGAGACAGCCGCCGTGCCACTGATTCGCGTAGTCGAATTGGTGGGGGAAGGCCAGATTGAAAATCGGCTCGATCTGGCCTACGGCCCGCTTATGCTGCTGGGCTATGCGACGGAAGAGACCGGCGAA
>Ga0209702_10006017_pt1 | contig 15956 bp, 14 predicted proteins | sample FRY01_FD_187210 | JGI IMG/M metagenome (GOLD analysis project Ga0209702, IMG submission 187210) | Freshwater microbial communities from Lake Fryxell liftoff mats and glacier meltwater in Antarctica - FRY-01 (SPAdes) (version 2) | ecosystem: Environmental > Aquatic > Freshwater > Ice > Glacier... | reverse complement strand
CGTCGTCGCTGCCAACAGTCGAATATACTCATTTGGAGACTGACGCCACAGTTCAATTTGCGGGATCGCAGCCGCTGCTAACGGTCCAAATGTCGCAAGGCGGAAAATCACAGAAGTCACAATGAGCCAGTCTTCATCATTCAATCTTTCGATCAGATCCGGAACAGCCACATCTGATTGAGGTCGGACATTGCCCAACAGCCTTACAGCTTGATGTCGAACATCAGGATTGCCATCGCTTAGGCATTCAATCAAGCCGGGAATCAGTTCGTCACCGAAGTGCTCAAGCTGCTCAAAAGCACCGAGAGTTTCTTCCCATCGCTCTTGTTCATTCAAACGAATGAAGCGGCAAAGTTCGTCTCGAATGGTGGTCAATTTTCGTTCCATACAGCCCAGTGCTCCATCCAAATTTGGCCGACCAATACGATGCTTCCACTTCTCATATAGTGGTGTGAAAGTTGAGAAGAAGCTCGAAATGTGTTGAAGGTTGGTTAGACATTAGGACGCTCCTTCATCTTTTTCACGCGGCTCCAGAGACTGTATCCTTTCAATCAGCTCTTGCCAACTTCCTGTTCTCCCTATGCCCCGACTGAAGCCTCTCTTGCGAGCCTCCAAATACATTCACTGAATCCCGGCTCGACACGCCTATTCCACTTCCCTCCGGAAAACTGCTTGAGAACAAAGCCGGAGCGGAGTTTTGCGAGGAAAAGGACGGCTACTACGAAAGCGACCAGTTGAAACGAATTTCGGGTATTGATAAATTCTGGAGCATTGAATCTCAAAATCCCAAAGTGCGTGTTACGTCAAAGCCAAATGAAATTGGTGGAATTTAGCTCGTATGAGGAGACTCGATGCCGATTTCTCAATCCGAGCATGACTCGCTTGTCTCAGCCTGCCAGCGACTGCCTACCTCTACCGTCCAAGACGAAGAGAAGTACGTGAGCGAAAGTTCCGTATTGATTCTCATGTCTACTGTGCTCAGCCTGAATCGCCGCTGGTACAGTCACGCGCTGCCTGCACGCCGACGCTTTGAGTCTGATCTTTACTCACAACTGTCCCCGCCTTCCCTTGCCAACTTCTCCGTTCTTTTGGCTCGCGTAAGCCACTCGGGGACAGATTGGGTTGCGGCAGCTAATGCAATGTGGGCCACGAGTGAAGCGCGCAAGGCAAAGGCGTTGTCGCAATTGACGCAATACTTTCTCGCTTGGTTCGCCGTCAAGTGCCCTGCTGCTTCTGATCGCGATGCGCTAAACCAATGGGCCGCTCAGGTTTCCAAAGAAGATTTCGTTGGTCGAATAAAACATCTTGGCCCACGTGCTCACGAACAGTTACTGTGGTATATCGAGGGCACGCAGGCTATCAAGTTGGATCGACACGTGGTTCAGTTTATCAGCGATTCCCTTGGTCGCACACCTGCAGAAGCAGACATGATCGATGGCGTTAAGGCTGCTGCGGAAGCCTTAGGCATTTCGCCCACGGAACTTGACGCCCGAATCTGGGACTACATGCAGGGCAAGTCAACGACACAAAGCTTTTCCTGCCAAAGCTAGCTGGCAACAAATAATGATTTGACTTCGCGAGTGCGGACGGAGATCGCGGAGTCTCGACCGATGTTGAGCGGAGTGGGCTTGTGGCGATGAGTGCCCGTCGAGCCGAAGCTCAAGGCACTTGCTCAAGAAGCCCGGTGGTGGAGCGACATCGAGTGCCGGAATGAGCCAATCTCCTTGTTGCAGAAATCGTAGGGAGTATTGACTGGCCTCCCTTTGTTTACATTGCTTCAAAGAAGTCCAGAATTTCCGCGACACCTGCTTCAAACGTCGGTGTTCCTTGCCCAGTTCATCCCTGTCACCGTGTGCGAATGGGAGGGTGCTGGCCGTTTCTAAGCTTCTGTGTTTTGCAGGCTTCGGGAGCAAAGTGCGACCAGCCCCGTCCCTTTTGCACCCATGGCTGTAAGTGGTATCATGCCTGCATGGCAAAAAACACAAAAACAACGAACGTGTTCCTGATCTTTGCTTGAAACGACGAGCGGCAGAAACTGGAAGCGGAGTTGCAGGCCGCAGGGTATGTAGTCCACAGCTATATGTCTGCCAGAGAGTTCCTGATTGACAAAGGGAATCTCTCCAGCGGCGTTGTCGTGGCAGATTACTATCTTGCAGGTATGACGGGGGTGGAACTCTGTTTGCAATTGGCGGATGAGCAGTCAGATTATCCAACTGTGCTTGTGGCGGGGACTGCCAACGCTTCGAAAGTTCTGGCGGCAGGCTTGGTTGAATTCGTCGGCTGACCCGTAGCGATAGAATCCATAAAAGCTGCAATCGCGGCGCATCCACTTGATGAACGGAACGAGCATAAGCTTCCATCCACTTCGGCCACTATTGAGCGTCTTCCTTTGCCAAACCACTGCTTTTCGCCAATCTTGCCATTTCACTAAGAGACATCCTGTACCTCGCAGTCCATTGCGAGTTTGTTCAAATTGACACCCCTCAGGCATGTTGATACCGTAATATCCGCGGCGCGTTCAGTATTCGATATTGAACGCGCCGTGTGATATTGGAACAAACCATCATTTCGCCCGAGTTTTTTGCCACTCTTGGCCAATATCACACGGCGCGTGTAATTCAGAGTTCGCCCAGCAGTTAAGGCCGATTGCTCACCGAAGTACATAGTTATGAGTAAACCAGTCCAGCCACACATTTGCGATGATGTTGCGTCCAACCTTGCTTTGCTGGACAGGTTTTGTCGGCGCACTCCGTTCCATGACATGGAGATCATGGCCATCAAACGCCTTTCTGGACGAGTAATTATCTTGGTGGGTGGTTACATTCTCGTGTTTATTGGCGTAACTCGCTACGATCCAAAGCTTGTAGAGTTGCCCACGACATGGCTGTATGACGTGATCGGTACAGAGAATAACTCGCGAGTGCTGTCGGTAGAAACTGAATCTGGATCATTCTCCGTGGTGTTCCGCAACTTGCGTCTAATGCGGGAAGACGACTTTGCTGTCCTGATTCCGCAGCTCGACAAATAACAGGGCGAACAAGACCCTGAACCCGAGTTGCCGATGACGGGTTTTTGAAATGGAAGCTCGCTCGCGGCAACCGGGTTAGCTTGAACGTTCGTCGAAGGATCAGCATGACAAAACTCAAAATTGCCACAGCGGTCGCCGTAACGATCCTTTGCGTATTGGGGTGCTTCTACATTATTTCCGCTATCACGTCCGCAACAAGCGGCGTTTCAGTACCGCCCGAACGTGTTCTTACAATTCTTAAATCCGAAAACCTCGATTTTCTCGTAAGGCGTCGTCAGGTAACACAGGTCGTGCTCATTCGTACGGCAGATAGCTCGCTTTGGGACTGGGTTCCTTACGTTGCAGATGTCCGCGAAGCAATGAAAGAGGATGGCGTATTAACTGCCAATGTGCGAGTCTATTACGGATTCGACATGAAGAAACTGACTGCTGACTCGACACAAAGTGCAGGGGATGAAGTATCAATTGTGCTTCCCGATCCAGAAGTCTTGGATTTCGCAGTGGACCTTGATTCACTCAAATTCATGCCATTGAAAACTGGAGTGATTACACGGGTTGGGAATGTGTTTCGCGACGAAACGCTGAAGGACAAGTTGCAGAAAGAGATTAAAAAGTCGATTGAGCAATTTGTTTCAACCCCCGGCGCGATGCCGACTAAAGATGAAATGCTGAAAGAAATGATCGGCTTTGAGCGAATTTTGACCGACGCATACAAGGTAAAGGTTTCGTTCAAATAAAAACTATTCCTGCGCCATGGCTTGTCCCAAGCCGTTCGGCGAAATATTTGATGGTGATGTTACAATGCGAAAACCTTATTCCTCTTTGAAGGTCCCAACCCAAAACGTTCTATGGCAAACGAACTCGAAATTCCAGACGATCTAAAATCGTTCCTCACGTTAAAAGATGGCGAAGTCAATTTGGCAATCGTTTCCGTGGTGGTTGAACCTGACAAGAAAGGCGAACTCATCTCGATTGCCGCCCTTGCCGAAGACGAGATTACCAAATTCATTGTCAATGCTCTTGCAAATCCACAAAGACAAAGCGCATTTGAAGAGCTTGTTGGTAATCAGATGACATTTCACTCAAAGATAGACGCACTAAAACAACTATTACCAGAGTTTGACCAAGAACCTAAAAACTATCAGATACATTTGCAGTTTTTAGCTGCGTTGAAGAAGCTAAGGAATACGGCTGCCCATTCATTTGGCCTAAGCACGGCTGACGCAATCAAACTTAGAACCGATACGGAGGTGGTGGCGATTACCTTGGATTTTCCAAAATCGGCGTGGGACCGAATGGCGCGATTTCGAGACTACCTCGAATCGCTGATACCACATTAAAAGAGCGACGAACAAAGCCGTGAACCGGAGCGACGGGCTACGGTTTTTTGGCTAGCAAACTTTATTGGCCGTCGCCCGGTTACGGCAGGCGTTCGTTTTCAAAGTTTCTTCTCTCATGAATGAATCTCTCTTCGTTGAATGTGCCCGTTGGATCTACGAACACAAAAATGGTGTTGATTGGTGGACGCCTTATGTTCTTACTGAACACAACCCGAATCCGAATCCACATGTAAATATTGATGAGGCTTACGCCGTATTTTCTGAACTAAATCGCCGTCGCTTGATGACGCATAAAATTGTGCCTTTCCCCGGCAAAGACGCTATACCCGCATTCGAGATCAATACAACAAAAGATGTTGACTGGCAGACACTAATTAAAAAGAAGGGCTTCTGGTCATTGAAAGCGTGGCCATTCATCAAAATGCTTGTAGCCAAAAGTTGGCTCGTAATTGTGTTCGGTGTCTCTGTTGCATCTACCAATCTTATTGGGGAGGTTGTCCGCCATTACACAAAAGCCAATCTGCTACCCCCAGACAAACACCAAGTACAGAGCCAGCCAATAAGCACGCAAACAAACAAAACACAAGTTGTCCCAGCCCCATTCCGAGTACAAACCAAACCGGCTGAATGAATCGCAGAAAACGAACAATGATCGGGATAGGGACCCGGATTGCTCCGAGGCCCCTCCCACACCACCCGGCGTGCGGGTCCGCACCGGGCGGTTCATCTCCTTGCAGTGAGCTTCTGCCAGATTGTGAATACACTCGTATTCGGGCGACAGTGCTTCGCACTGCTTTTGAGTGCCTATACCGCTTCTGCCAATCCGCAACGATTTGCTGCCTTCACTGCGACCGAAAATTCCGGGCACCATCCCACTGATCGTGACACGCCTTCACTTCGGGTGTATCATCTCCGACATGTCGCTTCACGAGTCGCATTGACTCCGCACTAAACGAAACTCACTCGCGGCCTCACGAAGCGAAAAGTTCAACGCACGGTCTGTACGTCCGGCGAATCGCCCGCCGCAGAGATCGCAATTTGCTATGCCAGAGTTTTAGGACGATGATGGATCCTCTATCGAACCCGAAATTCAAAGAGTTTTGTTTTCGGCATCAAAACGCTCCATTTAATCGTTGCCTCTGGCACACGGAATCCTGTCCGAATTCAGCAATACGTGCGCACTCTGTTCAGAATAGTGGGGCTCTCGATCTAATCGCCGAAGACGGGCACGTCGTGATGGTTCACTACACAATCAAAGACGAATCGCTTCAGATTAGCTTCCAAAAAGTTGGGCGCAATCGTGCAACAACGTTTACTGGACTATGCAGCGACCATGACAGTGAGCTCTTTCGTCCAATTGACACGCAGGAGTTTTCACCTACGGATCCTGAACATTTATTCTTAATAGCTTATCGATCCGCTCTTAAAGAATTTCATGCAGCCTTGCACTCCGGATCAATGGTACAAGGGATTTTTGCAAAGGGCGTCGAACTTGGAGCATTGCCAGAAGATGGGGCCGCAATGATGGCTGCCACGATGCAATTGCTGGGGGCAATTAAGTTTTATCCGTTCGTCAAATTCTTTCATCATCATTTCGCAGCACGCAGATTCTCTGACATTCGGCATCAAGTGCTATCGCTAAACGCCCCGAACAAAGCGGTGGCGGCCACGGGAGTCTTTCTTCCGGTTGAAGCAGAATCGCAATACGATCCCGATGATCCGCAGCTACTTGTGTTTAATTTGTTTCCAACGCAAAGTGGCGTGCATGTGCAGTTCTCATGGCGTGCAACGGATGACGTGCTTATGCGACGCGTGATTTCTCCGATCGCGACTGCGACTGGAGAATTTCAAATGTATCTACTTTCGAAATTCATTCTGAAATACACTGAAACCTTTGCGCTGTCGCCGTCGTTGCACGCGTCATTCGAAGACGCAAGAATTGAAGCAATTCATAAGTACTTTCTTGCAAACGCTTGCGGAGAACGTGCAGAGTGGGATGATCCCTTGCTGTACCTTTTCCGCGAAGGCAGTCGCATAATGAACTAGGCTTTGACTTCGCGAGTGCAAACGAATGGCGCGGCGCTAGGTTGACGGTTGAGCGGAGTGGACTTTTGGCGATGAGAGCCAGCCCAGCCGAACCTCAATGCATTTGTTCAAGAAGCCCGGTGGTGGAGCGACGTGCGGTGCGGGAATGAGCCACGATCCAGAATTTCTGGCAAAGAAATCGTTTGGAGCATCGAGCGACGATGCCCGACAGACAGATTGGCCAGCCACCATTGCCAAACACTGCGACTGACCGAACTTCTGACCCCAGACGTGTGCCTTTTCGTCCTCAATGAAATATCGCTCGAACTCTTTGCCGAACTCGACAACACGCAGTATGGGCAAACGTCGCTTCTTCTCCATGTGCTGGCTCCTTGAAAGGTGAAACTGAACTGTTCCTCTACAAGCGGGTGTCATCAGTTCAGCCAAGGCGTTCGTGAATCGCCTCAATCTCAGCGAGCGTGATTTCGGACGGTTCCCCTTCTTTCAGGAAGGCAGAGTGAGTCAGCAAGAAATCAATGTCTTCTCGGAGCCGTTCAAGAGCGGCTCTGGAGATCATCAGATTTTGCGATTGAGGCGACGTGACGTGCGGTCGAAAAGTCAGAACGCCAACTGGTATTCCATTGGCTTTTCCGGCAGAGATGCCGAGGTAGTCGGCGATGTGTTCAATAACGTAGGACGGTCGAAGAGAAGGTTTGTCCATTTGGTTGCCGTTCTGAAGAGAATTCGCTTGAAGGAATTGATGCAAGCGGGTGTCCAGAAACGGAGTCCAGAGGTCGATCGGCGATGTTGAGAAGACAAGTCCGCTTCACATGCAGCACTGAGCCTCAACGGTTCAAAGATCGAAGAGGGCAGGGCGGTCGATCCAACCGGCGATAGCTGCGATGAAAGACCGCAGGCCCGGTAGCTTGAAATGCCGTTGCTAGAATTGGGTCAAGCGTCCTGTCAGCAACAACTCGGACGGCAAATCATTGAGTCCAAAACAAAAAAAGAGCCTCCCAAAATCTTGAGAGGCTCTTTTGACGTTCTGAAATCCCTTTTTACACCAGAATTTACACCACTTCGTTTCCGGCGTTTACACCACTTTTCCTGTTGTCGCAACTTGTTGTGTGGTAATGGTTTAGGAATGGACGATATTGGGCTCGAACCAACGACCTCCACGATGTCAACGTGGCGCTCTAACCAACTGAGCTAATCGTCCGATGCGGGCAATCTAACGACGGTTACGCAGAAAATCAAACTGGGGACTTCGGAAATTTGCCTCAGTTGCGCCGGATCTGTGACAGGGGAGACGGTTTAATCGCGTAATTGACCATTTATCATGAGGATTGTCCATTCTCGTGAGAATTCCAGGGAGATTTCGGGGCAGCCTGCGGAGGATTTGGGCCGGCGATAAAGTGGTTGGAGGAGCGGCGGAACGCGGAGCTGACAAATCCCTACAACCGGACTCGATTTCCGTGCAAGAGCATTCGGGACATTCGCGAGGGGCAACGTGTTCGGCTTTTCGGCGGGCTGTCCAGCAGGAGTTCGCAAACTGTGGCGACTTTTTTGTTGTGATCGACTTCGAAACATCGATAAACTGCCTGATGCCCCGGCGGAATTCTCGTTTTCGTTGGGAGTGCGGCACCCGGTTTCCGAATGTTCGGCTGCCGATGTTTCGTTTCCGCCGCAGCATACAGGAGCTTTTCCTATGATTTCACGCCGATTGGTTCTTCACCAGGCGCTTCTCGCAGCCGCTGTTTTTGGCTTTGTTTTCTCAGCCGCAACAGTTTCTCAGGCGGAATCAAAACGAAGCGAAGCACGAAAGCCTGTGCTTTCCAATCCTAAATTTGATCCAACAGCCGAACGCGTTGGATTGTTTGAAGGCATGGAAGATGGTCGACTGGAATCCAAACTTGTTGCCAAAGATGCCTCCGGTGGATTTGTCATCATCTCCAATACCTCCGATCAGCCTTTGACGGTTGACCTTCCTGAAGCCTTCGTCGGCGTCCAGGTTCTGAAACAGCTTGGTGGCCTTGGCGGAGGGATGGGCGGAGGGATGGGCGGAGGAGGGATGGGCGGACAACAGGGCGGCGGCCAGAACCAGAATATGGGCGGTGGAATGGGCGGACAGCAGGGCGGTCAGGGTGGCCTTGGCGGTGGCGGTCTGGGCGGCGGAGGTGGCGGTAACTTCTTTTCGATCCCACCTGAGAAGGCTGTCAAAGTTCCCTACGTTTCTGCCTGCCTGAATCATGGCAAAGCTGATCCGAATCCTCGCGTTGAATACAAAATCGTTCCCGTGGAAGAGTACACTCAGGATCCTATTCTGTCAGAACTGATTCGTATGGTCGGAACGGGCCGAATCGATCAGCATTCCGCTCAGGCTGCCATCTGGACTCGCACGGACAACATGAGCTGGCAGCAGTTGGCGGCCAAGAATCATCGAGCCATCGGGGGTGGCGTGAATTACTACTTCAACCCGACGAATATCGCGACCGCTCAGGTGCTGATGGCGACGGCTGAAGGGCGAGTTCGTGAAGCAGAAGACAAGACGACTGGCAGGGAAACTGTCGAGATTGCTGCTCCTCGAGTGCGTTAGGCTTTCCTGATCTTTGAGTAAATCAAAGCGAAGACCGGTTGAAATCTCAACCGGTCTTTTTCGTTTGCAGAGTGGGCTTGGTTTTATGCGACGTCTGTATCGTGGTAGAAAAGGTGGCAGGCAAAAACAGATGGATTGTAGGAGACAGAGAGTGATCGACAGAGTTGAGTGCAAAGTCGGTATGAACCCCCGAGATGAACTCGGGAGCGTTTGAGTCTGCGAGGAGTGCGAGGTGGGGCAGTGCGTAGACCTGGAGAATTTCAGGCCGTAGACTGTTGGCATCCGTCGACGGCCTGAGGCCCCATGATCTCTTCACTGATGACGCTGAGTTCCCGCTATGCGAATGATTTGTCTGCTTGCCTGTGTCGTTGTTTCTGTCTCAGATGTGACTTGTTTCCTGCAGGCTGAGGAACTGGACTTTAATCGGGATGTGAAGCCGATCCTTTCGCAGAACTGTTTCCAGTGTCATGGGCCGGATGATGCCCATCGATCTGCCGGGTTGCGACTGGATCAGCGTGGGGGTGCGTTAAAGCCGTTGGAATCGGGGGCCATTGCGATCGTGCCCGATGATCCCGCTCGAAGCGAACTGTTGACTCGCATTAACAGTTCAGACGCCGATCTGAAGATGCCCCCGACGGACTCGGGAAAGATTCTGACAGCCGACCAGATCGAAATCCTGCGTCGCTGGATTTCGGAAGGTGCGAAGTATCAGGGCCATTGGGCTTTTGAAAACTTGGCTCGGCCGGTTGTGCCGTCCCTTGAGCCAACTGCTCAGGTTCGTCTTGAGACGCCGATTGACCATTTCATTATCGCTCGTCTGCAGAAAGAAAAACTTAGCCAGTCTCCGGAAGCCGATCGAGCCACGCTGATTCGCCGCGTTTCGCTCGATCTGACAGGCCTGCCACCGACCCCGAATGAGGTGGATGCTTTCGTAAATGATTCCGACAGCCATGCTTACGAAAGGCTCGTCGACCGTCTGCTGGCGTCACCGCATTACGGAGAACGAATGACGATTTCGTGGCTGGATTATGCTCGCTACGCGGACAGCAATGGCTATCAGACCGACACGAGTCGTGAGATGTGGGCGTGGCGCGACTGGGTCATCGGCGCTTACAATTCGAACATGCCGTTTGACCAGTTTACCGTGGAACAACTTGCCGGCGATCTGCTGCCCGATGCGACGCGGGAGCAGATTATTGCAACAGGCTTTAATCGCAATCATCGATTGAATGGAGAAGGCGGTCGGATTGAGCAGGAATGGTTTGTGGAGACTGTCATCGATCGTGTCGAAACAACGGGCCTGACGTGGCTGGGCTTAACGCTGAACTGTTGTCGGTGTCACGATCATAAGTACGATCCGATTTCGCAGCGCGAGTTCTATCAGCTGTTTGCTTACTTCAACTCGGTGGAAGAATCCGGAGTGCTGGCCCCGCGCGGTGGCCGATCGGAAAATACGCCACCCGTGCTGACGCTCATGACTCCCGAATTGCAAACAGAAAAAGATGCACTGCTGCAGGCGATTACCACGGCGACTCAAAAGCGTGACGAAGCCAGCCAGAAACTTCCGGAGCTGTTGGCCGCATGGGAAGCTCACGTCGTGCAGAGGAAGACGAAGAATGTGTGGGAGCTGATAGAGCCACGTCTGGTCAAGTCGGTCGGCGGAGCTGAAATGGTTCGGCAGGATGATGGTTCGTGGCTGGCAACGGGGCCAAATCCGGCGAACGATGAATATCGAATCGAAATCCCGCTGGCCGCTGGTCGGTTGTCGGGGATTCTGCTCGAGACACTTCCGGATGCATCTTTGCCGGCTCAAAGTCTTGGCCGCGGCTCCAATGGCAACTTTGTCCTGACAGGTGTTTCGGCCGAGTTGCAGACGAACGGCATAGACTCCAAAGCGATCGTCCTTGCAAAAGCTCAGGCCGACTATGAGCAGCCGAATTACACGGCCAGCAGGATTCAGCTGGCTGTTCTGCCCGGCAGCCAGCGAGCACAGGCTGCTGGTGGCTGGGCGATCGATGGAAACGATCCCGAGAAACGAGTGACTCGCCGGGCGTTCTTTACACCCGCCGCGCCAGAACCGATTTCGGCGGACACGGTGCTCATCATTCGCATCACCCATGATTCTCAGTTTGGCGATCACAACGTCGGGCGATTTCGAATTCTGGTCTCGGATGTTGACGCGGATCAGGTTGGATTGGGGGACGGCGGTCTCCCACTGGACATTCAGAGCATTCTGGAACCGACAATTGAAAAGCGCAGCCCGCAGCAGAACGAACAGCTTCGGAAGTACTTTCTGGAGCAGACAGAGAACTCGGTTCGCGCGGCCGAAACCGCTTTGAAAGACGCTCAGGCAAAGCTGGCGGGTTTTGAAACCAACCTGCCCACGACGATGGTCATGCAGGAGACCGCCAAGCGCGACGCCTTCATTCTGGCTCGTGGCGAATACGATCGGCCAACGGAAAAAGTGGAGCGGGCTGTTCCCGCGTTTCTGCCAGCGTTGCCGGAAGGGGTCCCCAATGATCGGCTGGGGTTCGCTCAGTGGGTTGTCAGCGACCGCAATCCGCTCACGGCGCGTGTGTGGGTGAATCGCGAGTGGGAACGATTCTTTGGGACTGGTCTGGTCAAGACCAGTGAGAACTTTGGGTCTCAGGCCGAGTTCCCCAGTCATCCGGAACTGCTCGACTGGCTGGCGGTAGAATTTATGCAGCCCACAGTTCTGCCAACGGTGAATGGTGTACCGGCCAGGGCCTGGGACATGAAGGCAATGCAGAAGCTGATCCTGATGAGTTCAGCCTACCGCCAGACTTCAAAGGTTGGCAGTGATTCATTGCAGCGTGATCCGGAAAATCGACTGCTGTCCCGCGGGCCTCGATTTCGCCTTTCGGCCGAGCTGATTCGCGACCAGGCTCTCGCTGTGAGTGGTCTGCTGGTCCACAAAATTGGAGGCCCCAGCGTTCGACCCTACATGCCGGAAGGAGTCTGGGACGAAACGAGCAAGTACGGAGATCTGCGAGGTTATCGGCATGATAAAGGTGACGGTCTTTACCGCCGCACGATGTATACGATTTGGAAACGTACGGCTGCTCCTCCGACATTGCTGCTGTTTGATGCGTCCAATCGGGAAGTCTGCACCATCAAACGATCACGGACGAATACGCCGCTGCAGGCGCTGGCTTTGCTGAACGAAGTGACCTACGTGGAAGCCGCAAAAGGTCTGGCCGCGCGGTTGATGAAAGAAGGCGGGCCATCGTCCGAGCAGCGGATGACATTTGGTTTCCGCCTCGTCACTGGCCGCTCGCCATCGTCAACAGAGCTGCATGTTTTGCTGGCGGGGCTGGAAGAAGATCGAGCTTCCTTTGTGGCATCGCCGGAGTCTGCGCAGCAACTGCTTGCTGTCGGCGAGCTGCCAGCTGACGGCCGTCTGGATCCTCTGGAACTGGCGGCCTGGACGGTCACGGCCAACGTACTGCTTAACCTGGATGAAGTGGTGACTCGCGAATAGCGGCGGGCGTTGGTTCCGGGACAGATCAGAGTTTCATCGGAGCGACCTGCCTGATCAGAGGCACGAATTCCATCTGGTCCACGATGTCCTTCTGGATATCGATCCCCGGAGCGGCCTCAATGAGTTCAAGGCCCTCGGGCTGAAGTCGAAACACGGCCCGTTCGGTCACAAACAGAACGTCCCGCTGGCTTTCGCGGGCAATCTGGCCGGAAAAAGAAACCTGCTCGACCTGCTTTACAAACTTGACCACTCGTCCTTCGCGTACGATTCGCAGGCAACCGTTTTCGACTGCCAGTTCCAGGCCATCGGTTGTCAGAGTGCCGCAAAAAACCAGACGTCGAGCGTTTTGAGAGATGTTGACGAAACCACCGACACCGGCGAATCGGGTTCCGAAGCGGGACACGTTGACGTTGCCGGATTGGTCGACCTGAGCCGCACCGAGTGCCGCGAAATCGAGACCACCGCCATCGTAGAAATCAAACTGCGACGGCTGGTCAATGATGGCTTCGGGATGCAGGGAAGCTCCGAAGCTGAGTCCACCGGCAGGAATTCCGCCGATCGGGCCGCTTTCCAGAGTCAGAGTAATCTCGGCAAGAAGAGATCGTTCAGCGGCAATCCGTGCAATTCCTTCTGGCAGGCCGATGCCCAGATTAGCAATGGCCTGCGGCGGCAATTCGTCACAGGCTCGGGCGGCAATAATTCGGCGGGCATCCATCGGCATGGGCGGCAGCAGATCGGACAGACAGGTGCGGTGCGTATCGGCGGCCTGACAATAGCGAGCGTTGAACGGTTCACCAAAAGTCTGCCAGTGGTCTGCCTCGTCAGCGACAACAATATGTGACACAAGACAACCGGGGACTCGAACATGTTGCGGCGGAATCGGTTCTTCCAGAATCCGCTTCACCTGAGCGATCACGATTCCGTGACTGTTATGAGCGGCCTGAGCGATCGGCAGCACATCCCCGATGACTGCTTCTTCATCCAGCATCAGATTGCCAAACGGATCAGCCGCGGTGGCTCGAATCAGACCCACATGGACGGGAAAGGAGTGATACAGCAGCCAGGTGCGATCACGCAGCTGAACACGTTCGACCAGCTCTTCCGTCGTGCGACTATTCAAGCGGCCTCCTCCTTGAACGGGATCGATAAACGTCCCAAGCCCCACGTGAGTGACGCAGCCCGGACGCCCGGCGGCGATATCTCGCAGCAGCTGGCAGATCACGCCCTGCGGAAAGTTGTACGCCTCCATCTCACCCGCCAGAGCCATCTGCCCCAGTCGCGGAGCCAGCCCCCAGTGTCCGCCGATCACTCGTTTGAGAAGTCCGGAATGGGCCAGGTGATTCAGACCACGCGTCTTCCCGTCGCCTTGCCCGGCTGCGTACACAAGAGTCAGCGATGTGGGTTGACCGTCGGCCAGAAAGCGACGTTCGAGAGCCGCTGTCAATGCTTCGGGATGACCCGCGCCGACAAATCCACCGCACGCAACGGTTGATCCACTGGCAATGCTTCTGACGGCTTCATCCGCTGAGCACAGTTTTGATTTCAGAGGCGACGTCATGCCCACCATCCGCCGTTCACGTGCAGCGTCTGACCGGTCATGTACGATGACAGATCGCTGCACAGAAAGAGGATCGTGCTGGCGATTTCCGTTGGTTCACCGAATCGTCGCAAGGGAATCTGCGCCAGCATGTGCTGGCGCGCCTGCTCGGGAATCGATTTGCCCATTTCAGTCAGCACAACGCCGGGTGCCACGGCATTCACGTTGATCCGTCGACTGGCCAGTTCTTTGCTCAGGACCTTTGTCAGAGCAATGACGCCGGCTTTGGCCGATGCATAGTTGGCCTGACCAAAGAACCCCATGACTCCGGAAATGGACGCCATGTTGACGATGCGAGCGCCGTCGTTCAGAAAAGGCAGAGCTGTCTGACTTACCTTGAAGACAGAAGAAAGGTTGGTTTCAATGACGGCATCCCAATCCGAATCTGCCATATTCTTCACGGTGCGGTCTCGCAGAATCGCCGCGTTATTAATCAGCATGTCGACATTCCCAAATGTGGAATGCACGCGAGCGAACATACGCTGCAGATCGTCTCGTGATCGGACATCGGCATCGACGGCCAGAGCGCGTTCGCCAAACTCGTCAACGGTTTCGTCGGCAAGTCCGCGTCCGGTGCCGTCGACGTCATCAAGAAAGTTGATGACGACACTGGCCCCGGCCTGATGCAGCATCTGAGCGGTTGCTTTCCCAAGACCTTGACCGCCTCCAGTAATCACGGCCACTTTGCCTGTCAAATCGATTGGGATCATGTGTCATTTGCCTTTGCTGAGATGAGAACAGAAGCTGTGCCGAAGGGGCTGTTTGATCGGCTGACGCAGTCGGGATATGGACCAGAACGCGTGAGGCTAAGAATGGCGATATGGGACTGCGATAGGAGACAAGGATGACCTTGAGACGGACATTAATCGCTGGGAATCGTGAGATCCATGTCTGCAAAGATCAAATGATAGGAATCTGTTCAGCGACCGGAAGGACGTCTGCCCGCCTTCTTTTCGGAATCAGGCGTGTTCCTTCTACCCGGAACCCGCATCCACACCTGTGAGCATCGGACATTCGTCAGACGACAGCATTTTGTTTAATTCTCCGAGCGTCGTGAGGAACGCGACGCGGGGGACTATCGTTTCCGTTGCGGTTTCTGCCTCCATCTCTACCAGAGGCTTGCTGCCGAAGGCTGTTGACCCGCCGATACCGCGTTACGAATGATTACACGATACCAGAGGCGATGGTATCCAGTCATGGAAAAAACAAGAAACGAGCTGCAAAGGGAATTACGCAGGAAGTGCTCACGACCTAACCTACAACTCGACAGTGCCATCAGGCAATCGCCGCTTTGGCCAAATCGTTCTTCGAAGCGTATCCCGGCGCACAGACTTAGGTGGAACTGGAATCTGTGCGACAGATCGGTGACCTTGTGCCGGCTGGGGGCTTGGCGTTTACACCAGCAACCTGTCCAACAATTATGTGTACGTGATCCTTATTATAACACCGTTGCAGTGCCGACTATTGCGGTCTCCTCGACCATTCCCTACGACTATTCCCAGCCGGTTGTGATCAACAACTATGCTTTAAAGTGATGCAGAAAATTACACGCCCCAGCTTCGGAAGCTCGAGCAGTTCTGTAACGCTCATGCGACGGATGCTCCGTCGCATTTTGTTCTTGCCTATCACTCCTGCGGATCTGGTGGGATCATGGCTGGCGAAAAGCGGCCAGTCGTCGATCGCATTGGAGATCACAGAAGATTCAGCGTTTACATGGAAAGCCACTGGTGAAGATGCCCAGCGTGCCACCACTTCTCGTTCCAGGGCTGGAGCCCTGGAACGCACTGCCCCGAAGGCTCCAGCCTCCCGGGTTCTAAATGGAGGCGGGAGCCTCCATGGCAGTGTGTTCCGAGGCTGGAGCCTCGGAA
>Ga0209702_10006015_pt1 | contig 15960 bp, 14 predicted proteins | sample FRY01_FD_187210 | JGI IMG/M metagenome (GOLD analysis project Ga0209702, IMG submission 187210) | Freshwater microbial communities from Lake Fryxell liftoff mats and glacier meltwater in Antarctica - FRY-01 (SPAdes) (version 2) | ecosystem: Environmental > Aquatic > Freshwater > Ice > Glacier... | reverse complement strand
AAGGCCGGCAAAAAAGTGACCATCGCGTCCAAAACTAAATCGGCCAAGGCAACAGAAGGGCTCATGACCGTCTACCAAGACACTACCGATGGCAAAACGTATTTATTGCTGAAAAAAGATCAAATAGGACAAGAATTCATCTATTGGAGTTATTCGGAGAATGGCTTGGCAAGAGTGGGTTTAAATCGCGGGTCTTTCCGCTACAATCAGGTATTTAAGGTGAGCCGCTATTTCGATCGCATCGATTTTGAAGCGCTCAATACTGGCTTTTTCTTCGATCCAGCCAGTCCCTTGAGTAAAAGCGCTGAAGCCAATGTAAGCACCGCCATCTTGCTCAGCGAAAAAATAGTGGCAGAGGATGAAAAGACAGGGGAGGTGCTCATTGAAGCTGGCAATCTTTTTATGGATGAAAAATTTGACCGCGTTAAGCCACCTCGCCCAGAGGGACCGATGGCCAACATGGCTTTTTCACTCGGTAGCCTCAATAAGGGCAAGTCTAAATATGTAAACATCCGTTCTTATCCCGAAAATACCGACGTAATTGTGGATTTGGTATATGATAATCCCGCGGCGAATAATCCAGGCGGCAAGGACGTAACCGACGCGCGCGCTGTAACCGTTCGCATCCAGCACAGCATCATCGCAATGCCCGAAAATGATTTCTTACCACGCCGTGATGACCCAAGAGTAGGGTATTTTGGACAGGAGGTAGATGTGATGACCAGTCCTGATGCCACTAACTACCAAGACGTAATTAACCGTTGGCATTTGGTGAAAAAGGATCCCGATGCAGCGCTGAGTGAGCCCGTGGAGCCCATTATTTGGTGGGTCGAAAATACTACTCCGTTAGAATTCCGGGACGTTATTGTAGCGGCTGGCTTAAAATGGAACGAGGCTTTTGAAAAAGCAGGATTCCAAAATGCTGTGGTGATGAAAATTCAGCCGGATAGCGCCAATTGGGATGCAGGCGACATTCGTTACAATGTGCTCCGGTGGACTTCTTCGCCTTATCCGCCCTTTGGTGGTTACGGGCCGAGTTTTGTGAATCCTCGTACCGGTCAAATTCTAGGTGCCGACATCATGTTAGAATATGTGTTTGTGTCGAACCGCCTCAAACAATCCGCCCTCTTCAACAATGCTGGGTTGGTGAATTTGCTGGAGGTAGATGAAAATACAGGCGATCATTTAGCACAAAACGACCACAGTGCATGTCGTGCGGGGGCATTTCTCCAGCACAATTATTTACTTGGAATGCAAATGCTCGAAACCACGGGGGCTAGTGCAGCGCGCAAGAAGCGCTATCTTGAAGAGTCGCTTTATTATTTAGTGATGCACGAAATGGGCCATACCCTCGGTCTTAATCACAACATGAAAGCCAGTCAGTTGCACTTGCCGAAGGACCTGCACAACATGGAGTTAACTGGTGCAGTCGGCTTGGTGGGTTCGGTGATGGATTATCCAGCGGTCAATTTGAGTCTCGATCCTGCCAAGCAGGGGCATTATTTTACATCAAAGCCTGGGCCTTACGATATGTGGGCCATCGAATACGGCTATTCTGTTGCCAACGTAGGTGCCGATGCCGAAGAAGTACGTTTGCAGGGCATTTTGGTGCGCAGTACGGAGCCGCAGCTTACTTTTGGCAACGATGCCGACGATATGCGGGCGCCTGGTAAAGCCATTGATCCGCGTGTAAATGTGAACGACTTAAGCGGTGATGCCATTGCTTATAGCGTGGAACGTTTTCAATTAGTGAACAAAATGTATGGTGATTTACTCGAAAAATACACCAAAGAGGGGCAGAGCTACCAAGAGTTGCTGCAAGCTTACAGTATTTTAGGAGGAGAGATGATGGGATCTGCTAATACCATCAGTCGTTACATCGGTGGTGTGTACGTAGATCGCGCTTTTGCGGGCCAGCCAGGGGGCACACAGCCCTTTGAACCTGTGAGCAAAGCCGACCAACAACGTGCCATGCAAGCCTTAAGTACCTACGTATTTGCAGCAAATGCCTTCGACGCAGCTGCGCCTTTGTATAATTATTTGCAGATTCAACGGAGAGGTTTTGGTTTTTTTGCCCAAACGGAAGATCCTAAAATTCACCAGCGCGCCATGTCCATTCAACGGATAGTGCTGGCACATGTACTGCACCCTGCTACGCTGCAGCGGGTAGCGGACAGTCGTTTGTATGGTAACCAATACAGCACGGTGGATGTTTTTAACGAGCTCGGTGATGCTGTTTTCAAAGCTGATATGGCGGGCAAAGTGAATAGCTTTCGTCAAAATTTGCAGGTAATGTATGTGAATACCTTGCTTGATATTGCAGACTTAAATGCTAAGTCGCCAAGCAGGCACGATTATGCCTCTCAAGCGCAGGCGGTTTCGCAGCTGAACAAGCTCAACGCACAGCTGAAAGTGGCTGGTGGGGATGCCGAAACCAAGGCGCACCGCGAGCATTTGCGGTTTAGGATTGAGAAGGCGATGAACGACTAACGGCCAAAATCGTTACTGGTTCAAAGTTTGAAGGTTCAAAATTCGAAGGAAGTGCATGAACATCCCACACAACGGGGTAGCTTTAGGGGCATTAGATAGAGAGGAATTTTAAGGAGAAGGCCGTTTTTCGAGAGGAGAACGGCTTTCTTTTTTAAAACACGGAGACTGTTTTTTTACTTGTCCCCGAGTGCGATAGCAGTCGAAGGGAAGGCCACGGGTGCAGCATTTTGAGAGGATGACAGCCTTTTAGTTTGCCGTGCATGGCAATTAACGCAGTGGTAAGCGTCCACTGCGGGATTTACAAGCGCCAACTACTGGCTAAAGGCAAGGGTGTCCACCATGAGGTGGGATCAGAAGAAAGCCGGCGGCAAAGGGCTGCCTCGAAGAACAGGAACCATATCAGGCAAATCCAATGGGATGAGGGTTCTTTACAAGTCGAAGTCTAAATATTACGTGGTTGATGGAGCGTAAATAAGGCGGGAAGAGGGCGCGGTAGTGGATTGCTTTTCCGCGGCTCCGCACGTGTGGGATTCTGTACTTGTGGAGTTGTTTTGAAGCACAGGGTAAAGCTTGTCATGAGGAATCAGCCGAGGCCTTACTGCCTATAAACGACAGAACGTAGAAAGGGCTAAATTTTAAGGAGGGAGAAGCACATGAAAGCTATCACGGTAGGTATTCAGCAGGAGGGCTGACGCGTAAACTTGGGCGTTAGTGTCCCGCTCGTACGGGATTCTGTGTTGGTTAATTCCGAAGCTTGGGATGACTAGGAGTCCGCCTGAACCCATTGCTTTAAACCTTTATGTGCCGTTACATGCCGATGGCTAAGATTTGAAATTAATGCGATATTGAGTAACCAAATCTTTATTCTGAGCTGGTTGATCCCGAAGCTTGGGATGACTAGGAACCCGCCTGAACCCATTGCTTTAAACCTTCATGTGCCGTTACATGCCGACGGCTAAGATTTGAAATTAATGCGATATTGAGTAACCAAATCTTTCAATTTCAAATTAATTGAATATACATTGATTGAAATCTCCTAACATATTATAAGACAGACATCAACATCAAGAGATTTAGCTGCGTCAACTAAGTGATTTAGTTTCATATCGCGTGTATTTTGGTTCATGTGCCGAATAAGCCTGCTGTTTAATCCCTAATTTCAGTGCCACATAGGACTGTTCAAGGCCTTTTAATGATCTAATTGTTTTAATCCTATCCCTAAAATCCTAATTCTCACAATTTTTGTTTAGGATATAATACAATTAAGAACCATGTCTTTGTATTATTGTATGTAAAACAATAAAAAATGTAAAACAACAATAAATTGAGCTCGATGGCTAAGGGATTTAGCTATTTAGTTACCATAAAGTAAGGACTTTGGTATTCATATCCTTAATTGCAACTTTGCTTTCAAGTGTTGCCTGCCAAAAAGAAACTTCACAATCAGAAATACCTTTACAGTCACAATTCGCGAATTGCAACAAAAGATGCAGGGAGCATGTTGCACTCTCCGATGCATTGGCGTAACAGTCGGTGTTGGCGCAACTGGTGGTAATCCATTGGCTGGCATAGTGGTTGGGGCATGGGCTTCTGTTTAGGCCAGGTGTTGTGGCCGCTTTTCAGCCTCAGCTAATACAAGTTGTCGCGTGCATTTCAAAGAAGATCTACAGAATTTTAAACCAAATAAAATATGAGTTACAAGTTTTATTTATTGATCATTTTGATGGTGTTTCATCTGCGTGTTACTGCGCAAGTTGGTATTTTTGGTGTAGCAAATGTAAATTTGCAAAATGCAACACAAAGCATCAGTCAATTATCCCATTTTGGCAATACAGATTTTAGGCTAAGCCCTAATTTTGGATTGCAAATCAACAGATCAGGTGTGCTGCACTTGATTAATGTTGCAGCTCACTCCAGTAATGTCGGAATCAGAGATCGTGGGTACTTCCATACGCAGTTTTTAAGCGTTGGTTATGCAAGGTTAATTCCGAAAAAAGCTGTAGAAACGCGAATAAATTACGGCTATGGATTGGATATTTCAACTTCCTTTTCACAAACGCGAAGTTCTTATGCAACTCTTGAAACCATTGAAGAAGGAGGATTTGGAGAAATCGTTAAGTTTTCGCCCTATATTCAATCACGGATTTCTCTTTCAACATCAAAATCTGGATTTAGTCAAATTTTGGATGCAAAAATTGGCGTTGACCTATTTGGTATTTCTCAAGGTAATGGTTTATTTAATCCAATGTATTTTGTGTCTATTGGTTTTGGATTTCTCAAAGAAATAAAAAAATAGCAAACGGACTTGAGCTAATTAGGCTGCCATGCGATTGATGACAGATCGCTGCCTCGCAGAAATCAGAGCGCCTTTCGGCAAGCTCAGGAACCATTCGCCACGCTCACTACTCAGATAGATAAGGCTCTTGCGTTGGTGTGCTGTAATTAAATGGTCAAACTTCGGCAGCCTGCCCCTTCTGAAATGCAAACGAAGTGCAGCGGCCCGATGTCTGAACAGGGAGCGCAGCAAACGTGCTGTAAAGCGAGAGAAGCGGGCGCTCTTAAAGCAGACTCGCCATATACAACAGCTCCCTAGCAATTTGCCGGCAGCGTTCGGTGTAGCGGGCGGCTTCTTCCGGGGTGTTGTCGGCTTCCTTCGGGTCGCGGTAAGGAAGTGAAAAGCGTTCTTCGGCGCCGAAAACGACCGGACAAGCCTCATCGGCATCGGAGCAGGTCATCACCGCAGCAAATTGGGCTTGGGGATTGCTTTGGTGGGCATAATGCTTCGAAAAGCAGGAAAGTATCGGGCCATTTTCACGCCAGCTGACCTCATAAACGGGGTTTTCCGTGCCGTGAACTTGGATTTGGAACCCAGCTTCGGTGAGGGCTTTTACGGCGCGGGGATTAAAAGCTGTTACTTCGGTTCCTCCCGAAAAACTTTGAATGCCGGGCGATATTTGATAAAAATCCATGGCTGCCGCCGCCCAAAGCTGTGCTAGGTGACTGCGGCGACTGTTGTGGGTACAGATGAAGGTGAGGGCTGCTGCTTCGCCGGCTTGGTTTTTCAAGCGTACAAAAGCAGCCATCTCAGTCAAAACTCCCTTCCGAACGGCAGAAATTTGGTCGAACTCGGTGCTTGCTGATTGTAAATACTGCTCGAGAGCGGCGTAAACTACGTTTTGAGTGTCGGTAGGGGTAGTGATTTGACCGGCAGTATTGGCAGGTGCCGTTTGTGCCCACAAAGACTGAGTTAACAGCATTATGGGAAGGAGTAGCGTTCTTAACAACATCCTGTTTGCGGATTACAAGCGTTAGCACCAGCAGTCAAGTCGGCCAATTTTACTTTGATCTTAGGTTTGGCGGCATCGGGCTTCTCGCCATAAACGGTGATGCTGAAAATGCCGGTTTCACCCGCTTTGAAGGCTGAAACAGCAGCCGCATCGAGGTAACGCGATAAAATAGCATCGGGAATGGTGATGGTTTTGGTGCGCTGCACAGTGATGTTACCGAAGCCAGCCTCTTGTAGGACGTTGAGGTAATCGCTTTTTTGCATGGCGCCGCTTACACAACCGGCATACATGTTTGCATCTTGCTGCAGTGCCTCGGGCAATTCGCCTTGCAGCACAATGTCGGATATGCTGAAATGACCACCTGGATGGAGCACGCGGAACATTTCGCTAATCACCTTGGCTTTGTTGGGCACCAGGTTGAGCACGCAATTGCTCACCACCACATCGGCGGTATTGTCGCCCACGGGCATTTGGTCGATGTCTCCTTCGCGGAATTCCACATTGTTGTAGCCAAGTTTATCGGCGTTTTCGCGAGCCTTTTCGACCATGGCGGGGGTAAAATCGATTCCGATCACTTTGCCAGTAGCACCAGTGAGGTGCCTGGCCACAAAACAGTCGTTGCCAGCTCCCGATCCGAGGTCAATAACCGTATCGCCTGCTTGGATATGTGCAAATTCGGTAGGCAAGCCGCAGCCCAAACCGAGGTCAGCAACCGCGGCATAACCTTTTAAAGCGCTGTAATCGTCCACCATGATGTTGTACACTTCTTTTGAGCTATTGGTGGCGCCGCAGCAGCTCGACGCATTTACGGCTTTGGATTGGAGGACAATCTCGCTGTATTTTTCGCGAACAATTTGCTTCTTTTGGGCGCTAGTTAACATGACTTTCTTATTTAATTGTAATATTACGATGAATAACTCATCCACACAAATCTTATTCACATTAAAAAGAATCGTAATTGCAAAGTAGGAGCTGTGTTCGGAGTTCGCTGGTGAATTGTATTAAACATTTTGACTTATTATATGTACAAAAGGCAGTTTGTAGTCTGATAATGAGCGAAGAACAAAGCTGAATTTTGTTGTTTACAAAATTGAGGAGCGAACATCAAATTGCCCTACGCTACACATATATAAAGTAGGCGTGGATATTGGTTGTCTGCTGTGCGATAGGGGAGCAGAAAATCTGCCTTAAAACCTGTTTATATTTTTCATAATTGGCTTTTCTGTCGCCCCGAGGTCAATATTTTTCTATCTTTGCGGGACTTTTGCTAGTTAGATTTAATGCACTTCAGCCAAAACCATCCGCATAATAGCGTGTTATTAAGGTCGTAGTGTAATCCGAATGGCATCAACCATTAGAAAAATACAATTGATAACCTATACGATGAAGTTTCAATACTTTTCTGTCGATAAGTGGCTACCGAAAGTGCTGCTTACGGTTTTACTGGCACTAAGTGCCGCGTTTTCAAACGCTCAGCCTACAGGAGCTGAATTGTACAACAACAATTGTGGTGCTTGTCACCGCATCGATCAAGACCTCGTTGGTCCTGCCCTCGGTGGCATTCTCGAGCGGAGAGACGAAGCGTGGTTAATCAAGTGGATCCGCAATTCACAAGCCGTGATTGCCAGTGGCGATCAGTACGCGGTCGATTTATACAACCAGTGGAACAAAGTAGCAATGCCGGCTTACGACTGGACAGATGACGAAATTAAATCCGTACTCGCTTACGTAAAAGAGCAAGAGGCTGTTGTAGCTGCAAAAGTAGCAGATGGCGGTGGAGCAGGCGTTAGTGGAGGAGCTAAAGCCAACGAAGGTTTTGGTAACGGTCCCATCGTTATCCTTACCCTCATCATGTTTGGCGCCATGCTTTTGTATGCTGGCCGGGTGATCTCCTCGCGCTCCAAACTCAAAGGAGTGCGTTTGTTCAATTGGAATAACATTAACGGTATTCTTTTCATCGTATTTATGGTTGTGGGCTTTGCCCTGGTAGCTCTGCAGTTTGTAAAATACATGAAGTTTCTGCTGCCGGTGGCGGCCTCAGAACATGGTGTTATCATCGACAACATGCTAGCCATTACTTTCTGGATTACTTTTATAGTTTTTGTAGTCACGCACATACTGTTGTTCGGTTACGCTTTTATTTACCGCGACAAAGGGGATGGTCGGAAGGCTTTATATTATCCAGATAACCACAGGCTTGAGTTTTTCTGGACAGTGATTCCTGCCATTGTGCTCACTGTATTGGTATTGTACGGCACAAAAGTTTGGCGTGAAATCACCCAAGGTGAAATCGAAGAAAATCCTGTTGAATTGGAGTTATTTGCTTATCAGTTTGGCTGGCAGGCGCGTTATCCAGGTACTGATCGTACTTTAGGTGCGCACGACTTCCGCATGATTAGCGCTACCAACAGCATGGGCATCGACCAAAGTGATGTAAACGCACAGGATGATCTGCTCGTTCCAGAGGTATATCTTCCGGTTAACCGCCAAGTGATTTTACGTTTGAGAGCCCGCGATGTCATCCATTCGGCTTATTTACCGCACTTCCGTGTACAAATGAATGTGGTTCCGGGCATGCCAACACAATTTGTATTCACGCCTACCATGACTACTGATGAGATGCGTGTGACCACCAACAATTACAATTTCAATTACGAGTTGGCTTGTAATAAAATTTGTGGTGCCGCCCACTTTAACATGCGGATGAAGGTTGTAGTAGTAACAGAGGCAGAATACGAAAACTGGTTGACTACTCAGCGTACGTACTTCCGCAAGGCCGAAACCCAAACGGCCGCCGCCATCAATTAAAAAAAGCTTTAACGGTTCAAAAATATGTCGCAAAATCACGAACACCACCACGAACATCACAAAGAGAGCTTCATTTCGAAGTACATCTTTTCGATGGATCACAAAATGATTGCCAAACAGTACCTCATTACGGCCATGATCATGGCGGTAGTTGCTGCACTCATCTCCTTGTTGTTTCGTTTGCAGTTGGGTTGGCCAGACCAAACTTTTCCTTGGCTCGAGAGTTTGCTCGGCGATTGGGGTAAAGGCGGCCGCTTAGACCCTAATTTCTACCTCGCCCTCGTAACCATGCACGGCACCTTAATGGTATTCTTTGTGTTGACAGCAGGTTTGAGTGGCACTTTTTCAAATCTTTTGATCCCGTATCAGATCGGTGCCCGCGACATGGCGTCACCTTTCATGAATATGTTGAGCTACTGGTTGTTCTTCTTGTCTTCAGTAATCATGTTGGCGTCGCTTTTCGTTGAAAGTGGTCCTGCTGCCGCTGGCTGGACGATCTACCCGCCTTTGTCGGCGCTCCCGCAGGCAGTTCCTGGTTCTGGATTGGGCATGACCCTTTGGTTGATATCGATGACCTTGTTCATCGCCTCCTCTTTGATGGGTTCACTGAATTACATCACTACGATCTTGAACATGCGCACGGTGGGTATGAAAATGACCCGCTTGCCGTTGACCATTTGGGCCTTTTTAACCACGTCTATTTTGGGTGTGTTATCGTTTCCAGTGTTGTTGGCAGCCGTTGTATTGTTGGTTTTCGACCGTAGTTTTGGCACCAGTTTTTACCTCAGCGATATTTTTATTGCAGGTGAGGCTTTGGACCGTCAGGGAGGTTCGCCGATTTTATTCCAGCATTTGTTCTGGTTCTTAGGTCACCCAGAAGTGTACATTGTATTGATGCCGGGTTTAGGTATAGCCTCAGAAGTAATAGCTACCAATGCCCGCAAGCCGATTTTTGGTTATCGTGCTATGATTGGTTCGTTAATTGGTATCTCTTTCTTGTCGTTCGTTGTGTGGGGTCACCACATGTTCGTAACGGGTATGAACCCATTCTTGGGCAACGTATTTATGATTTTAACCCTCGTTATTGCGGTGCCGTCGGCGGTGAAAACCTTCAACTACTTGGCCACGCTGTGGAAAGGTAATTTGAAATTTACGCCAGCCATGTTGTTTGCCATTGGTTTGGTTTCCCTCTTTATTTCGGGTGGTTTAACGGGCATTTGGTTGGGTAATGCTGCCCTCGACATCAATTTGCACGACACTTATTTCGTAGTAGCGCACTTCCACCTAGTAATGGGTTCGGTTGCTATGTTCGGTATGTGGGCAGGTGTGTACCATTGGTATCCAAAAATGTTTGGTAAGATGATGAATGCTAAATTGGGTTATTTACACTTTTGGTTAACATTTGCCGCGGTATATCTTGTATTCTTCCCCATGCACTTTATGGGCTTAGATGGTGTGCCACGTCGTTATTACAACTTCACTGGTTTTGAGTACATGAACGAGTGGGCGGATTTGAACCGGTTTATTTCAATTTCGGCCATTTTAGGTAGTTCTGCTCAGTTGATTTTTCTTTGGAACTTTTTCTACAGCATCCGCGGTGGCAAAGATGCTCCAGTAAATCCTTGGAAGTCGAACACTTTAGAGTGGACTACCCCAGTAGCGCGCATTCACGGCAACTGGCCAGGCGAAATTCCACATGTACACCGTTGGCCGTATGATTACAGCCGTCCTGGTGCGCCTGAAGACTTCATCCTACAAACGGTAAAGGACGACGACTTGCCTGAAGAGCTGCGTTCTCCCAAAGCGGTTCCGGCTCCAGAACGCGCCGGTGCTCCCGCAGGGACTGCGGTAGACAAGGTTTTGTTTAGTCGTTTTTTGAACCTATTTGGCCTGAAAAGAGCTTAAGTATAAAATGACAGAAAAGGTCAGCCACAACAGCGGCCGTGAGCGCGTTTATCTCTTGGTAAGCGCCCTCACGATCGCTCTTGTTTTTTTATTGATATTGGTCGGCGGTGCGGTACGCAGCTCGGGCGCAGGCATGGGTTGTCCCGATTGGCCCAAGTGTTTCGACCAATGGGTGCCACCCACGGATGTTTCACAGCTTCCTGCCAACTACCAAGAGACGTATGCCCAGCGTGGCTATGCTGATACCACTTTTAACGTGGTAAAAACATGGACCGAATACCTCAACCGTTTGTTGGGCGTTCTCACGGGTCTGTTCATCTTGGCCAATTTGGTGGCCGCATGGCGGGCGTATGCAGGTGTAAACAAACGTGTGGTATGGCTGTCGGCGTGGGCGCTGTTGGCAGTGCTTGTACAAGGCGGGGTGGGTGCTATTGTGGTCATGACGAACTTACACCAAGGAATCATTACCATTCACTTACTCATTGCCTTGTTGATTGTATGTTTACTCATAGCCGCGCGTTTGTACAGCAAGCCAATAGCCTTTGGTGAAAGTTTGTTAGTGCTAGCCAAAACACGCTGGCAAACCTTAATTGTACTAGGCCTATTGTTAGTACAAGTTATTTTGGGCACCCAAGTGCGTGAAATGCTCGACATTGCGCGCGCCAACATTGGCGGTGACGATAAACGCGAGTGGTTAAGGGCGCTTGGCACCATTTACAGCATCCACAAAAGTTTTTGGATGGTGGTAACCGCAGGGGTAGTTTACTTAACTTATGTGCTGCAGCGTGATTTTGAGTCGAAAAGCTTAAAAAACTATGGTATTTTTGCACTGCTTTTGACCGGCATGCAAGTATTTACAGGTGTTGCGCTCAACCAATTTGGGTTACCGGCAGTGCCTCAAGCCCTGCACATCGTGTTTAGCTCGATGGCGTTTGCCGTATTGTTTGCTTTGTTGCTGCAATTAGGTAGGGGACAACGGCAGACAAATTTAAAAACGGTGTGATGGCCAATGCTAGCACCACCCTAACCCGAAGGCCGAATAGCCTAACCATGCAGAAGGTAAAAGATTACGCACAGTTTATGAAAGTTCGGCTGGCCTCTTTGGTGGTATTCAGCTCTGGACTTGGCTATTTGATAGCCGCTGGCAGTGCGTGGGATGGCCTACAGTTTACACTTTTATTGCTAGGCGGTTTTTTAATTGTGGGAGCCTCCAACGGCATCAATCAAATTATTGAACGCGAAAGCGACCAATTAATGAAACGTACGAGCAATCGTCCCGTAGCTACGGGTCGCATGAGCGTTACGGAAGCTGTAATAGTGGCCTTGGCCACGGGAATAGGTGGGGTGGTGATTATTGGTATGAGCACCAACACCTTGAGTGCTATGTTGGGCTTGGTAGCTTTGCTGAGCTATGGGTTTGTATACACTCCGTTGAAAAAAATCAGTCCTGTGGCGGTATTCGTAGGCGCTTTCCCTGGTGCCTTGCCGATTCTCATAGGGTATGCCGCTTTTGAAGGCCACCTCAATCTTGAATCTGGTTTGTTGTTTTTGGTGCAATTTATTTGGCAGTTTCCGCATTTCTGGGCCATCGCTTGGTTGTTACATGAAGACTACAACAAGGCAGGATTTAAATTGCTACCAACGGCAGCGGCACCCGACAAGCGCACCTCCTTCCAAATTCTGTTTTACACCATTTGCCTCATTCCTGTGAGTTTGAGTCCTTGGTGGTTTGGTTTTGCAGGCGGGTGGGCCTTTGCAGTATGCTTGCTTAGTGGTTTAGCCTTTTTGTGGCCCGCCATTCATCTGTACCGAAGTAGTGAAAGTAGCTGGGCACGCAAACTCATGTTCGCCAGCTTTGTTTACTTGCCAGTAGTTCAACTGGTTTATTTATTTGATAAAATTTAGAAAGATATGGAAGCAGCAGCCACGCAGCCGAGTGCTGTCAAGAAGCAACAGAAGCTTCATCCCAAGGAGTTCCTCATGTGGACTTTTTTGGTAAGTGTATTCATGATTTTCGCCGGCTTTACCTCGGGTTACGTTGTGCGCCGGGCCGATGGAAATTGGTTAGAATTCGTCCTCCCTGCAGGCTTCTTTTGGTCCACAATCGTGGTGTTGCTCTCGAGCGTCACCATGCAGTGGGCCGTGGTGATGGCGCGCAGGGATCGTTTAGAAAAAGTCAAAATTGCAATCGGCGTTACGATTTTACTGGGCATTGGATTTATTTTTGCACAGCTAAACGCCTACGGTCAATTGGTTAATATGGGTTTGTTCTTAGTTGGTAACCCATCCAGCTCCTTTTTGTACATCATTACAGGTATGCACGCTTTACACATTGTAAGCGCAATTATCGTCTTGTTCGTTATATTTGCGAACGTATACCAGTACAAAGTCCATTCAAAAAGCCTGATGGGAATCCGATTGGCCTCCATCTTTTGGCATTTCCTTGGCGCTTTGTGGATTTACTTGTATGTGTTTTTCCTGATAATGAACTAATTAACCCTTAATAACAATCATGTTCTCTACTACTGCAATGACCGATAAAAAGAACGTCTGGGATGGCGGCGCGGAGCCTTATGGCGCCAGCTACGGTAAACTCATGATGTGGTTTTTCTTACTGTCCGACGCATTTTCCTTTTCTGCACTTTTATTGGCTTACGCCGCCCTGCGCTTTAGTGCACCAAGCTGGCCTGTGCCGGATGATGTTTTTGCGGCCATTCCTTTTGTGCATGGCAACCATTTTCCATTGGTGTTTGTAGGCATCATGACGTTCATTCTCATCGCGAGTTCTGTAACCATGGTATTGGCAGTGGAAGCAGGTCACCGCGGTGCTAAAAGTGAAGTAGTGAAGTGGATGTTTTGGACCATCATTGGCGGTATCGCCTTCTTGAGCTGTCAGGCTTGGGAATGGACGCACTTGCACCACGATGGTGCTTGGTGGGGTAGCAATCCGTTCTTGAATGCCGACGGCACGCCTGGCATGGTGAATTTCACCAATTTGTTCTTCACCATCACTGGTTTCCACGGTTTCCACGTATTTAGTGGCTTGATTCTCAATATTATTGTATTGTTTATGACCATGGCCGGAGTATTTGACCGCCGTGGCACCTACGAAACTATCGAAAAAGTAGGTCTATATTGGCACTTTGTAGACCTAGTGTGGGTATTCGTATTTACCTTCTTCTACCTCATTTGATAGCTTAAACGCACTTTAGCTTATGTCACACGAAACAGCTTCTTTCCAAAAAAAAGACATCATGCGGGTGTTTTGGGTCCTCACGGCCATCACCGCAGTTGAATTTATCATAGCCTTGGCTATCCCGACTTCTTTCATGTCGAAGGACATCAAGAATTTCTTGTACATCGCCCTTACCATCTTGAAGGCCTTTTATATTGTAGCCTATTTCATGCACCTGAAATTCGAGAAAATAAATCTGATTTATAGTATTTTGTTGCCCTTGGTGTTTATCATAGGTGTGATTGCTGCTTTAATGAATGAGAGTAATTATTGGTCAATTGTACGTTAATAGATGTTTAAAAAATTCGGAATACTCTTTATAATGCTTGGACTACCTGTAATTATTTACTTGGTCTACGTCAATATTCAGGAGAATAACTATCAAAAGCTTCCTGTCTACGGACCCAAGGAAGCTTTTTTTGTAACTGCAGGGCAGAAGTATGCCGACACGGCCTACACCCGGCTCCTTGTGCTCGAAAAGCAGGTGGAAAGGCAGCCCAATAAGGTATTGGTAGTGAGCTATTTCAGGACTGGCGACTTCACCAATAACCGGCTGCGCTACCGTCAGTTGGCACGTGCAGAGGATGTTTTTAAGAAGAATCCGCTCATTTGGTTGTTAAATTTTCATACCAAAACGGATACTTTGCTACCCACCTACAGCAAGCCTTTTAACAAGCGCATCACTTTTGAAGATGCCGAGCAAGTAAAGTTGATTGGGGAATTAGAAAAGGCGCTTTTCGTGTACATGCCTGAGTGGAAGGCACAACATCCAGAAATGGACATACGTGATTTGAGCGTATTGGTCGATAAACAATTGCGGGTGCGTGGCTTCTACCAAACCAACCTCCGCAAGGAAACCGACCGGCTGATGGAAGACATTCGTACCTTGATTGTAGAGTACGCGAATACCGAGCCCAAGCGCAGGGGAAGAAAATAGCAGGTGCATAGGCACGTCTAATATGAATACAATGAAAGAGAAAATAGCGCTTAGAACCATTTACGCCGTGTCAGCCATCGTGTTTGTGGCCGTGGTTATTCTATTTAACCTACCAAAGCAAGAAACCATCCCTGGTTTTGTGCGCTTTTTACCTAAGTTAAACGCCATCATCAACGGCACGTGTAGTCTTTTGTTGGCCGTCAGTTGGGTGATGATTGCCCGCAAACAAACGGTCTGGCACAAGCGCTTGAATTTTACGGCTTTCGGTTTGTCAGCCATGTTTTTGGTAAGCTACATCATTTTTCATGCTTTTGGTGTGGAAACACGGTTCCCGGCCGAAAACCCCTACCGAGGCATTTATTTGTTTATTTTAATCAGTCACATCATTCTGGCTGCAACTGTTTTGCCTTTGGTTTTGTTGAGTTTTTACAGGGCACTTACAGGCCAAATAGAAGCACATAAGCGCCTCACGCGCTGGGCAATGCCCATTTGGCTGTATGTAACCACTACTGGTGTGATTGTGTACCTCATGATTTCGCCCTATTACACTTTTTGATATGAAAAAAGGGATGATTATTTTAGCCGTTGTGGCGTGCATGGCGGTGATGGGCGATGTGGCTTTGGCGCAATGTCCAATGTGTAAGACTTCGCTAGAGTCGAACCGCAAAGGCAATGTGAACCGCGTTGGCAACGGCATTAACAATGGTATTTTGTACCTGTTGGCCATGCCATTTATTGCGGTAGGTTCGGTAGGGGCAATTTATGTGTACCGCCAACGTAAGTCTTGAGATGGCACATGTACCTCTTGCCACCGCCCTTGCCGAGTGTCGCTGTCCTCAGTGCCGCACCGGCCACATGTTTAAGTACCCAGCCTTAAATTTGCTCAAGGCCACGGCGATGCATGAAACGTGCTCCCATTGCGGCTTAAAATTCGAAATTGAGCCAGGCTTCTTTTGGGGTGCCATGTATTTTAGCTATGCCTTTAGTGTCATGTTATCCGTAGCTTTTGGAATGCTGGCCTTTTATGTTTTTAACGACCCAGAAATTTGGGTGTACATGGTTGTTATTTTTACCCCGCTGCTGTTGTTTTCGCCTTTGAGCATGCGCTACAGCCGGGTATTAATGCTGTACTTGTTTGGGGAAGTGAGCTATAATCCCGAGTAAATACTAAGGTGGTTTCAACTAGCTAGTGCAAAATTAAGTAGTTAAAATTAGTTGATTTAATCGGTCTTTTGGTGTGTCCCAGTTAAGTGTTTCTCTGGGCCTTTCGTTGAGTGCTTCTTGGACCCATAAAAGCT
>Ga0209702_10006012_pt1 | contig 15964 bp, 17 predicted proteins | sample FRY01_FD_187210 | JGI IMG/M metagenome (GOLD analysis project Ga0209702, IMG submission 187210) | Freshwater microbial communities from Lake Fryxell liftoff mats and glacier meltwater in Antarctica - FRY-01 (SPAdes) (version 2) | ecosystem: Environmental > Aquatic > Freshwater > Ice > Glacier... | reverse complement strand
AACTCTCGAACGGTCCATCACGACCCAGCTGTTTGCGATCCAACCGCCGCCACTGCCCACCATAAATGGTGTGGTGGGCAGTGGCTCCTTTATACCCCAGGAGCCGCGTTCAGGATAAGACAAGCTGCCCCGCCCGAGCCCGAGCCCGAAAACCGCTTGGCTCCGGTTACCGCACGGTCGGCCAACGTCCGGTCTGGCCCCTCCACCGCAGATGTGGTCGTGGGACGGGTGATCGCTGGCGAAGAGGTGCTGCTTGTCAGCGAAGAGAATGCGGTGCAGGGGTGGAGCCTTGTGCGCATCGAAGGCGATGGCATGACCGGCTATGTCGCCTCTCGGCTATTGCAGGCCGCGACCCCCTGATCGCTTTTCTTTGCTGTGCGCGGCCGATAGGAAGCGGGCGGGGCAGCAAGGGTGCAAGGCATGACGCAGCGATCCATCCTGATCACCGGTTGTTCGTCCGGCATCGGCCTTGATGCGGCGCATGGCCTGTCTGCGCGGGGCTGGCGGGTGTTCGCGACGTGCCGCAGACCCGAAGACTGCGATCGGCTGATCGCCGAAGGGTTGGAAAGTTTCCCTCTCGACTACGACGACGAGAGCAGCATCACCGCCGCCGTTGCCGAAGTGAAGGCGCGCACTGGCGGTACACTCGACGCGCTGTTCAACAACGGCGCCTTTGCCTGCCCCGGTGCTGTCGAAGATCTGCCGCGCGGGGCGTTACGCGCAATTTTCGAGACGAACCTGTTCGGCTACCATGACCTGACGCGTCAGGTGATCCCACTGATGCGCGCGCAGGGGCACGGGCGGATCGTCAACTGTTCGTCCGTGCTGGGCCTCGTTGGCATCAAATGGCGCGGGGCCTATGTGGCGACAAAATTTGCAATGGAGGGGCTGACCGACGTGCTGCGGCTGGAAATGGCCGAAACGCCGATCAAGGTGATCCTGATCGAACCTGGGCCGATCGGCACCAGCATCCGCGTCAACGCAATCCCGCATTTCGAACGCTGGATCGATTGGCAGGGGTCGGCCCGGCGTGACCAATACGCCGCTTTACGCAGCCGCCTTTACGAAAGCAGTGGCCCCGACCGTTTCGAGCTGACCCCCGCCGCCGTCACCGCCAAGTTGATCCGCGCGCTCGAATCCCCTCGCCCCGCCGCCCGCTATTTTGTGACGACCCCGACCTACATCTCGGCTTGGTTGCGCCGATTGCTGCCGACGCGGCTGCTGGATTGGGTGATGTCGCGCGGGTGAAGTTTATCCTTCGCTTTTTGCGCACAGGCATCTAGATGAAAGGTTCAATACAAGGGCGGCGCATCCATGGGCAACGATCCGATCTTTATTCTCGCCGTTCTGGCATGTCTGGTTGTCCTGATCATTCTGATGATCGGCATCGGCAGCTTTGCCAAGGGCGGCGAGTTTCATCGCAAACACTCAAACCGTCTGATGCGCTACCGCATCGCGGCACAAGCCTTTGCGGTGATCCTGATTGTCGGCTTTGCCTGGTGGACAAGCGCAGGGGGAAACTGATGGTCGTTCTGTCGAAAATCTACACGAAAACCGGCGATGCCGGGGAAACCTCGCTGGGCAATGGCGCGCGGGTGGCGAAACATTCAATGCGCGTGTCGGCCTACGGCACGGTGGATGAAACCAACGCGACCGTCGGGCTGGCGCGTCAGCATTCGACGGGCGACCTGGATGCAGCCATGGCGCGGATTTCCAACGATCTATTTGATTTGGGGGCAGACCTCTGCACCCCAGACATGTTCAACGACGCCAAGGCCGAATACCCGCCGCTGCGGATGATCGAGGGTCAAGTGCTGCGGCTGGAGCATGAAATCGACGCGATGAACGTCAAGTTGCAACCCTTGCGCAGCTTTATCCTGCCAGGAGGCAGTCCGCTGGCCGCGCAGATGCACCTGTGCCGCACTATATGCCGCCGCGCCGAAAGGTTGGTGGTAGAACTGGCGACGATGGAAGAAGTGAATGCCGAGGCTGTCAAATACCTGAACCGGCTGTCGGACTGGTTCTTTGTGGCAGGCCGCATTGTAAACAATGATGGCAAGGACGACGTGCTGTGGGTGCCGGGCCTGACCCGCTGACAAAGGGACGCGACGTCGCAGAGTGACGCGGGGTCGCATTTCGTCTGTTACGACGGCTCGTGACGCGGTAACACCGCAAGAACGAAAGATATGGCCTGCGGGCCTATGAAAAGGGATTTGCGCCGATGAAGGTTCTGGTGCCTGTCAAACGGGTAATCGACTACAACGTAAAAGTTCGCGTCAAGGCGGACGGGTCGGGAGTCGATCTGGCGAACGTCAAGATGTCGATGAACCCGTTCGACGAGATCGCCGTCGAAGAGGCGATCCGTCTGAAGGAAAAGGGCATCGCGACCGAAGTGATCGTTGTGTCGATCGGCGTGAAGCAGAGCCAGGAAACCCTGCGGACGGCGCTCGCCATGGGGGCCGACCGGGCCATCCTGATCGAGGCGACAGACAACGTGCAGACCGACATCGAGCCGCTGGCCGTGGCAAAACTGCTCGCGGCGGTGGTCAAGGCCGAAGAGCCCGGGTTGGTGCTGTGTGGCAAGCAAGCCATCGACAACGACATGAATGCGACGGGACAGATGCTTGCAGCCCTTCTGGGCTGGTCGCAGGGCACGTTCGCCTCTGAATTGACGATTGTGGGTGACACTGCGACCGTGATCCGCGAAGTGGATAGCGGATTGCAGTGCATCACTGTCAAGATGCCTGCGATCATCACCGTCGATCTGCGTCTGAACGATCCGCGCTATGCGTCTTTGCCCAACATCATGAAGGCAAAGGCAAAGCCAATGGCCGTCAAGACGCCTGCCGACTATGGTGTGGACGTCAACCCGCGCCTGACGATTCTGAAAACCGTTGAACCCGCAGGCCGCAAGGCCGGAGTCAAGGTTGGCTCGGTGGCCGAACTGATTGCAAAACTCAAAGATGAAGCAGGGGTGATCTGATGCAGGTTCTTTTGTTGGCGGATGTTGTCGATGGGCAGCTTGCGACGGATCAGGTCGCCAAAGCGCTGACCGCGGTTCAGGGTCTGGGGGCTGTGACAGTGCTGGTCACAGGAGCCGGGGGTGATGCCGCGGCGGCAGAGGCCGCGACGCTGGTGGGCGTCGCAAAGGTACTGTTTGCTGATGACCCAGTCTATTGTCATTCTATGGCAGAACCAAATGCAGCACTGATCCAGACGCTGGCCAAGGATTATAGCCATATCGCCGCCCCATCGGGATCATTTTCAAAATCGGTGCTCCCCCGCGTGGCGGCCCTGCTGAACGTCATGGTGATCTCCGAAGTGCTCGCGGTGATTGATGCCGATACGTTCGACCGCCCGATCTATGCAGGCAACGCCATCCAGACGGTGAAATCTGCGGATCCGGTCAAGGTCATGACGATCCGCACCGCCACCTTTGACGCGGCAACGATTGGTAATTCGGCGCCGATTGAAAAGATCGGCATCGCCGCTGACGGCAGCTTGTCATCGTGGGTTGAAGACCGCGTAGCTGCCTCGGATCGCCCGGAACTGACCTCGGCAGGTGTCGTTGTGTCAGGTGGGCGTGGCGTTGGGTCGAAGGAAAGTTTTGATCTGATCGAGGCACTGGCAGACAAGCTGAACGCTGCCGTGGGCGCAAGCCGGGCGGCTGTGGACAGCGGCTATGCGCCGAACGACTGGCAGGTTGGGCAAACCGGCAAGGTGGTTGCGCCGAACCTGTATGTGGCTGTCGGCATCTCGGGCGCGATCCAGCATCTGGCGGGCATGAAGGACAGCAAGGTGATCGTCGCGATCAACAAGGATGAAGAGGCCCCGATCTTTCAGGTCGCGGACTACGGTCTTGTGGCCGACCTGTTCACCGCCGTTCCTGAACTGATCGAAAAACTGTAAGGCAGGTGCGTGCAAGCACGCACCCTACCTCCTTGGTCACAGCAGCGCGTCGATGATCGGGCCCAGCTTTTGTGCGACCTCTTCGTGCACGGAAGGCCCGGGAAGACCTGCGGCCGCAGGTGCCTCAAGCGGGCTGAACGCCATGCCTTCGGTGCCCCGCGCACGCGCAGCCGTGCTGCTGACAGCCTCGACATAGGCTGCAGCCAAGGGTTTGATCGCCGCAATCATCGAGGCATTCACCAGGGTCGGCTCGCTATTCAGGGCGATCGGAAGTTCCGGGTCAGACGGTTTGTGACCTGACATCCACAACAGGACCACTTTGGTCGGCAACCGCGCCAACAACTGTTTCATCCGGGCCACCCAAGCCGTACGCAAACTGTCGGCGACCAGCTCGAACCGCTCTGGCGAGGCGGCCTGCAAAGTCATCAGCATGTGCCGGGTGAAGTGAAACTCGGTAAACTCCACCTCGCGGAACATCGACCGCAGTTGCGGTGAAGCGGCCAGAAACCGGTCATTTCGCCGCGGATGGACGGTGTAAAAGCGATTCGTCAGATTATGTGCCCCAACCATTTGAAGCACCACAACATCGGCGGACGCGGCAATCTGCGTCACGGCGGGCTCGTTCAGATAGACGTCCAACCCCGCGTTGACGCAACCCAGATTGACCATCCGGTGGCCGGTTTCAGACTCGACCAAGGCCGGGTAGGGCCGCGGCACATACTTGCCGTAGGTTTCTGTCCCGCCCAACACCGCAACATAGGGCCGATCCAGCGTCCGCCGTGGCCCCCGAAACAGCAACCTGGACGTACCATACCGGCACGGAAAATACTCAAGCGCCCCCGCGCCCAGAAAAGCGTAAGCCATCGCACCCAACCCACTTGTGTTCACACCCGTTGACCAAATTGCGGCAAATCTCTTTCCAATTGCCTAAATCGCGCTTTCGCCACAAATCGTCCACATTCTGCTGCAGCGCAGCGCTCTTGCGCCCAATGGCCCCTGCTGCGTAAAGTGCGGCTGGCACAGCAAGGGGTATTGGCCATGGCCATTCGAACAGTCGGCGTCGTTGGCGCAGGCCAAATGGGCAGTGGCATCGCGCATGTCTTTGCGCTGGCTGGCTATGACGTTCTGATGAACGACATCACACAAGACAGCCTCGATAAGGCGCTTGCCGTCATCGACCGGAATATTGAACGGCAGGTCGCGCGTGGCAAGGTTTCAGAGCAGAACCGGACAGCGGCCATGGACCGGATCAAAACCACGCTCGATCTTGCCCAGCTTGGGCCATGCGACCTGATCATCGAGGCTGCCACCGAGAAAGAAACGATCAAGCAAGAGATTTTTGCCAAACTCGCCGCGTATCTGGCACCGCACACCATCCTGACATCGAACACCTCGTCGATCTCGATCACCAGGCTTGCCAGCCGCACCGATCGGCCCGAGAAATTCATGGGCTTCCACTTCATGAACCCCGTACCGGTGATGCAACTGGTCGAACTGATCCGCGGAATCGCCACGGACAAGGCCACTTACGACACGCTGCACGACGTGGTGGTTCAACTGGGCAAGACGTCTTCCACCTCCGAGGATTTTCCCGCCTTCATCGTCAATCGCATCCTGATGCCGATGATAAACGAGGCGGTCTATACGTTGTATGAAGGTGTGGGATCGGTAAAATCCATCGACGAATCGATGAAGCTTGGGGCGAATCATCCGATGGGGCCATTGGAACTGGCTGACTTCATCGGGTTGGACACCTGCCTTGCCATCATGAACGTGCTGCACGACGGGTTGGCGGATACGAAGTACCGCCCCTGCCCGCTTTTGACCAAATACGTCGAGGCTGGCTGGCTGGGCCGCAAGACCCGGCGCGGATTCTACGACTACCGGGGCGAGGTCCCGGTGCCGACCCGTTAAAGCTGCTTTGCCAAATCCAGCGTGTGCTGTCGCAACCACGCAAGGAAACCGCGCGGGTTACCCTCCCAATCCTTCAGGACCGAAGCAGAGAGCGGCTCGCCGATGACCGGACGTTGCGGTTTGAACAGACTACGTTTGATTTCATACAGCAGCAGCCCCTGCCGCAGCGTTGCCGACACCAGATTGGCAATCTGATAGACCCGCGAGTTTTGCCCAGGAAAATATATCGGCAGGATGGTTGCACCGGACCGGTGAATCATCTTGTGGGTAAAGACGTTCCATTCCGCCTCGATCGCAGTGCCGAACCAGGTCTCAGAACAAGCCACACGGCCAGCCGGAAACAGAATGATCACCCCGCCCCGCTTTAGGTGATCCATCGTCAGGTTGCGCATCTCAAGCCCCAGTTCGCGCGAGTTTTCCTCATGCGGGAAAGGAACCGGGATCATGAACTCTTCGACCTCCGGAATACCCGTCAGCAGCGACCGGGTCAGGATCCGGAAATCCGGCCTTATCCGGTTGACCATCTCGGCCATGATCATGCCGTCAACCAGACCCGAGGGGTGGTTTGCCACCACCACGACGGGCCCCGTCTTTGGAATCCGGGCAATCTCTCCCGCAGGGGTATCTATGCGGATGCCCATGTGTTTCATCGCCTTGGGCCAGAAGGCCGTCCCACGCGGAGCACCGGATTTTTCAAAACTGCGGATCAGCGTCAGCAACTGCACCTTGGCCGTCATCCATTCGATCGCACGGATCGAGCCTGCCTTGAACGGGTTGGTAAAAGTCCCGGCATAGGACAGTCGGCGCATGTCATACTTGCGTCCCTTCGCCTTGGTGGCGACAGGCGGGATGATTGGGCGGGTCTGCGGAGTATCTGTCACGAAGCGTCAGCCCTCTTGTCGCAGCACTTCAATAGTCTTCCCCAAACCGATTGGCCACAAGCGCAATCAGCGCATCGGCAAGCTCTTGCTGTTGGCGACCACTCGTTAACACCTCAATAGAGGTTCCGCGCGAAGCTGCCAACATCAAAAGGCCCATGATGCTGTCGCCCGACACCGACATGCCGTCCTTGCTGACCATCGCGTCGCCATCAAAGGTTTCGACGACTTCAACGAACTTGGCCGATGCCCGCGCGTGCAGTCCCTTTTCGTTGACGATCCTGAGGGTGATTGCGGCCATCTGCGATCACCCTCCAGACCCGATGTCGAGGCTGTTGATGTATTTGCGCCCCGCATCAAGAGCGGCCCTCACCGCCTCGGGCAGCGGCAGGTCGCGCGACTTGGCCAGCTTTATCAGCATCGGTAGGTTGGCCCCATAGATGATCCGGCGTTCCGACCCGCCTGCGCAGGCCATCAAAGACAAGTTCGACGGCGATCCACCGAACATGTCTGTGACCACTACCACACCACTGCCTTGATCGACCTCATCCGTCGCATCGTGGATTTCAGCCTGTTTCTTGGCCCGGTCATGATCATCCTCGATCGCTATGGCGCGCATGGCCGGTTGCGGACCCACGACATGCTCCACTGCCAAGAGATACTCCCGGGCCAAGCCGCCGTGCGCGACGATCACGATCCCGATCAAACCCGTTCCTCATCCGATGCTTGTGGCATTGAAGCAGCGCGACGTTCCAGTTCCCGGTGACGTTTTGACACCGGCCAGCCGGCTTCCGCAAGGACCTTGCCCAACATTTCCGCAACTGCAACTGACCGGTGTTGTCCGCCGGTACAACCAAAACCGATCGAAAGGTGCGCTTTGCCTTCATCGCGGTAGGCCGGAAGCAACATCAGGATCAAGCCTTGCAACCTATCGAAAAATTCCTCGAACCGAGGGTCATTCTGGATATGCGCATGCACCTCGCGGTCGCGGCCATCCAGCGCCCGCAAAAGGGGTTCCCAGTGGGGATTGGCCAAAAATCGGCAGTCGAAGATCATGTCAACACCGCGCGGCACCCCGCGTTTGTAACTGAAAGACTGCACCGACACCGCAAGTCGACCTGCTTGCCCCCGACCGAACAGACGCCCGATTTCGGCCTTCAGGTCGTGCGGCGTCATTTCGGTAGTGTCGATCAGGTGATCGGCCCGCGCCTTGATCGGCGCCAGCAGGTCGGATTCGCGCTCGATGCCTTGCGTCGGGGTCTGATCCGGCGCCATCGGATGCCGCCTGCGGGTTTCCGAATAGCGGCGGATCAGGGTGGATGCCGAGCAGTCCAGATAAATCACCTCCAACCCGACGCGCGGATCCCGGGTCAAGCTGTCAATCAGTTCGATCAACGACGTAGCCGCAAAATCGCGGTTGCGCACGTCCAGACCCAGCGCGATCGGTCGGCCAAGCCCGGCGCCCGCCGTCAACTGCGGCACAAAACTGAGGGGCAGATTGTCGATCACCTCATACCCCATGTCCTCGAAGGCATGAATGGCCGTCCCGCGCCCTGCGCCGGACGGGCCGGTGACCAGCACCAGTTTGTGGTCGGGCTCGTATTCGATTGACATCAGCATGCATCCCGCCCTCAGGCCATACGCCCATGCTGTAAGTAGCACAGGACCGCAGCAGGAAAATGGTCATGGTGCGACCGATGCACAAGATCGCACGCCACGCCAAAGAACTGCACGCTGCGGCGTGGGGGCAAACGATCCGTTTCTTCGGTAGCCAAGTCAACCACCAAAGTCACGACGGCCTCTGCCAGACAGGGGGCATTCAGAATGCCAAGACCCCTTGCCTCGATCATGCCGCGCAACGCTGCAGGGCAACGGGCCACCAGCACACCGTTGTGCAGCAAGATGTCAGTGCGGTCGTCAGCGACCAGAACCGCCCCCATGGCCATAAGCATCAGCGCAAAAGCCGACTTGCCGGAACCGGACGGCCCAAGGATCAGAACTGCGCGCTGACCCACCGCCACGCAACTTGCGTGCAAGATGGTTGTGGTCACACCGGCAGACCCACGACGAACCGCGCACCCAGCGGTTCGGACGTGACATCTGCATGCGTCGGGCGGATGTTCTCGGCCCAAATTACCCCGCCATGCGCCTCGACGATCTGTTTTGAAATCGCCAAGCCCAGGCCCGAGTGGTTGCCGAAATCCCCGTGTGGACGTTCCGAATAAAACCGCTTGAACACCTTTTCCAGCGCCTGTTCCGGAATGCCGGGGCCGGTATCCTCAACAACCACCAGAATCCGGTTCTCGCGTTTGCGCGCCCAGACCCGCACCGCGTCGCCCTCTTCGCAAAACGACACCGCATTGGTAATAAGGTTCACGAACACCTGCGCAAGACGCGCCTCCAGCCCGCGGACGACGATCACGTCCGGTGGGAAGTCGGTTATGAATTCAATGCCCTTTTCGCGCGCCTGCGCGGCCAGATATTCGGTGAGATTGATCAGCGTTTTGGAAAGGTTGAACTCTTCTTCCTCTTCTTTCACCAGTTCGCTGTCCAGTCGCGACGCATTCGAGATGTCGGAAACCAGACGATCCAGCCGTCGCACATCATGTTCTATCACGTCCAGCAGTGTGGCGCGGTGGTCATCGCGTTTGGCCATTCGCAACGTGCCAACGGCCGACCGCAGACTGGCCAGAGGGTTCTTGATTTCATGCGCCACATCTGCGGCAAACTGTTCATTCGCATCGATCCGGTCATAAAGCGCCGCCACCATGCCGCGCATCGCCACAGACAGCCGCCCGATCTCGTCCGGCCGCGCTGCAAGATCGGGAATTCGGACCCGGCCCGGTGCCATTTTGCGGGCGTCACGGTCGCGTCCCAGCTCGGCTGCTGCCGCCAGATCAGACAGTGGGTTGGCAATCGTCGAGGCCAGCACGAGGCTGAGCCCAATCGACACCAGCAACGCGATCACGAACATCTGCAGAATTTGCTCGCGCTCATACCGCACCAGCCGGTCAATTTCACCCTCCGCAGACGTCAGGGCGACGACGGCCAGCACTTCACCGGCCCGCGTCACAGGCGTGGCCACGGCAAACTGCGTGCCACCCTCGGCCCCTTGCCCGGTATCGACGGCCGTTTGACCCGCTCGCGCTTCGGCAAACAGGCTGCGGGCGCGGTCCTGCGCATCAACCTTGCCGCTATCCTGCCGTCCCGACGTCAGAAGGCGCGATATGGAATCCCAGATACCGTTCAGAAAATCGGTGATGATGGTCGAACGCTGGCCCGCCGGATTTTCTTGATGCGGCACGCCCACACCAGAGCCAAGCAGCTCGCCAAAGGTGTCGAACACGAACACTTCGACACCGGGCGCGATCTTGATGTCGGCGATCTGCGCTGGAAGGTTCCGTTCAAACCCCGGTGCAAGCGGACCGCTTGCAACCAGACTGGCCTCGAACACATTGGCAATCAGTTCTGCTTCTGTCACCAAACCCTGCTCGCGCTGCAGCACAAGCGTATCGCGGAACGGGTTCATGAACAAAACGCCAGCGACCAGAATGACCAGAGCCAACAGATTGAAGATGATGATCTTGCGGGCAAGGGGCGAGCTGTTAAGCGCCACGACCCCGTGCCTGCGCCGATTCTCGCGCTGCACCGGGCCTGCGATAACGTCCGGCGATACCCAGTCTTCGCCCAACAAAACATCTCCGCTTTTGGGGCGGTTGTCAGACATGGAAGGGCGCGGCAAGGCTGTCATTCCTCGTTGTAGCGATAGCCAATCCCATACAAGGTTTCAATCGCCGAGAAGTCATCGTCCACCGCGCGCATCTTTTTGCGCAAGCGTTTGATATGACTGTCGATTGTGCGGTCATCGACGTAAACCTGATCGTCGTAGGCGACGTCCATCAGCTGGTCGCGCGACTTGACGAAACCGGGCCGCTGGGCCAGCGCTTGCAGCAGCATGAATTCGGTCACGGTCAGCGATACGTCATGGCCCTTCCAAGACACCGAATGGCGCAGCGGGTCCATCCGCAGATGCCCCCGATCCATGACCTTTGTTTCTTCCGTCACGGCGACTTCGCCGGTCGCAATCGCGTCCTGACGCCTCAGCAATGCGCGGATGCGTTCGACAAGCAGGCGCTGGCTGAAAGGCTTTTTCACATAGTCGTCAGCACCCATGCGCAGACCGAGAACTTCGTCGATCTCGTCGTCCTTCGAGGTCAGAAAGATCACCGGCATGGTTGATTTCAAGCGCAGACGCTGCAAGAGGTCCATCCCGTCCATCCGTGGCATCTTGATGTCCAGGACCGCCATGTCGGGCATCCGGCGATTGAAGGCGTCCAGCGCCGACTGACCGTCATTAAACGTCTCGACTTCGAAACCTTCGGCTTCCAAAGTCATCGACACCGACGTCAGGATATTCCTGTCGTCGTCCACAAGGGCGATCCTTGCCATGGTCTGGTTTCCTTATGCTGCTCGGCTTTGCCTGATTTTTTTTACACAGTCCGTTTTATTGTCCTTGGAATCAACAGTAATGTGCGAATCACGCTTGCCCACCGAATCATGGGGCCAGAAATTCCTCAAAGAATGACTAATTTGCCGCAGTAGGCGTCTGACTGCTTGCTGATTGCGCTAACCTGTCGATGGTTGCGCTAACTGCGCAGGTGCAGCCTATTCCGCTTTGAAAACCGCGTGTTATACCGAAGTTAGAGGTTATCGCTGGCCCGATGCCTCAGGGACAAGCGTGGTTCGCTGTCCTGACCCCAATGATATGAGCCGATCGTTTGCGCGATCGAAGGGAGCTTGCAAAATGACCAATGGACGGGTGAACCCCACGCATACGCTTGGAGACCAAGGCATCTCCGGCCTGGGCATGGTCTATTACAACCAGATCGAACCGACATTGGTAGAAGCGGCTGTGTCGCGGGGCGAAGGGCGTCTTGGCAAGGGTGGCGCTTTTCTTTGCTCGACCGGGCAATTTACCGGGCGGTCGCCGAAAGACAAATTCGTGGTCCGGAGTCCGTCAGTCGAAAAATCCGTCTGGTGGGAAAACAACGCTCCCATGGACAAGGCGGCGTTTGACCGTCTGCATGCCGACATGTTGGCTCACATGCGCGGGCGCGATTATTTTGTGCAGGATCTGTATGCAGGTGCCGATCCTGAACATCGGCTTGACGTGCGTGTGGTGACAGAACTGGCATGGCACGGGCTGTTTATCCGCCATCTGCTGCGCCGACCGGAACGGACAGAACTGGACACCTTCGTTCCCGAATGGACGATCATAAACTGCCCAACCTTCGAGGCTGACCCCTCGCGTCACGGCTGCCGGACAAGCACTGTGATCGCGATGAATTTTGATGCGAAGCTGATCCTGATCGGAAATACTGCCTATGCAGGCGAAAACAAGAAATCGGTATTCACCCTGCTGAACTACCTGTTGCCCGAACGGGGGGTGATGCCGATGCATTGCTCGGCCAATCACGCCATCGATAATCCGGCCGAAACAGCCGTGTTCTTCGGGTTGTCGGGCACCGGCAAAACCACACTTTCGGCCGCCCCGGACCGCACTCTGATCGGGGACGACGAACATGGCTGGTCGGATCGCGGCACCTTCAACTTTGAAGGCGGTTGCTATGCCAAAACGATCAATCTGAACCCGGTGGCAGAGCCTGACATCTTTGCCACTACGCACCGCTTTGGGACGATTGTCGAGAATGTAGTCTATGACCCGGATACGCTGGAAATCGACTTTGACGACGACAGCCTGACAGCCAACACCCGCTGCGCCTATCCGCTTGACTATATCGCCAACGCGTCAAAAACCGGAATGGGCGGGCATCCGCAGCATATCGTGATGCTGACCTGCGATGCCTTCGGGGTCCTGCCACCGATAGCACGGCTAAGCCCGGCGCAGGCGATGTATCATTTCCTTTCCGGTTTCACATCAAAGGTCGCGGGCACCGAACGCGGAGTGACCGAGCCGACGCCGACCTTTTCGACCTGCTTCGGCGCGCCCTTCATGCCGCGCCGCCCCGAGGTTTACGGCAAGCTGTTGCAATCCAGCATTGCCAGACACGGCGCAACCTGCTGGCTGGTGAACACCGGATGGACCGGGGGGGCGTATGGCACGGGACGGCGGATGCCGATCAACGCGACGCGGGCGCTTTTGAAGGCGGCTCTGGATGGCTCTCTTGCCGGGGCCACCTTTTGCCGCGATCCAAACTTTGGTTTCGAAGTTCCGGTGGCGGTGCCGGGCGTGGACGCTTCGCTGCTGGACCCGCGCGGGACATGGGGCGATCCTGCGGCTTACGACGTGCAGGCGGCCAGATTGGTGGGTATGTTTGCCGAAAATTTCGACCCGTATCTGCCGTTCATCGACGCCGACGTTCGGGCCGCGGCTATCGGCTGAGCCGCCTGACTGTCGGAAATGCTGAACCGGGGGCCTTCCCGGCTCACGTCACTCCATCAGCGCCTGCCGCACCAGGTTCAGTCCGCTGATCGCCAGCAAGGCCTGGGTCCAGCGGCGGAATCGGGATTGATCGAGCCGGTTCTGCAAGCGCAAGCCAAGCTTTTGCCCGATCAAAGCCGGAACCACCAGAAGCGCCGAGAACATCAGCATCGGCCCGGATAGCAGACCGGTTTGCAAATGCGCGCCCAACAGCACCACGGCGCCGATCAGGAAGATCACGCCCTGTGCGCGGATCGTTTCCTCTTTTCCGACCCCGACCGACAGCAGATAGACCAGCAACGGCGGCCCCCAGACGCCCGCCACCCCGCCATAAAGCCCCCCCACGACCCCCAGCGCCCATTCGGCCCTTGTGCGGTGTTCCAGCCGCAACGCAAGGCTCCGGCCCATCAGTTGCAGCACGGCAAAGGCGGTGATCGGCACGCCCAGCAGCAAAAGAAACGCCATCCGGGGGATCACAGTGGCGAATTGGGCCGAAACGACCAGCATGACCAGGGTGGCGATCAAAAAGCGGTGATAGGTCCGCGCACTGGCCACGGCGGCGGGCACGCCTTGGCGAAAGGCCTGGCTGACGTTGGTGACGACCGTGGGCAGGATCAGACCGGCCAGCGCCTGCTGCGGAGTCAGAAATGACGAAAATGCCGAAATCATGATCAGCGGCATCGCAAACCCGATCGCCCCTTTCACAAACCCTGCAAAGCCGGTGATGGCGAATGCTGCGAACAGGGCAATAAGCGTCATTTCATCTGGTGGGAACTGCATGACACCAGATGTAGCGGGGTTGCGGGCGGTCTGCACCAGAAAATCAGTTGCGACATTTTAGGTCGCTGCGATCGGCCATCGCGAAAGGATATTGCGCTGCAACTGCGAAGGCAGTATGCGATCTTGGGTAAAGACAGGGGACCCAAGATGGCACATGATGGACAGATGTTGACCGAAACTGTCGTGCTGACCGACCTGCCGCGTCTTACAGCCGAGGCGCTGCCAGAAATAGAGGCGCTGTTTATCGCCGCCCGCGAAGGCTTGCGGGCCGAAGTGACGGTGGGCGGCAAAGTGCAGGCAGCGGCACTGGAGGTGCATCAGTTCCGCGCGCATGCATTGGCCTGGCTCGCGACCTACACCGAATCGCTGCGTCAGATGCAGGCCTGGGCCGACCGGCTGCGCAATGACGGCCGGTTTGGCGAGATGGAGGCGCTGCTGCTTCAGATCGCCTACGGCGAATATCTGGCGCAGATTGCCGGTGGAATCCCGATGAGCCAGGGCGAGGTGGCGCGGCTTTCTGCTATGGGCGTGACTTGGGTACCCGGACCGGCCGTGCAGGTGCTGATCGCGCAGGGAAACACCGCAGCGGTCCGCGACCGGTTGGTGGTGTTGATGCAAGACAACCACGGACGCGCAACCTTTGGCGCGACGGGCCTCGACGACGAGTTGGAGATGATCCGCGACCAGTTCCGCCGCTTTGCCGACGAACAGGTGACGCCACATGCCCACGGCTGGCACCTGCGCGACGAATTGATCCCGATGGAGATCATATCGGCGCTGGCCGATATGGGGGTGTTCGGGCTGACAATTCCCGAAGAATTCGGGGGCCTCGGGATGTCCAAGGCGTCGATGGTCGTGGTTTCCGAGGAATTGTCGCGCGGCTACATCGGGGTGGGGTCGCTGGCGACCCGGACCGAGATCGCCGCCGAGTTGATCCTGTGCGGCGGGACGGACGAACAGAAGGCCAACTGGTTGCCGCGTCTGGCGTCGGGCGAGACGCTGCCAACCGCCGTTTTCACCGAACCGAACACCGGTTCCGATCTGGGCGCGTTGCGCACGCGGGCGGTGCAGGTCGGGACCGATTGGGAGATCACCGGCAACAAGACCTGGATCACCCACGCGACGCGGACCCAAGTGATGACGCTGCTGGCGCGGACCGATCCGGCCACCAGCGACTATCGCGGATTGTCGATGTTTTTGGCCGAAAAGGTGCCGGGCACCGATGCCGAGCCGTTTCCGACGCCGGGCATGACCGGGGGCGAGATCGAGGTGTTAGGCTATCGCGGGATGAAGGAATACGAACTCGCGTTCGACGGCTTTGCGGTGAAGGGCGAGAATTTGCTTGGTGGGGTCACCGGTCAGGGGTTTAGGCAATTGATGCAGACCTTTGAATCCGCTCGTATCCAGACGGCCGCTCGGGCGGTGGGCGTAGCGCAGAACGCGCTGGAGGTCGGCATGCAATACGCCATCGACCGCAAGCAATTTGGCAAGTCGCTGATCGCGTTTCCGCGCGTGGCGGGCAAGCTCGCGATGATGGCGGTCGAGATCATGGTGGCACGCCAGCTGACCTATTTCAGCGCATGGCAGAAGGATCACGACAAACGATGTGATCTGGAGGCGGGAATGGCCAAGCTGCTGGGCGCGCGGGTGGCATGGTCTTGCGCCGACAATTCGTTGCAGATCCACGGCGGCAACGGCTTTGCGCTGGAGTATCAGATCAGCCGCATCCTGTGCGACGCACGTATCTTGAACATTTTTGAAGGGGCCGCCGAAATTCAGGCGCAGGTGATTGCGCGGCGTCTGCTCGACTAGGGCCTGTTGACGTTTGAGGATTCCCAAATCACTTTTTGACTGATTCAAGGTTGCCAACATGGGAGGCAACTTTGATCCGCACCGCTTTGACCGACGCCCAGTGGGCAACCATCGCTCCGCACTGCCTTGGTCGCGAATGCGACCCCGGCCGCACCGGGCCCGACCCTCGTCTGTTCGTCGAGGCGGTGCTTTGGATTGCACGCACCGGCTGCCCCTGGCGTGATCTTCC
>Ga0209702_10006011_pt1 | contig 15964 bp, 5 predicted proteins | sample FRY01_FD_187210 | JGI IMG/M metagenome (GOLD analysis project Ga0209702, IMG submission 187210) | Freshwater microbial communities from Lake Fryxell liftoff mats and glacier meltwater in Antarctica - FRY-01 (SPAdes) (version 2) | ecosystem: Environmental > Aquatic > Freshwater > Ice > Glacier... | reverse complement strand
CCGCATCAATTTCTATTTTATACGGAGGAAGTTGTAACGCAGCAAATGCGAAGGAATTATTTGCATGTCCCAATGTTGATGGGGGATTAATTGGTGGCGCTGCATTGGATAGTGCTGCATTTTTACAAATAGCAAATTCATTTTAATGGATTATTTAGAACTAACGGTAACCATCACTCCTAGAAATCCTTGGGCAGAAATATTAGTTTCTGAATTAGCAGATTTAGGATTTGATAGCTTTGTAGATACAAAAGAAGGTGTTCAAGCGTATGCTCCTCTTAAAGAGGTAGATATGGATTTTGTGATTCAACATTCTATCCTGTCTTCTGATACGGATGAATTCAAAATTGAGTTTGAAAATAAAACAATTCCTCATCAAAATTGGAATGAATTGTGGGAATCTGATTTTCATCCAGTTGAAGTAGAAAATTACGTTACAATTGTAGCCCCTTTTCATTCTAAAGAAGATATAAAAGGTATGATTGTTGAAATTCAACCTCAAATGTCTTTTGGTACAGGTCACCATCAAACTACTTGGTTGATGTCAAAAGCTTTGTTTGAAATTGGTTCTATTCCAGCAACTGTATTGGATATGGGAACGGGAACAGGAGTTTTAGCAATAATTGCAGAAAATTTAGGTGCAGATAAAATTTGTGCAATCGATATTGAAGATTGGTCGGCAGTAAATGCCCGAGAAAATACAGAGAGAAATAACTGCACAAAAATTGAAACAATGTGTGGTGATGTAGATTTAATTGAAGGTCACACTTTCGGTTTAATTATTGCAAACATCAATAAAAATGTTTTAAAGTCTCATTTAGAGATGTATAGTAAGTCGCTTGAAACAAATGGGATTCTATTGTTGAGTGGTTTTTTTGATTCTGATGTTGATGAATTAGTTGATTTTGCTTCTCAATTTCAATTGAAAAAAGTAAATGTGTTTTCAAAAGAAACATGGGCGGGTATTCAACTTGTAAAAGAATTATAATTAAATAAAAGATCTAATATGCTAAAGAAATTAAGTTTATTTATTGTTGTTTGTATGCTTTGTTCGACTTCTTTCGGGCAGGCTTATTCTTTTTACAGAGATAAATTTGTGAAAGATTTTGAAAAAGCAATCAGCGAAAACGGAAGTGGAGAATCGCAAGATTTTGCTAAAAAAATATTGCCTAAAATGTTATTGGAAACCTCTGAATTTCCAGATGAATATTTTCAAAAAATGGCTGGTACCTGTAACGTAATGACGGATAAAAGGATACATCCATATCCTGAAATTTATAATTATGTATATTCAGTTTATTCTCTAGTGAAGGGCAAACAATCAACAGCTAGTTATACAGCATTTCAAGGATCAATTGATAAATTACTTGAATCTAAAAATGTTAAAAAATTCGAAGACTTTGTAGGTTTTACTTCTTTGTATTTTTCCAAAAAAATCCTCTCGGACAATGCGAATTTTGATTGGTATTATACTGGCGGTGAGTACTATTTTGAATTTACTGATAAACCTTTATTTATTTGCTCTAAAGGTCAATTGGCATGCAGAATTCCTAACAATAATAGTGAAACAAAAGAAGATGATCCTTATGTTGATAGTGTAGTTATTTTTAATACATCTGGAAAATATGATCCTATAGCAAAAAAATGGGAAGGTGAAGGTGGAACTGTAACTTGGGAAAAAGTTGGTTTCGCACGTTCTCAAACATCTGCTGTGTTGAAAAAGTATCAAATTTCGACTAGAGTTTCTAATTTTTCAGCTGATTCAGTTATATTGACTACCCCTTATTTTAGTAAACCTATTAATGGAAGAATCGCTGATCGTGCTTTTAAAGTAAATAGAGAAGAAGATAAAATATATCCTCAATTTACCTCTTATGAAAGAAGATTGTCAATCAAGCAGATCAAGCCAAATGTGAATTATGAAGGCGGTTTCTCTTTGCAAGGAGCTAGTTTTGTGGGGATAGGTTTTGCTAAAGAACCTGCAGAAATGGTTGTTTATAGAAATGGTCAACCTTTTATCACTGCTTCAGGTCAAGAATTTACCGTTTCAAATCAAAAAATTTATGCAATTAATACCGCTATAAAATTGATGTGTAATGGGAATAATGATTCTATTATGCATCCTGGTTTAGATTTTCAATATGTATTTGATAGAAAATCAGTTGAAATGACAAGAACGAAATCCGGTAATGGTCAAGCTCCATTTTTTAATTCTTATCATCAATTGGATATGTATATGCCAAAAATGATTTGGAATACTGAATCTACAGATTTAATAATGGCGTATGAAGTTGGAACGAGTCAAGAGCAAAGAGTTGCGCGTTTTGAATCTAAAAATTATTTTGATGCGAAACTTTTTGATAGGTTACTAGGAATGGAAGCTGTTCATCCACTAGTTGCTCTGTCTAATTTTAGTTTTAAAAATGATGAAATAGTTATGCCTGAAGGTAAAGCTGCGACAGCTTTGCATAAAACACTTGAAGAAGCTAAACCAATGTTGTTGGAATTAGCTAATTATGGATTTGTAAGTTATGATACTGAAGCAAAAACAGTTACAATCAATCAAAAGTTAGATAATTTTGTATTTTCTAAATCTGGAAAAAAAGATTTTGACAACTTGATCTTCAATACTGATTTACGTCCAAAAGAATTAAAAGGATATACTGAACAGCAAATTGAAAAAGATGAAAATCTTCAATTTATACAAAAACAATATAAAGAGAGTAATGAATATAGAAGGAAAATGACTGAATTTGGAAAAATGAGTTTGAGTTCTATGGAATTAAACCTAAAAGCTATTGAGTATATTAATATTTCAGATGCACAAAGTACAGTTGTTTTTCCTACAAATAAAGAAGTTATTCTTAAAAAAGATAGAAATTTTGATTTTGTTGGTTGGATAAATTCTGGTAAAATGGAATTGAATGTGTTAGCTTCTTCTTTTAACTACAAAGAATATAAATTCACGATTCAAAAGACCTATAAATCGTTGTTTAGAGTAAAGCCATTAAGCCCTCAAGATGGAACTCGACCAATTGCGATGATGAGTAGTTTGAATGGAGTTGTAGGTGAATTATTTGTGGATCACCCAACAAATCGTTCTGGACAAAATCCAAAATTCACAGATTATCCTCAATTAAAAGTTTCTAGACCTTCGTATGTTTATTATAATTCTTCAGCAATTTATAGAGGAACGTATGATAGTAGTCGTTTTTACTATACGGTTGACCCTTTTTTTATTGACAGTTTGGATAATTTTGAAGAAAAATCTTTTCGTGTTATTGGTGAGTTAACATCTGCTGGTATTTTTCCGAAATTTAGAGAAAACTTGACAATTATGCCTGATTATTCGTTTGGTTTTTCTACAAAAGCACCAACGGGTGGACATGATTTTTACGGTACAGCATCTAAATATGAGAATAAAATTATTTTATCCAACAACGGACTTCAAGGAGCAGGAACAATTAATTACGTTCATTCTAGTTCCGAGTCGAAAGGGTTTACATTTTTTCCTGATTCTACGATTGGTTTAGCAATTTTCAAGAACAAGCCAATTGAGGTTGGGGTTCAATTTCCAGATGTAACCTGTGAGGCTGCAAGTGTTACTTACGTGCCTAAAAAGAATTTGTTAAAAGCAGTTTCTACACCAATGTATGACTTATTGTTTTTTAATGGTGAAGCAAAATTAAGAGGTACGGCAATTGTTAGAGAAACAGGATTGAGAGGTTTTGGTTTAATGAATTTCAAAAATGCAACGATGATTTCAGATGATTACGCATTTACTCGTTGGGATTTGGACGCGGATACCACTGGATTTAGTCTGAAAAATCAATATTTAGAACAGGATGAAGAACCAATTGCTTTGAAAACTAATAATGTCCAAGGACATGTATCTTTTAAAGAGCGTAAAGGCGAATTTAAGTCTAATAACGGAGAGGCACGTTTAGATTTCCCTATCAATCAGTACTTCTGTACGATGGATAAGTTTACGTGGTTTATGGATTTAGAATCTATCGAAGTTGAAGCGAAAGGTGGAGATGATGCTACTGCGAACGCAGATTTGGATTTACTTGGACCCAATTTCTTTTCAGCACATCCAGATCAAGATTCGTTACAATTTAGAGCTCCAAAAGCGATGTTTAATTTGAAAGAAAAATCTATTTTCTGTTCTAAAGTATTTTATTTAGATGTTGCGGATGCCCGTATTTATCCTGATAGTTCGAAGGTAATTATTCGTAAAAAAGCGAGAATGGAGCCATTTGTGGATGCAAAGATTGTAGCCAATTTCATTACGCAATACCACACGTTTGTCAATTGTGGTGTAGCAGTTACGGCAAGAAGAATGTATACTGCCAAAGGGTTGTATCCCTACTATGATTTAGATAGTATGAAAACAGATTTTGTGATGGATAGGATTTATCTAGATTCAACTGGTCAAACTGCTGCTGAAGGTAAGATAGGGAAAGACGCTAATTTTTATTTGAGTAAGCAATTTGACTATTACGGAAATATTCAGGTGATTTCGTATTTACCTACAATCATCTTTAAAGGTTCAACTAGAATGAATCATAACTGTACAAAGTATCCACGAAATTGGATTGCGTTGAGTGCTAATATCGATCCTTCAAATATTCAGATTCCAATTGAAACTGGAATGAAAGATATCGATGGTAAAAATGTAATGGCAGGGATGGCGTGGAGAGATTCTCGTTCTTTGGATAGTTTGAAAATGTATCCTGTGTTTTTGTCGCCCCTACAAAATCCTGTTGACCCAATTATTATGTCTGCAACAGGTTTGTTACAGTACAATTTAGATGCTAAGGAATTTCAAATTGGTTCAGTAGATAAATTGTTGAACAGAGGAGAGGTTGGAAGTTATTTATCGTTACATACCGAAACCTGTATGTTGAACGGAGATGGAATGATTGATTTAGGAATGGATTATGGAGATGTAAAAGTAAGTACAGTTGGAGTCATAAATTATGATCCTAAAATTGGAGAAACTTCTATGAATTTAACGGCAAAATTCGCCATGCCTTTGGATAAAAATTTAATGCAAGATTTGGCTGAAAAGTTAATAGTTGTTGAAGGTTTGAAACCGTTGGATTTTAATTCAACTACGATAGAACAAGCAGCTGTTGAATGGTCAGGAAGAGCGGAAGCGGATAAGATGAAAGCGGCTTTCACAATTAACGGCGAAATGAAAATACCGAAAGAAATGGAATCTGCGATCACAGTAACTGGTATTAAATTACGTTCTTTTGATGTGAAAAACATGATGGAAAAAGGAATTATTTCTACCTCTGAAACGGCTTCACTTGTTTCGATGTATGGGAAACCGATTTTTAAACAAGTACCTTTTAAAACTTTTTTCCAACAGTCATTCTCTGAAAGTGGAGTAGATAAATTTGGATTTCAAATAAATATTCCAACATTGGATTATTATTTTGATTATTCAATGGAACAAAAAGATGGATTGTTAAGAATTATTTCAGGTGATCCAGATTTTGTTGCGGCTGTGAATGGTATAAAAGATGATAAACGTAAAATTAAAAAATTCAAATACCAGATAGAACCTGGAAGTATATATTTGAGTAAGTTTATGCGTTATTTTGGGAAATAATTAAAATATGAATTTATTACTTTTTGGAAGTATTGCTTATTTATTAGGATCGATTCCTACTGCTGTTTGGATTGGTAAATCACGTTTTGGGATTGATGTTCGTGAACATGGTAGTAAAAATGCTGGTGCAACGAATACATTTAGAGTATTGGGTAAAAAAGCAGGTATAACTGTTTTAGTATTTGATATTATTAAAGGATTACTTGCCGTTTTGATGCCAATCATCTTTTTTAAATTTGGTTATCTTTCGAGTACTATTTCGGAGGATGAGATAATATATTTGCAAATTATTGCGGCAATTCTTGCAGTAATTGGACATGTTTTTCCCATTTTCGCAAGTTTCAAAGGCGGAAAAGGAGTAGCAACTTCTTTAGGAGTTATAATTGGTATTCATCCACCTGCAGCTGGAGTTTGCTTGCTACTTTTTTTATTCGTTTTTATCGTGTTTCATTATGTTTCTTTAGGAGCAATTTGTGCTTCAGTTGCTTTTCCATTCGTACTTGTTTTTCTTTTCAATGTTTCAAATAGTTGGTTAATACTATTCAGTATTGTTTTAAGCAGTGCTGTAATTGTTGCGCATAAAAAAAACATAGGAAGGTTATTAAAAGGAGAAGAAGGTAAAATGAAATTATCTAAGAAATAACTCTTTAAGAAACCACTTTTTATAACGATACTATAATATATTAATTGATGAATTTTAAGTATATAATTACACTAATTTTAGTGTTAACCGTTTCATTTTTATCAAATTCTCAGGAGAATTTTGAAGACACAAAGAAAATTGCAGATACGTTTTTTGAAGACGAGAAATATTTAGAAGCAACTCCTTATTACTTAAGGTTATTAGCAGTTCAGCCCAGAGATCATGATATTAATTTTCATTACGGAGCCTGTATGCTTCATAATACAGGTAAATCGCAAGATGTTTTTAAATATTTGAATTATGCAGTTACAAATGAAACTGTTAATCCCGAGGTGAACTTTTTCTTAGGAAGGGCTTATCATTTGAATTTTCAATTCAATGATGCTGTAAAGTATTACAAAATTTATCAATTAAAAGTAGGAGAAAAAGCGAAAGAATCATTCGATGTGAAACGTCAAATTGAAATGTGTGAAAACGGTAAAAAGTTGATCACAACGATTACAGAAATGGTTGTTTTGGATAAAAAAGAAATTGAAAAAGATAAATTTTTCCGTATTTATGATTTGAGTGATATTGGGGGTAATTTGTTGGTTACAGCTGAGTTTCAAACTAAATTAGATATTAAAAAAGAGCATACACCTTTGATTCATTTCCCTGCTAATCCAACTGTAATTTATTATTCAAGTTATGGAGATAATGGGAAAACTGGAAAAGATATTTATGTTCAAAGAAGATTGCCTACGGGTGGATGGGGTTTGCCGCAAGCGTTGAAAGGTTATGTGAATACAAAGTATGATGAAGAATACCCATACATGCATCCTGATGGTAAGTACCTTTATTTTAGTTCTAAAGGACACAACTCAATGGGTGGATTTGATGTTTTTAGATGTAAATATGATCCTGAAACAGATATGTTTGGCAAAGCAGAAAACATGGATTTTGCAGTTTCATCTCCTAATGATGATTTGTTTTATGTAGTTGATTCATTGAATAAAAATGCCTATTTTGGATCGAACAGACAAAGTGAGGAAGGTAAATTATTTGTATATAAAGTACGTGTAGATAGGGTTCCGTTGAACATGTCTGTAATTAAAGGAGAATTTAATTCGACTATCAATCCACAGATGAAAAAAGTGTTTATTGATGTAAAAGATTATTCAAACGGAGATTTTATCGGAAATTTTAATTCAAACGAAAAAGGAGTTTACATCATCACTTTTCCAAAAGGAGGGAAGTATGAATTTACGATTAAAGTAGGTGAGAATAAACAGGAATTCAAGTATTTAGCGTCAATACCTTTTCAGAAAGAATTTAAACCACTGAAACAAAAGATCATACATGAGTTGCAAGGTGCCAATGAAAATGTAAGGGTTATTGACTTATTCAATGAAGAAGTAGAAGATCCACAAGGTGTATTCGCTCAAGTAATTAAAATGAAGTCTGAATTAAAACCAAACGTTAGTGCAGAGGAATTAGCGAAAATGGATAAAGAACTCAAAGATAAGCAGATACTTAAGGTTCTTGGATTGGATAAATTGTCATTAGTTGAGGTCGGTTATTTGTTAGATGAAAAAGTGAAAGCTGCTAAAAAGGCAGAAGGAGGAACGAAGGATATTGAAAATAAAATTTATGCTCAAATTTTAGATAATACAGTTGAATTAAAAAGATTAGACGCATTAATTAATGATAAAATCGCGAAAGCGAATGCAGCAACTTCTGATAAAAGAAAATACAAGTTGTTAAAAGAAGCTGAAAGAGCATTGAAATTGCAAGAAGAGATTAAATTTGTCAATGTGAAAAGCTTGAAATTAGCTGATTCATTAGCTAAAAATCCTTCAAAAGGCTCAAGTGATAAAACGTTACTTATTGCTAAATTTTCTGAACATTTCAATGAATTGTTAAAAGAAAATAAACAAGCAGAGGCATATTCTTATTTAGCTGATAACAAGGATGCTATCAAGGAAATTGTTGAAGAACAAATTGTAGATCCTCTACAAGAGTTAATCGAAAAAGGATTGTTGTTGGATGAAGAGATTTTACTTTTACAACCAAAAGACGATCAATACGAAAAAGATTTAAGAAAAATAGATTCAGATATTGCTGAGATGGAACGTGCAAAAAACGGAGCAAAGAAAAAAGAAATCGAAGAACTAGATGTGAAAATAAAATCGAAAAGATCTGAAAGAACAATGATTGAAGAAGAAAGAAACTTCAATGGTTCCGTACTGAAAGATAAAATTACTGAAAGAAGTGCAATTAGAAAAAAAGTAGATGTTTTAGAAGGAATATATGCTGTTAAATCTGATAAAATAGTAACAAAAGAAGAGTTAGATTTAGCGCTTGCATCTTCAAATACAATAAATACAACTGAAGTTCGATCTAAAATCTCGGATCAGATTGCACAACTTGTTTTAACTAGTCCAGATGTGAAAGCTGTGGATTATGAGGATTTAGAAAAAGATTTAGGTTCAGTTGTAACGAATTCTAGAGGGAAATCAGATAGAATCAAAAATGATGCTACGTTAAGTCCAGAGGAAAAAACTAATAAATTAAAATCGATTGATAGAGAATTACTTAGTTCAATAAATAACGAAATTTTAGCAGCTAAAAAAGCATATAAAAGCAATCCAAATGATTCAGAATTAAAAAGAAAATTGGATGCTTTGCAAACAGCTAAAACATTAGTTTCTTCATCGTTGGACTTACCTGAAGGGGATGATGCTGTAAATGAAGGTGTTAGTGAAAATGTAGCTACTACTTCTGAAAACACAAGTAAAGCACAAGTAACTACCACAGCTGGACAAAATTCAGCAACAAATTCAGTACAAAATTCTAGTACACCTTTAGATTCAAAAGGAAAAGCAAATTTAATCGAATCGGTAAATTCATCTTACACTGATCAAGTAGCTGCTATTTCTAGTAATGGATCCCTGTCAGAAAGTGAGAAGTTACAACAATTGCAACAAGCTGATAAATCACTATTAACTTTTTTGAATAAGGAAATCTCAAGTGTTGAATCAGCTTTGAAATCGAAACCAAATGATGCTGTTTTATTGAAAAAGTTAGCTGATTTAAAATCGGTGCAATCTGAAACACAATCTAAAATTGATAGCAGAGAGTCGTTGATTTCAAACGCTTCCTCAACTACACCTTTAGATTCAAAAGGAAAAGCAAATTTAATCGAATCGGTAAATTCATCTTACACTGATCAAGTAGCAGCTATTTCTAGTAATGGATCCTTGTCAGAAAGTGAAAAGTTACAACAATTGCAACAAGCTGATAAATCACTATTAACTTCTTTGAATAAGGAAATCTCAAGTGTTGAATCTGCTTTGAAATCGAAACCAAATGATGCTGTTTTATTGAAAAAGTTAGCTGATTTAAAATCGGTACAATCTGAAATTGGAGAAAAAGTTTCTGCTCGAGAAGTTGCGATTACTAATTCAAGGATTACGAATGGTACAACCGTTTCTTCAACAAATAGTTCTACTTCACTTGATTCTAAAACTAAAGCGAGTTTAATTGAATCTGTTAATTCATCGTATGATGATAAAATTGCTCAGATAAATGGTTCTACTTCTTTATCAGGATTTGAGAAATTAACTCAATTTCAAAAAGCAGATCAAGAATTATTAAAATCAATTTCTGATGTTGTTAGCAGTCTCGAAACTTCTTTAGCTCAAAATCCAGCTAATATATCCTTAGCTAAAAAAATAAAAGATTTGAAATCAATTCAATCTGAATTAGAACTTTCTGTAAAATCAAGAGAAGTACAAATTTCGGCAAACAATTCTTCACCATTGGTTTCTATTCCTTTGGATGAAAAAACAAAAGCTTCAATAATAGAGACTGTAAATTCGTCTTACAACGAAGAGGTTTCGAAAATTAATTCAACTACATCTTTTTCTGAAAATGAAAAGTTAACTCAACTACAAGTAGTAGATAAATCATTGATTTCTGCTTTAGAAAAAGCAATTGTTGAAGTTGAAGCTAATTTGAAGAAATCACCAGATAATCTTTCTTTTAAGAAGAAAGAAGCTGAATTAAAAGCGGTTGTCTCAGATGTTAAGGAAACAATGACTACTCGTGAAAATGTTTTATCTTCTAGTAATCAGCCGTTATCAGCAAAAGCTAAAATAGATTTAATAGATGGTTTAAGTCCGATGTATTCTGTGAAAGTGTCAGAAATCAATAAAAATTCATCATTGTCTACAACTGAAAAACGTATTCAATTGCAAAAGTCTGATAAAGAGTTGATTGCGTTGATTGATAAAGAAGTGCTTGCATTAGAGAATAATGTTAAAAATAACAATGACCCTCAGTTGATAAAAGATTTAGCAGATTTAAAATCAGTAAAAAAAGAAGTAGAAACTGCTGTAATTGAAAGAGATAAATTATTAAATGGGACGACAAATTCACCTATTTCATCATTAACTGCGAAGGAGAAAGAAACGTTGATTGAATCCATAAATTCAAGTTATAATGAAAACGTTGTGGCTATTAGAATGAATACTAAATTATCAGAGGCCGAAAAAAATTCTCAACTAATTGAAGCTGATAAAAAACTTTTAACAGCTATTTCTAGTGAGCTATCTAAAGTTGAATCTTCTTTGAAAACCAATCCTTCAGATCAAACTTTAGTAGATAAAGTTGCTAATTTAGAACGAATCAAATTGGATATAGAAGCTGCTATTACTGACAGAGAATTGAGTCTAGCTTCAGTTTCTTCTAGTAAACCTGTTGATGCTAAAGTTAAAAGTGATATTATTAAATCAATTAATTCCAAATACGATAAAAATGTAGATGCAATTAATAACAATAATGAACTTTCAGTTACAGAGAAATTAGATAAGTTACAAACTGTTGACTATTCATTGGTTGAAGGTTTGAAGAAAGAAATTTCAAGTATAGAAACAGCGTTAGCTAAAAATAGTTTAGATGCTGTTTTGATTCAAAAATTAGAAGATTTGAATGCTGTTAAATCAGAAGTTGAAAAATCAATTGCATCTAGAGAATCTGTGATTGCTTCTTCAAGTTCATCCCTTGATGCTAAATCTAAAGCTGAATTGATTGAAACGATTAGCTCTAGTTATAATGAAAAAGTTTCAGTGGTAAAAGAAAATACCTATTTATTAGATTCTGAAAAACAGCGCCAACTACAAACATTAGAACAAGAACTAAAAATTAAGTTAGAAGAAGAAATTGCTTCTTTAGAAAAAACACTTCAAAAAGATCCTTCGAATGCTTTAAATCAACGTAAATTAAAAGGATTAAACGAAGTGAAATTAGATATTGAAAAGTCAATTTCTTCAAGAGAGAAAATTATTTCACCTTCCGAAGTAGATCACGCTTTGGCTTCTAAGTCTCAATTAATAGAAACGTTTAGTCCTGATTATAATGAGAAAGTTGCGGATGTAAAAGGGCACGCGATTAGAAGTCAGGTTGAAAAATTGGAAGAACTTCAAAAATTAGATACCGAATTAGTTGCATTGATTGATGCAGAAGTAATAAAAGCAACAGTCGCTGCCAAGAAAAAATCGAAAGATGAAGTTTTGAAAACTGCAAAATCAGATTTAATAGAGTTACAGACGTTAGCAAATACTGTTATTTCTGAAAGAGCAAAAGAAATCGAAATGTTGAAATCGAATTCGGTAACTGAATCACAGAAAAATGAATTAATTGCGAATGTAAAACCGGATTATGCTTCGATAATTTCAGATATCAGTAAAGCTAAATACGATCATGCTAAAGAACTTCAAGAATTAATTAAAGAAGAAAATAGTTTATTGTCTAAATTAGAAGTTGTTGAAAAATCTATTTTTACAGAAGTAAATTCCTCTCCTCAAGATGCTGCTTTAAAAACAAAATTGACAGTAGCGATTTCTTCTAAAATTGATAGTCAAAATAAAATTGATGATTTAACAAAACAAGCTGAAACATTAGAAGCACGTGATATTGATCAAACGGCTTTGATTTTTAAAATAGATCCTACTTTTGAATCAGATGTTGCGAAGTCATTAGCGTCTTCCTCTTCAACTAAATCAAAAGATTTAGCGAATAGAGAAGTGAGTTTACAAGAAAAAATCCAAGCCCATATTACTGAAAATAATGCTAAGATTGCCACTTCTTATAGTTTAGAGTTAGCAGCTGAAAATCAAATTTTAAGTCAGAAATTAAAAGAAAGTACAATTAGAAATCAAAGCTACAACAAAGGAGTTATTCCTTCGAATGATATAGCGCTAGATCCAAAATCGTTAGAGTTAAGAATTGAAGTCTTAGGTAAATCAGCAAGTGAAATAGCGGTAGAACACTTCACAATCGAAGATTTACAAGCGCAAGAAAATGTTGTTTTATCGTATATAGATCTGTTGACTGCAAGAATTGAAAAAGTAAACAAAGAAGTGATAGCAAATAGTTCAGATCAAAAACTTTTAGATCAACAATCGTTGTATGAAACTGAATTAAAAATTACGGAAAATAAAGCAAAAAGTATTACAGCGAAAATTGAAAAATTAGAAAATTCTACTAATAATAAATTATCTAGTCCGGAGTTAACTCGTTTAACAGATGAAGAAAATTCTTTGAAAAAACAATTAGACAATGAAGCTTTATCTAAAAAGGAAAAAGTAGCTTTAGAAAAACTACTAACGAAAGTTCAAGTATCTAAAAGTATTGAGTCGAATAAATTAATTACAGAAAATTTAGTTGTTCGTAAAACTGAAAACGACCAAAAATCTACTCAATTAAAACAATTAGCAGGGACTTCTGAGATTTCTAAAGTTAGTGTAGATTTAGCAAATTCTCAAAATACTCGATTAACTGCAGAAGCAGATGCTTTAGTTGTGAAATCAGTTAAAACGAAAGATCCAATAGCAAAAAATGAATTATTGACACAAGCGATAGAAAAACAATCTATTGCAGATGAGATAGTTCAAGTTGCATTAGAAGAAAATGCGACAAGATTAGCGATTAAAAATGAAGTAAGTACTTTAGATACTAAAGAAGATTTAGAACAAAAAAAGCGTAAGTATTCAATAGAAATAGGAGAGATAACTAACGAAATTGATTCTTTAACAAATTTGATTTCAGGAATGAAACCTAAGAAAACAGTTGAATTAGTTAAAAAGAAAGAAGCTTTAGAAGTTGAGAAAGGTTTAACTGAAAAACAATTAGTAGATGTTGAAAAACAATTAGCTGAAATAAAACAGACACCTACAACAATTAGTGCTAGTGCATTAGAGGAAACGGTTTCAGTGAATGAAGAAACAAGATTAATAACTTCTAAAGATTACTTAGAGTATTCTATCAATGCAAATAAGGCGTTGAGAATTGAAGGTCAAATTCTTGAAAATGAAAAAGTATTGGATGAGAAGCGTCAAATTGCAAAAGAATTAATTGCTTTATCAGTTAATAAAAAATCAGCTATTGCAGACTCAGATGTAAAACAAAGTATTCAGAATGTAAAAGTTGTAGAAGAAGCAATTAAATCACTTAAAGTTGAATTAGCTGAAAAACAAAGCATTACAGACAATCTTCTTGCTAAAAACCCGAATGATGCTTTACGAATGCAAAATCTAGTTAAAAGAGGGGTTGAACCAGAATTCAATGAAACACTTGCTTTAATTGAGCAACAAAGAACTCCAGCAGTAGGATTGATAGTAGTTGAACCTAGCACGCCTATTAATACGTATTCAGAGTCTAATCCTATTCCTGTGGATGTTAAAAATCCAGCAGGCTTAGTATATAGAATTCAAGTAGGGGCGTTCTCAAAACCAATTCTTCAAGATATGTATAAATCCTTCAATCCAGTTTCAGGGGAGAAATTACCTAGTGGAGTTACCCGATACATGGCAGGTTATTTTAACAATAGCACAACAGTAGACGAGGCATTTGGTCAAGTTAAAACATTAGGGTATAGTGACGCGTTTATTGTTGCTTATTGTGATGACCAAAGGATTTCAGTTGCTGAAGCTAGAAAGTTAGAAACCACAGGTCAATGTGTATCTACTGAGAGTAGAGAGTTTGTAATTGCAATGTCAAAAACAGCTACAAAAGCTCCTGTAAATGTGAGTGATTTATCTTATAATCAAGCGCCAGGTGCTGCTAAAGCGATTGCTGTTGAGGCATATTTAGGGTTGTTTTTCACTGTTCAAATTGGAGTTTACAACAAACCAGCCTCTTCTAATCAATTGAAAAATATTGATCCAGTAGTTTCTAAAAGATTATCGAATGGTCAAATACGTTATTCTTCTGGAATGTTTACTTCTGTAAGTGCTGCTAAACCTAAAAAAGGAGAGGCTGTTGCTAAAGGTGTGAAAGACGCGTTTATTACGGCTTATTATAAAGGTGAACGTTTAACATTGTCTCAAGCTGCAGCTGTATTGAAAGAAAATGGTACTGGTGTCTTAGAGAAAATTGATGCTGAAATGTTAGCATCAGTAAGTAATAAAGAGTCTGTTTCTACAAAAGAAAATGTAGTAGCAACTTCAACTAAAGCTTCGAAAGATGAAGTTGCTTCTTACAACAAAGCACCAGGTGCAGTAGCTGCTAAAGCGGTTGAAGCTCACTTAGGTTTGTTTTTCACTGTTCAGATAGGTGTTTACAGTAAGCCAGCATCTTCTAAATCATTGAATTACATCACGCCATTGATTACTAAGAAGTTACCTAATGGTCAGTTGCGTTATTCTTCTGGAATGTTTCAATCAATTGAAGCTGCTGAACCAAAACGTAAAGAAGTGTTAGTTAAAGGTGTACATCACGCATACATTACTGCTTACTATAAAGGAGAACGTATAACTTTAGCGGAAGCAAAAGAATTACTTGTTGTAAATGGTGACGGAATTCTTGAGAAATTAGATAAATAGTTTTGAGTGTAAACTTTAAATGGTTTACTTTTGTAAAATAAAAACACACACAGCAATTATGACACACACAGAAATTTGTACTGAAGAATTGATATTAGAGGAATTAGTAGATCAAAAAGACCTTATTGTATTCAACGATGATGTGAACTCGTTTGATCATGTAATTGCAACATTGATAAAAGTTTGTAAACACACTGAAATTCAAGCGGAACAATGTACTTGGATTATTCATCACAAGGGTAAATGTCAAGTGAAAAGAGGGCAGTATGAAAAACTTGAACCTTTGTGTACTTCTTTATTAGAAAAGGGACTTTCAGCAGAAATTCAATAATTTTCAATAAAAGAGTTGCAAATAAAGAAAAAAGCACTATCTTTGCACTCACAAAAGGCTTCGTAGCTTAACTGAATAGAGCACTACATTACGGCTGTAGAGGTTATAGGTTTGAATCCTATCGAGGTCACAAAATAGAAAGTCAAATAGTTGTTTATCAATTGTTTGGCTTTTTTGTTTCCCGACATATGTTCCCGACAACTTTAAAAGTTGATAAATTGTATTCGAATTACTGGTCTAGCCCCCAATTAATCGGACTTTTTTCTTTTTAGATTAAGTAAACTATTCGCCTAGTACAGCTACTCCCCAGGAAATTGACCTGACCCCTTTTATTTAATTTTCTTGATTTCATTTTTAGTGGACAAAGGTTTTGGAAGCAAGTAAGTGTTGGCATCACACTCTGGACAATTCCTCTGTTTGCATTTTACTTTCTCACAAGCGACTTTGAATTTTGGAAAAAGTTATCCGTTTTTTTTTATGCAAGCAGCATTCGTAACCTTTGG
>Ga0209702_10006010_pt1 | contig 15966 bp, 14 predicted proteins | sample FRY01_FD_187210 | JGI IMG/M metagenome (GOLD analysis project Ga0209702, IMG submission 187210) | Freshwater microbial communities from Lake Fryxell liftoff mats and glacier meltwater in Antarctica - FRY-01 (SPAdes) (version 2) | ecosystem: Environmental > Aquatic > Freshwater > Ice > Glacier... | reverse complement strand
GCATTAAACTTATTGAAAAATGAAACAACAGTAAAGCAGGGTATTAAAGGAAAGAGGTTAAAAGCTGGCTGGAATGATGAATATTTACTGAAATTGCTAAATATTAAAAAAGTATGAGTTTGCCCTGATTGCCTGCATCAATTCCCGATTGAATCCAAAAATAATTCGTAAACGATTTGTAGCCTATTTTATCAAGATTACTTCATTTCTATTTTTTACAATGGGCTCTTCTATTGACGGTAAATTAACTTTTTCGTCTTGATATTCTATATTCGAGTTAATTCTCCCGTTAAAATAGGTTTTTATAAGATCTAAGTTTCCTGGATAGTTTGGTATAACCTAATGAAACCAGGTTGAATCCCATTTTGAATAAGTAATACTCCGAATAAAAGCGATGTTTTTTCATTTTTCGGGAGTTTAAGAAAAATTCTTCTTTCAAAAACTTCAATTTTCAGTTCTTGATAAATTGATTTATTGAAGTTACTAACTTGATTTACAAGTGTTTTATGATTAAGTTCTGTGGTCATAATATGTCTTTTCTTATTTAAGTTAAGAAAAAAGTTGAAAACAACAGATATTAACTTGCGTATATTTCTCTATACGGATGGCTTTACGCAAGTTTTGTAATGTTCTTCTCACCTATTTACTCTTCAAGAAATTTAAAACATGCTCAATTACAAATTTATGATTTAGAGAATGATCACAAGCTTCTGAGATTTCGATATTAATTTGAAGATAATTAGAACAAAGAAAATCAATATTAGAAACGGGGGCAATTTCATCTTTCCCTCCACTAATAATCTTTACTTTATCAGGTAGTTTGAGTTCTTTTGAGTTGATTCGTCTTTTAAAATTGGACAAGTTGCGTGGTAATCTTCCACCGTTAGGTACCATAGCCATTCCTAAAACAGGTGAAATCAATAAAAAATCTTTCGATAGGTTTGTTGATTCTTGTAAACTATTCAATAATAAATAAGCACCATAAGAACAAGCAATAACTTTATCAGACTTGGCAACCTTATCTTTAATAAGTGAAACCTGTTGTTCAAAATCTTTTGATAAAAATGCTGAATCTAGTTCAATAAAGTCTGATATCAATTTATTCTCCAACAGACACCTCCCTAAACCATTTGAAACAGAACCATTTAATCCCGTAATATAAAGTGTCATTATTTAATGCTTTTTTGATATTCTTACAAAATAAAAAAGGTTTAGTTAACTGAATAACTAAACCTTTTTTTTATAAAATTAAACTGAAATTATTTTCCAGATCTTTTTCTTTCAGATTCTTTCAAGAAAATTTTACGAATACGTAAACTTTCAGGAGTAACCTCTACATACTCATCACCTTGAATATATTCTAAACATTCCTCTAAACTAAACTTAATAGGTGGAACTAATTTAATTTTATCATCAGCTCCAGAAGAACGAACATTAGATTGTTTTTTCTGTTTTGTAACATTAACAACCATATCACCCGCACGAGAATTCTCTCCAATTACTTGTCCCTCATAAATGCTTTCATTCGGAGAAACAAAGAATCTACCTCTTTCTTGTAAGTTATTCAAAGAAAATGGAATAGAAGTTCCTAACTCCATAGAAATCAATGAACCGTTTTGTCTTCCTGGAATTTCACCTTTGTAAGGTTGGTACTCTAAGAAACGGTGCGTCATAATTGCTTCACCAGCAGTTTGAGTTAACAAATAATTTCTTAAACCAATAATACCTCTAGAAGGGATTTGAAATTGAATCGTCATACGAGTTCCTTTTGGCTCCATATTCGTCATTTCACCTTTTCTATTAGAAACGGCTTCAATTGCAGTACCACTAAACTCTTCAGGTAAATCAATTGTCAATTCTTCAATTGGCTCACATTTCTTACCATCAATTTCTTTAATGATAACTTGTGGCTGACCAACTTGTAATTCATAACCTTCACGACGCATTGTTTCTATCAAAACAGATAAATGCAATACCCCACGTCCAGAAACAAGCCATTTATCAGCTTTATCAGTAGCGAGAACTCTCATCGCTAAATTCTTTTCAAGTTCTTTCGCTAAACGCTCTTGAATATGACGAGAAGTAACTTTTTTACCTTCTTTACCAAAGAAAGGTGAGTCATTGATAGAGAACAACATGTTCATTGTTGGCTCATCAATAGTAATAGAAGGTAAAGGCTCTGGATTTTCTACATCACAAATAACATCTCCAATTTCAAAACCTTCAATACCTGTAATTGCACAAATATCTCCAGCTTGGATTTTATCAACCTTCACTTTTTCGATACCTTCAAAAACAAATACTTCTTTTACTTTATGTTTTTCTTGTTTACCATCTCTTTTTCCTAAGATGATATTTTGACCTTCTTTTAATTCACCTCTATGTAAACGTCCAACAGCAATTCTACCAACGAAAGTTGAGAAATCTAATGAAGTAATTAACATTTGAGTATTTCCTTCTTCAATTTTTTGAGGAGGAAAATAATCTAAGATTGTATCTAATAATGGTGTAATTGTATCCGTTGGTTTTTTATAATCCAATGACATCCAACCATTTTTAGCTGAACCGTAAACAGTTTCAAATTCTAATTGCTCATCAGTAGCATCTAATTCAAACATTAAATCAAATACTTTCTCATGCACCTCTTCTGGAGTACAGTTATCTTTATCAACTTTGTTTATTACCAAAAGTGGTCTCAAACCTAATGCTAATGCTTTACCAAGAACGAAACGAGTTTGTGGCATTGGGCCTTCAAAAGCATCAACTAATAAACAAACACCATCAGCCATGTTTAAAACACGCTCAACCTCACCACCAAAATCGGCGTGACCTGGAGTATCAATGATATTGATTTTAGTTCCTTTATAAAGTACTGAAACGTTTTTAGAAACGATTGTAATACCTCTTTCTCTTTCTAAATCATTGTTATCCATGAATAACTCACCTTTTGGCTTATCGTGAGCTTTACCATCAGTTCCTGATTCAATCATTCTATCTACTAACGTTGTCTTACCGTGGTCAACGTGAGCTATAATTGCAATGTTTCTAATTTCCATATAGAATTAACTTATTTTAAAAACTACTTTTTCTTCCTTTGAATGGTTTTCCAAAACCACCACTTTTTTCTCCGCCTCTACTATCAGAACTTCTTCTTCTCTCTCCACCTTTGCTATCAGATTCAGATCTACTTCTAAATCCACTTCCTTCGCTTCTTCCTTCAGTTTTACCATAACTTCCGTCTCTACGACCTCCGTTACCGCCACCACCACTTCTTCTTTCTCCGCCTCTTTCACCACCACCTGTTTTAGGTTTAGTAACTTCAACACTTACAGCAGTACCTTCGTATTCAGAACCATTCACTTTACGTAAAATATTATCTGTTTCACTTTGATCTGCTTCAAAGAAAGAAAATGCAGGCATAATATCTATCTTACCGATACTTCCAGATTGAAGTCCTGTACTATCACAAATCAAACGTAATAAACCACCTGGATTTAATCCGTCTCTATTTCCAACACTTACAAAAAATCTTTGTTTTCCAGTTTCTGGTCCAGAACGATCTCTTCTTGGTTTATCGAAATCATCTCGACCACCTCTTCTTTCACGATCTCTTCCTTTTCCAAAATCACGATCTCCACCTCTATCAGAATCTCTACTATCTTTTCCAGAAGAATTCAAATCTCCAGCATTGTTATAGTAATCAATGAAACGATTAAATTCTGTAGAAATAAATTTCTTAACGATATCTTCTTTCGATAATTCTTCAAACTCAGCCATAATTTGAGGCATGAATTTTTCGATTTCTATTTCTTTAACTTCAGTCTTTACAACAACCTGAATTAATTTGGTCAATTGAATTGCACAAATATCTTCTGGCTTTGGAAGTGTTCCAGCCTCAAAAGTTACTCTAATTTGTTTTTCAATCGCTTTGATTTTATAATTCTCACGCGTATTTACTAAAACAATTGATTGTCCTTTTTTACCAGCTCTTGCAGTTCTACCACTTCTGTGCGTATAGTTTTCTATATCATCAGGTAAGTTGTAGTTCAAAACATGGGTAATGTTATCAATATCCAACCCTCTTGCTGCAACGTCTGTAGCAACTAGAATTTGAATATCTTTCTTTCTGAAACGATCCATTACTCTATCTCTCTGTACTTGCGATAAATCTCCGTGAAGAGGTTCAGCACTATACCCTTCTTTTCCAAGTTTGTCAGCCACCGCAGCAGTTTCCATTCTTGTACGACAGAAAATTAACCCATAAATATCTGGATTAAAATCTATTACACTTTTCAACGCTGCATAACGATCTCTTTCCTTTACAGAATAGTAGATGTGCTCAATGTTTTCATTACTTTGGTTTTTGTGTCCAATAGAAACCTCTTTTGGAGACACCATGTAATTGTTCGCAATACGAGCAACTTCTTTAGGCATTGTTGCCGAGAATAACCAAACGTTACGTTCTTTTGGAGTAGCTTCTAGAACGTAGTCTAGATCTTCTTTGAACCCCATGTTCAACATTTCGTCAGCTTCATCAAGCACAACATACTTTACTTCTTCTAAAGACAAAGATTTACGTTTGATCAAATCAACCAAACGACCAGGAGTTGCAACAACGATAGAAACCCCTTTGTTTATTTGGGTAATCTGTCTTCTGATGTCAGCTCCACCATACACAGCAACTACATTAACCTGTAGGTACTTTGCATAATTCTCTAAATCTTTTGTGATTTGTAAACATAATTCACGAGTCGGACAAACTACTAATCCTTGCGGATATCTTGTTTTTTCCTCTACTTTGTTTACTAATGGTAAACCGAACGCTGCCGTTTTACCTGTTCCTGTTTGGGCCAAACCAACCAAGTCACTATCGCTACCTAATAGGTATGGAATTGCTTCTTGTTGGATCGGAGTAGGTGCTTCAAACCCCATTTCTGTTAACGACTTCAGCACCTCACTCTTCAACCCTAGCTCCTTAAATGTCATTATTTATACTTAAAATTGACTGCAAAGGTAGATATAAAAAGAGGATATAAAAAATAATAAGTATTACTATTTTGTTAATTTAACTGAATATTAGTGTTTTACAGACTAATTAGCTGATTTTAATTGAAGTAATAAATCATTATTCTTCAATCATAAAAACCAATTCGGAGATTAAATCTTCTTTAAAGTAAATATTTGCTGTTTCTAGAAGCTCAGAAGATGATAATTTATCTATCGATTCATAGATTTCTTTAATGGTATCAATTTGATTGAATAGTAATATACTTTTACCTAATCCTAACATCAACCCTGAATTGTTATCTAAACCTAATGCAAGATGACCTTTTAACTGCTCTTTGGCTGCATTCAATTGCATCACCCCCATTTTCTGTTCCCGTAACTTCTTTAATTCTTTATAAACTAAATCAATTGTTTTCTTAATATACTTTGTATCGGTCCCAAAATAAACCGCCCAATATCCCGAATCTACAAATGGTGAATAACCCGCTTCTATTGTATAAGAATAACCATATTTTTCTCTAATGGACAAGTTTAACCTAGAATTTAAAGCTGGACCTCCTAATATATTTGTCAATAAGGTTAAACTTCTACGATGATCATTCAAATAACTTGGAGCAATTCCTCCTATAACAGAATGTACTTGATAATTTGATTCTTTTACCCATTTTTTAAACGGTTTTGAATCTGAAAAATCATTTGGTAAGTGTTTAACATCTATTGTCTTGCAAGCTTTAAAATCTTCTTCTAAAACTTTCTCTAATTCTTTTCTTGAAATATCTCCTACAAATGAGATGACCATGTTTCCACTCGTAAAAAAGCGATCAACATACGAGATTAAGTGCTCTTTTGTAAAACTAGAAACGCTTTCTTTAGTTCCTAGAATATTATTTCCGAGAGAATGCCCTTTAAATAAATAAGATTCAAAATCATCGAAAATCTTTTCGCTTGGACTGTCCAAGTATGAATTAATTTCATCAATAATAATTTCCTTCTCTTTCTGAATTTCTTTTTCAGGGAAATTAGAATTCAACGTAATATCTGCTAACAATTCAGAAGCTCTTCTAAAATGGTTTTTGGTGAACGATGCATAAATACAAATCTCCTCTTTTGTTGTATAGGCATTAATTTCTCCACCCACAGAATCGAGTCTTGACAAAACATGAAATGCTTTTCTATTGTGTGTACCCTTAAAGATACAATGTTCTAAAAAATGAGCCAATCCAACTTCGTCGTGATTTTCATATCGAGAACCTGCTAAAATAGTAACACCCATGTGTGCTACTTGAGCAGATGCATGCAAATAAACAACTCGAATACCATTCGATAGCTGAAAAACTTCTGGCTTAATTTCGTACATCAAGGATTTTTACGGTATAATTTCCAAACACCATTTTCTAATTCAAAAACAATGCGATCATGTAAACGAGAAGGCCTACCTTGCCAAAACTCTATCAATCTTGGTTTTAGCATATAGCCTCCCCAATGAGGTGGGCGAGGAACTTCATTTTCAAATTTTCGAGCAAAAGCTTTTACGCGATTTTCTAAATCATCTCGATCCTCAAGTTCTTCGCTCTGATTAGAAGCCCAAGCTCCTATTTGACTTGAACGTGGACGAGACTCAAAATAAGCATCACTTTCATCCTCAGGAATCTTAAAAACTTCTCCTTCAATTCTAATTTGTCGTTCTTTACCTGCCCAAAAGAAAAGCATAGAAGCATTATTATTTCCTGCTAAATCTTCTCCTTTGTGGCTATTGTAATTTGTAAAAAAAACAAAATTGTTCTCAGAAAGCGCTTTTAAGTAAAGAATTCTAGAACTCGGCCTATGAGAAGCATCAACAGTTGATAAAACAAATGCATTTGGCTCTAATTGACTCGTTTCATAAGCTTCTTTGTACCACTTTGAAAATAAATCAAATGGTGTTTCACCAAAAAAGCCTTCCAACCTACCATGATCAAAATCACGGTGATCATGCATCATTTGAGTTAGAAAATCATCCATTTTACTTAATTATCGTCTTCGTCAGAATAATTGTCCTCTAATTCACTTTCGATATCCTCTTCATCATCATAAACATCATCTAAATCTGATCCAGGAGCTGAAAACACTTTAGGATTGATAGGTGATTCTATTTCAAAATCATCAGAAGCTTCAATAGGACGACGACTAATTTCTTTATCTAATTCTTCTCTATAAGGAAAAATATCAACTATTGGAGAAACAATTATCGATGGTACAACATAATCAACCATCAAGGTAGATAAACTTTCTTTCAATTTCTCGAAAGCATCTTTAACAGACATTGCCGAAACTAAAAAGTTTTGAGATACTTTTTTCTTTTTAGCATCTTCTCCTTCGCCTTCTGAATCAAAAGTTATTTTACACTTATACCAAGTATCGCATTCATCATACTGAAAAATATCATGCACTTCAGTTCTACTGATTCCTACAACATTAAATTCACCTCTAATTATTTGCCCCAACTCTTCATAAATACGTGTTTCAGCATCTGTAAATGTCATTGCACACAAAAGATATGGTTCAGAAACGCGTTTGAACGTGCCGTTTTCTAATTGTTTTGTATATTTAACTTTAACTGTAAACCAATTGTTCATATAACTTATATTTTAATCTCTAAATTTCATTTCTAATTTAACAAAGATAGTCAGACAAATTCTCATAACGAATTTATCGATGAATTAATTTAAGATTGGTATTTAATCCCTTTACTTAATACTATGAAAGAATTATTAAACAATCCTACCAAAACAGAGTTTCCGTAAATTTCATACGTAGCATCCTTTTGATTCGTGATTTCAATTAACTTACCATCTACATAAGCACTAACCCCTCCCATAATATTTCTAAAAGCGAATACATTATTTTTTAATGCATAATCAGCAGGTAAATAACTACAAACATTTATCTTTTGTCCATTAGAATAAGTATATACATAACTGTTTTCCGACCAAACAACAACATCATCTTTCACTTCCCACATTTCAGCGGTAAAATTACTTAATTGCGTTTTTATTCCTTTTTGATATTTAAATAAATTCCCATTTAAATCTTCATAAACAATAAATCCTCTACCAGCCTTATATTTTTTCATGTAAAAAGCTTCAACGTCTAAAAACTCCCCTTTATCAAAAACAGCAAATGTTCTAGTAGTAGGATCGTTAAACGCTATAATATCAGTACCTCCTTGAAACGTAATTGGTCCATTCCAAACCCCTAAGTCATAAATTTTACCATTCCAATAAATCTTATAAAAATCTCCATTATCCTTAAAAGCTATAATGTTTTCTCCAATAAAAACAGGCATGTACAAATCATCAACTACCGTATAAAGTGTCGTAATTTTTCCTTTTTCATAAATATTAATTGCATTGTATCTCAAATCTTCAAACACCACCAAACTATCTTTAACAAGGTAATTTCTTCCGTTAAAAGTTAAAGTTTTTTGATAACCATGATCCCATAAGTTAACAGTTGGCCCAACACTCCATGCCATCAAATGATCTGAAACCTGATAATTAACATTTAAATTGGTAACATCTATAATTTTTTCACCATCATAAACCCTAAGATTCCCTCGTGTGTCAATATAACTCACAAATTCATCACCTGCTGTAAATCCTTGTATTCGCTGAAGCTCTATCACCTGAAACACACCATCTTTAAAGGTTCTGAAATAATTATTAAAATCCAGAAATGGGATGACCTGCTGGGAAAAGGCAGCACACGAAAAAAATAGAAAGAAATAAAACAACTTCATTTATCAAATATATAAAATTTTGAAAATTATTGACGAATAAAAATTGACCTAATCTAAAATAAGCGGTAATCAGAGGTGTAATCTTGGAATTATTCTAATTTTGTATTAGTTTATTGTATAAAAAAGATAAATCAACTCGTTATGATAATAGAAATAAATCAACATAATATTGATGAACGCTTAATTGATCAAGCAGTTCAAACTCTTCAAAAAGGAGGAATCATTATTTTCCCTACAGATACAGTTTACAGTATGGGGTGTGATTTACGTAATAAAAAAGCTTTAGAAAAATTAGCTAAACTGAAAGACATTAAACTTAAAAAAGCTAACTTTTCGATTATTTGTCATGACCTCAGTAATTTATCTGAGTACGTTAAACAAATTGATCGCCCTACGTTCAAACTTTTAAAAAACAGTTTACCTGGAGCATTCACTTTTATATTAAATGCTACACAAGAAGTTACCAAAATATTTGACTCAAACAAAAAGGAAATAGGTATAAGAATACCTGATAATCAGATAATTTTACGCATTGTAGAAAAATTAGGTAATCCTGTAGCAACAACTTCTTTACACAATTTAGAGGATACAATTTTAGACTACTTTGCCGACCCTTCTGCTATTTATGAGAATTATAACGACCAAGTAGATTTAATAATTGATGGAGGTACAGGAAACTTAGATCCTTCTACCATAATTGATTGTACAAGTGGTGCGCCAGAGATTATTCGTCAAGGTATTGGAAGAATCGATTTATGATTTTAATAATCGACTGTGGAAGTCAGAAAACACCTCAGATTGAAACCTGCGTTGACGAGTTCATGGACTTCACAACCGTTTCCATATTTGATATCAACGAATCAATTTTCAAAAACATCAAAGGAATCGTTATTTCGGGAGCTCCAATTTTGATCACAGAAGTAGATTTAACTCCATATTTTGAAAAATTTAATTGGATTAGCACAACTAATCTTCCCATTTTAGGAATATGTTTTGGTCATCAGATGATCGGATTAATTCATGGTGCTTTTGCTTCTAGAATGAAAGAAGACAGAGATTGGCAACTCATTGAATGGTTTGAGAGTTCTCCTATTTGGGATAAATTACCATCAGAAGTTGAAATGATGCAAGATCATTGCGAATCAATATCTATCCCTCCAAAATTTAAGCTAATAGGATCATCAGATGTTTGCGTGAATGAAGCGATGGAACATGAATCTAAACCTATTTTCGGTGTGCAATTCCACCCTGAAGTTTCTGGTAATCATGGAAGAGTTCTTTTTGAAAACTTTATTAAAATTTGTGAGAACAATTCTGCATTATAATTAATACCTGATCGGAAATTGAATGTGTTTACAATGAAATAAATTGTCGAGGATATTTTTAATTTAAATGAATTTCCGTCCAGACACTAATTAATATCCTGAAGTTCTGTATTTAGATAGACTTAATATTTCTTAACCAAAAAAACTTTTTTTTAATTTTTAAAGATTTATTCTTCATTATTTTTCATAACTTTAAAGTGGTGTATTCAATTGAGTTAACTTAATAGTTTCTCGATAGCATCAATTAAATTGAGTTTCTTTTAATAGGGCGAATATTGATTCGCCCCGATGTGAAATAAAAACACACATTTTATTAAAAAAATTCTGTTTTTATTTAAACTATTTTCTTATATTCAATTGAAAATTTGAATATAATGACATTTAACCACTTAATCCACCACAGGAGATCTATCCGCTTAAAAGAGTACGATTACTCTCAAGAAGGTCTTTATTTTATAACATTTTGCTGTCAGAATAGACTTCATTTATTTGGGAAAATCATTTCCGGAAAGATGATGCTAAATGATGCAGGAAAAATTGCAGAGAAGTGCTGGTTAGAAATTCCGGAGCATTTTAAAAATGTAATCTTACATGATTTTGTAATAATGCCGAATCATGTTCACGGAATTATTGAATTTAAAAATAATGATTTGAATAACACCGTCGGGGCGAATCAATATTCGCCCAAAAACGTATCAATAGAAGAAACAAAAATTGTTTCTTCTATTGATACGAATATTGATTCGTCTAAACAAATGCCGAAATCGCCATCAAAAACAATAGGATCCGTAATACGTGGATATAAAATTGGCGTTACAAAATGGATGCGTCAAAACAGGAATGTAACAGATGTATGGCAACGAAATTATTACGAGCATATCATTAGAAATGATATTGCCTACTGTAGAATATCTGAGTACATCAAAAACAATCCTAAAAAATGGGATGAAGATAAATTCTTCAAACAATAAAAATCGATATTTCACTTGAAAATATTTTCTAAAAATTTTTACATTTTAGAATTATTCTACTTTATTTTCATAACTTTAAAGTGGTGTATTCAATTGAGTTAACTTAATAGTTTCTCGATAGCATCAATTAAATTGAAATATAATTATTATCCATGAATAGACACATTAAAAAAGTTGCCGTATTAGGTTCAGGAGTGATGGGATCTAGAATTGCCTGCCATTTTGCGAACATTGGATGCGAAGTCTTATTGCTAGACATTGCACCAAAAGAATTACTTCCACAAGAAGAGAAAAAAGGATTAACACTACATGATACGCTAGTAAAAAATCGAATTGTAAATCTATCGTTAGAAACAGCAGTTAAATCAAACCCATCTCCTATTTACAGAAAATCATTTGCTTCTAGAATTAAAACTGGAAACTTTGATGACAACATGAAGGATATTGCTTCATGCGACTGGATAATTGAAGTAGTCGTAGAGCGTTTGGATATTAAACACATTATCTTCGAACAAGTTGAGAAATTTAGAAAACCAGGGACTTTAATTTCATCAAATACTTCAGGTATTCCAATACACATGATGTTAGACGGAAGAACTGATGATTTTAAAGCACACTTCTGCGGATCACACTTTTTCAACCCTCCAAGATATTTACAATTATTAGAAATAATTCCAACTCCCTTTACAAAACCTGAAGTGGTTGATTTCTTGATGGATTTTGGAAGAACATTTTTAGGGAAAAAGACTGTATTATGTAAAGATACCCCAGCATTTATTGCGAATAGAGTTGGTGTTTACGGAATTATGGCACTCTTCCATACCGTTGAAGAAATGGGCTTAACTGTAGAAGAGGTTGATAAATTAACAGGTCCAGTATTAGGTAGACCAAAATCTGCTACTTTCAGAACTTGTGATGTTGTAGGTTTAGATACTTTGGTACATGTAGCGAATGGTTTAAAAGCAAATTGCCCGAACGACGAAGAGAAAGCATTATTTGAATTACCTAACTATGTTTCTAAAATGTTAGAAAACGGATGGTTAGGATCTAAATCAAATCAAGGATTCTATAAAAAAGTGAAACTAGAAAATGGTAAAAGCGAAATTTTAACATTAGACTTAAATACTTTAGAATATCGTTCGGCTCAAAAAGCAAAATTTGCAACTCTTGAAATGACTAAATCAGTTGATGATTTAAAAACAAGAACAAAAATGCTTTTTGCTGGAAAAGATAAAGCAGGAGAATTTTACAGAAAATTATACGGTGGACTTTTTGCTTATGTCGCTAATAGGCTTCCTGAAATATCAGATGACTTATTCAAAATTGATGATGCTTTAAAAGCTGGATTTGGTTGGGAAATTGGACCATTTGAAACATGGGATATTATAGGTTTAGATGCTGGTATTCAATTAATCGAAGCAGCTGGAAGAACAGTTCCTGCATGGATTAAAGAAATGTCAAGTTCTGAAAACAAATCTTTCTACAATACATCAAAAGGTAGTAAACAATATTACAACCAAGACACAAAAGCATATCAAGTTATTCCAGGCACTGAAAACATGGTGATTCTTGAAGCTTTAAGAAGCGAAAATAAAGTTTGGGGTAATTCTGACACTACATTAGTTGATTTAGGAGATGGTATTCTTAATCTTGAGTTCCACACAAAAATGAACACCATTGGCGGTGGAGTTATTGAAGGAATAAACAAAGCAATTGAAATTGCAGAAAAAGAATATAAAGGATTAGTAATTTCTAATAATGGTCAAAACTTTACTGCAGGAGCAAATGTTGCAATGATTTTTATGCTCGCATTAGAACAAGATATTGATGAATTAGATTTTGCTGTAAAGGTATTTCAAGATGCAATGATGCGTGTTCGTTATTCTAGTATTCCTGTTATTGTTGCACCTCACAACCTTACTTTAGGTGGTGGCTGCGAAATGTCAATGCACGCAGATAAAGTTGTCGCTCATGCAGAACTTTATATGGGTCTAGTTGAATTCGGCGTTGGCCTTATTCCTGGTGGTGGTGGATCTAAAGAATTCGCGAAACGATTATCTGACGAATTAAAGGCAGGCGATATTAAAACGAATAGACTTCGCCAACGTTTCCTAACAATTGGTCAAGCTCAGGTTTCGACATCAGCTTACGAAGCATTTGACTTAGGATACCTAAGAGAAGGTATTGATGAGGTTGTTGTGTCTAGAGAATTACAATTAACTCGTGCTAAAGAAGCTTGTTTAGAATTATCAGAAGCAGGATACAATGCTCCTATTCGTAACAAAAATGTAACTGTTATGGGGCAAGAGGGATTAGGTTTAATCTATGTTGGTGCAAATTCAATGTTGAGTGGTAAATACATGTCGGAACATGACGGAGTAATTTCAGAAAAATTGGGTTACGTTCTTTGCGGAGGAGATCTTTCTGAAAACACTGTAGTATCTGAACAATACCTACTAGATTTAGAAAGAAAAGCATTCGTAGACCTTTGTCTTCAAAGAAAGACTTTAGAAAGACTAGAAAGTTTGGTTAAAAACGGGAAAATACTTCGTAACTAAAAATTAGACTCAAGACATAAAGACGAAAGATTAAAAGACTTATAAACTAGGTGTGAAATGAGACATAATTTTAGAGAGTTAAAGATTTGGAAAGATTCTATGAATCTTACTAAAAATGTATATATTCTTCTTATGAACTTGAAACACAACTAATACTTTTAAACGAGCTTTTCAATATAGAGTTAAATGAAATATTAACAGAACTACAAAATCTTCAACGAATGATTGGAGGTTTTAAAAGGACTTTGAAAATTTAAAGATAATTAAGTCTTTATATCTTGAGTCTTGTAGTCTTAAAATCAAAAAAAATGAACCAAAAAGCATACATAGTAACAGGATTTCGATCAGCAGTAGGAAAAGCTGGAAAAGGTGGCTTTCGTTTTTACCGACCTGATGAATTAGCAGCAGATGTAATTAAGCATTTAATGGCTTCTGTTCCGCAGTTAGATAAAGACAGAGTGGATGATGTTATCGTAGGTAACGCAACACCTGAAGCAGAACAAGGTTTAAACGTTGGTCGTATGATCTCTTTAATGGGATTAGACACAGACAAAGTTCCTGGAATGACAGTAAATAGATATTGTTCTTCAGGTTTGGAAACAATAGCAATTGCTACTGCAAAAATAGAATCAGGAATGGCAGATTGTATTATTGCAGGTGGAGTTGAATCAATGTCTGTTATGGCAATGGGTGGTTGGAGAATTGTTCCTAGCGCAAAAGTTGGAAAAGAAAATCCTTCTTGGTATTGGGGAATGGGACTTACAGCTGAAGAAGTTGCAAAGCGCTATAACGTTTCAAGAGAAGAACAAGATGCATTCGCTATTAAATCTCATGAAAAAGCAATTGCGGCAATAAAAGCAGGGAAATTCAAAGATGAAATCGTTCCAGTAGAAGTAGAACATGTTTATCTTGATGCAAAAGAGAAAAGACAAGTTAAAAAATACATTGTAGATACAGATGAGGGACCTAGACCTGGAGGAACGATTGAATCTCTAGGAGCATTAAAACCAGTATTCGCACAAGGAGGATCAGTTACTGCGGCTACTTCATCTCAAACATCTGATGGTGCAGCATTCGTTTTAGTTATGTCCGAAAAAATGATCGAAGAATTAGGTCTAAAACCTATCGCTAGATTACTCTCATATACAGTAGTAGGATTAGATCCAAAAATAATGGGTGTTGGACCAGTTGAAGCAATTCCAAAAGCAATCAAACAAGCTGGTCTAAAATTAGAAGACATCAATCTATTTGAATTAAACGAAGCATTCGCTTCCCAATCAATAGCTGTAATTCGTGAAACAGGAATTAATCCTGAAATAGTAAATGTAAACGGAGGTGCATTAGCATTAGGTCATCCACTTGGATGCTCAGGAGCAAAATTAACAGTTCAAATCATGAACGAATTAAAACGCAGAAATCAAAAATACGGAGTTGTAACAATGTGCGTAGGTACGGGTCAAGGAGCAGCTGGCGTAATTGAGATGTGTTAATTTTAAACATAAATAACAATGTAGCGAGTCATAAATTGACTCGCTATTTTTTGTTAATAAAACTGCAATTCCAATTCAAAATAAAATGTTAAAAGGATTTTAACACCAAACACATTTATATTTTAGTCCAAATACTTCTTGTATATTGTCTATCCAATACTTGAGACCGCTTATCAAGAGGTACTAGCTTTCAGAAACATTTATGAGGAAAAGGATAAAAATAGAGCGCGATTAAAACTTGAGAATTGGATTAAGAAGGTTCATGACACTCAAATGAATTTTTTCTATACAGTAGCAAATACTGTCGAAAATAATTTTGAAAACATTTTAAATTTTTTCAATAAAAGAAATACAAATGCAAATGCTGAGTCTTCTAATGCAAAAATAAAACTGTTTAGAGCAAATCAAAGAGGTGTAAGGGATACCAAATTTTTCCTATTTAGATTATCGAAATTATTTGATTAATCCCCAGAAAAATCCGTTTAAAAATAGCACTGTGACAGTCTACTGACTGTTCGACTTCCCCTCCCATCCGTCAGGGGACGGACACACATACCATCTATTTACAAAAAAAAATACTAAGCACAAAAAAACCCGTTACAAATTCATGTAACGGGTTTTAAAAATAGCACTGTGACAGTCTACTGACTGTTCGACTTACCCTCTGGAATTCCTAGTAAATTTGTGACTAATTTTCTCAAGCCGCGTTTTTATTTAATTTTCTTAATTTCATCTCCATTTCTAAAGGAGAAAGGTATCCTAAACTAGAGTGAATTCTTTCCGTATTATACCATCCTATATAGTCACTAATACATGCGTATAATTGATTAAATGAGC
>Ga0209702_10006009_pt1 | contig 15967 bp, 14 predicted proteins | sample FRY01_FD_187210 | JGI IMG/M metagenome (GOLD analysis project Ga0209702, IMG submission 187210) | Freshwater microbial communities from Lake Fryxell liftoff mats and glacier meltwater in Antarctica - FRY-01 (SPAdes) (version 2) | ecosystem: Environmental > Aquatic > Freshwater > Ice > Glacier... | reverse complement strand
CATCATTGGGACGCCAAGATATATTTATTTCTGAGAGTACTTGGCATTATGATGGAGGAGGATGCTGCTGAAGGAAGGAGCCAGAAACAGAGGGGAGAGCGGGCTAAAGAGTTCGTCTGGACTTCGCGCTATTTATCGCTATCAGTGTGACTTGTCCTAAAAAAAGTTCACAGTTTTGGTTCTTAATCCTGATATGAGTTTATCGCTGGGCTTTTCTTAGTCTATGCGTTTTCCCAGAATCGCTCAATCCAGCATTGTCTGTTGCTCTGCCTGTGCCACGATTGGGTTTGGTGTGGAAGTCGGAGTTTCGCTCTAATACCGTTTTGGCATCTGTAATAGTCCAATTCCGTATTAGTCCATCGGTCTATAACAGCTACTCTAAGGGCATTTACTAATCTTTCATCTTAAATGTTTTGGACTCTATTTCAGGGAGATTTGGTATAATTTTCTGAGCCAGCACTTCTTTCCAAACTTTGTTTCAACCTGAAATTAGGATAGTCTCGTCTTAACTACGATTTACTTGGGTAGTTATGATTTGCGAAAAGTGCTGATGCTGAGGCAGGGAAAAGCACAGAATGCTTCCTATTTTTGACAAGCTATTAAGCTGCGAGATCAATAGAGGGTTTACAAGTTCAAGGATTGCCTATTTTAAGAACATACATCCGGTAAAACCACAGTGAAAAGAGTTTGGAATATGTTTTGAAAAATGCACTAAAAAAATCGGGCATCATCAAACCAGTCACACTGCTCTGGTTAAGGCAGATTATGTTATTCATTTGCTGGAAGCTGGAAGAGGTTTGCGATTTATTTAAGACTTATTCCGTAAGAGCAGCAAAACGATAGAAATATACACCCACGTGAGTACGCGTATTCTTCTGTGGATACGTTCAGCATTTGCTAATTTATAAGTTTATTTTAATACATTTGAATGAGACAACAAAAGCGAAACAAACCTTCGCGTATACACCTATTTATGGGTGGCTTTGCGAAAGTTTGTTTCGGGTATAAGGTAGTTACCTGCTATGTTAGGACGACCATTCACCACGACATACTTTGGCGGACAGACAAACTAACTTTGCAGAAAACGGGGACGCTGAAAACCGACCAGAGTAAGCACAAATAAAAAAATAAAAAAAATGATTTCAGACGTTCAAACAAAAGGCAGTTGGATTGAAGTATTCGACTCAAATGGAAAGAAAGGTGCTTCAATGCCTTCATCTAACAAAGATGTTGTTGGTGTAGCAAGTGACTTTTTTGTAATTCTTGCAGGTTCTTGGATAGAAACTTATGACGAAAAATGCAAAAAAATTGCATCAATGCCATCATCGAATAAAATTGTTCGCGGTGCAGCAGGAAGCACTTTTACAGTCAAAAGTGGAAGTTGGCTTGAAACTTATGACAGAAATTGTAAAAAACAAAGTAGCAGACCAGCATAATGAACAATCAAACAGAAACACAAAATCTTAATAAAGTTGCTGAAAATATTCAGCAACTTTTTATTGATTCTGACAACATCAGAATACCGCCATATCAACGTGCTTTCAGTTGGGGCGACAAACAATGTTCTCAATTTCTTGAAGACCTTTTAGAACAAAAGGGAAAGAAATATTATTTAGGCCAATTCCTTTTTGAAAAGGATGGAAACACTCTTTTTATAATTGACGGACAGCAAAGACTTACAACAACAATTGTCTTTCTTTCTGCAATCGCCAAAATTAAAATTCTAAAAGGTGAAAATGTTGAGAGTATTAAAGAAACATATTTGACAGACGTTTTCAAGACAATTGATGACGACCAAGTCATTTTTAAAAAAGTTACTCAAAAACATTTGGTATCAGCAATTGACGACACCGAAACAATTTCGCAAAAGAGAATTATTGAAGCCTTTAACTTCTTTGAAAAAGAGTTGAGTAAACTTGACAACGAGAATTTAAACCTAATTCAACAAACACTAGAAAATGCTGTAATCAGCACATTTTATATTACTAATAAAGTTGAAGCAACACAGGTTTTTGAATACCAAAATAATCGTGGTAAGGAACTTTCAAGGTTTGAAGTAATCAAGGCATATTTAATGCACCAAATTTACATTCAAAGCACAAACAACAATCAAGCAAATAACGACATTGCGGAAATTCAAAGCACTATTTCCAAAACATACCGATACATTGAAGCAGTTGAAGGCTACTTCACAGAAAACGAACTTTTAGACAATTACTGCAATTTGTTTTTCAACATTGGCGGTAATATTGAAGCAATAAAAGAAAAGCTAAACAAAGAAGAAAATAAAACAAATTGGATAAAATTGTTCTTTGAAAACTTTGTTGAACTTACTCACAGTGCCAAAAGTATAGTGAGTAACAAAAATCAATCTGACATTACAAACTTATTTTTCGTAGGCAACGAAGCAAATTGGAAACTGGTTTTACTGACAATTTTCTACAAAGGCGAAGTAACAGGTGACGCATTCAAAAATATTTTGAAATTATTAGAAGTTCTTTGCTTCAAACTTAAACTTGGCGACTATCGCACAGACTATTTGCCTCATTATTCAAAGCAGTATTTCAATCCAAAAGTTAATTACAATATTGACAATTTATATCAAGACATTAAGAACGTTACTGAAACAGGTTTTAAGTGGTATTGGAATGACGGAGACAGATTTAAAAACATTATCGCGAACTACTTTGACAATGAAAAATGGCATTACAACCGAAATACTATCAAGTTTGTTTTGTGGCAATACGAAAACCGTTTAAGGCTTAAAAACCGTTCTGGTGCATTGTTAGACAAAGACCTTTACGACAATTACACCATTGAACATATCAAACCACAAAACCCAACAGACGAAGAATACAGCGAAGAATTTAGAAAGAACTTTTTACAACTTGCAGGTAACTTAGCTCTATTGACACAGAGCCAAAATAGTAAGTTTGGCAACAAATCGTTTGACAAAAAAAGTGAATTGTTTCAGGACACAGCTTTATCAAGCTACACAGAAATAAGAGTAAAAACTCAATGGACAGAAACTGAAATTACTCAACGACACAAACGCATTTCGGACTTTGCTAAACTGTATTTCGACACGACAAACGTATGACGACTGAAAAAAACACAGCAGGTAACAGCACCTACAAAAAATTGGCGGTTCAGTGGTTAAATGAAGTTTTGTGCTTCGTATCAGGTTTTGTGGTGGCAGATAGTTTAGTGCTTCGAAATCGCCAACTTCTTGTAGCTGCAAACCGTTACCTGCAAGCCTAAAAAGACGACAGTACATAAAATGAACGACTTAACAAGACAACAAATGAGAAATAGAAACCATCAGACAGCCGACCCAAAAGCCAACGCTTCTGTATTTTTATTTTTTTTCAACGCACATTTTTTAAAAACAATTTTAGCCAGCCGCACAAATGGCACATTTGGTTTTGCCCGACACACAAGCCGACCCTTCGCAAAACCAAAAGAGCCATTTTTTTGCCAACGCTTTATTCCCCTACTTCAATTAAATATTCTATTTTTACCCTACATTTGAAACTTAAAAGATATGGTCAACAATTACTCTCACAACAGCCGACATTTGTCTAATGTAGCAAAGCCAATGGTTTTGACGCTTTTCTTTTTTGCAACTTTATTTCTTTCATCGTGCAGTTACGAACCATCAGAAGTTTTGGACACGAAAATTAATGTTGCTATTCGTAGCGGAAACAACATTGACGGAAAGGAATGGACTGACTTAACTAATTACATTATTGAAAACAAAGTTGAGTTTGCCGACCTAATAGAGGACGACAAAACTGTAAGCACAAAAAAACTGACAGAATACATTCTTGCATTTTCACAACAGCACAGCAGACGAGGTCAAACCGACCCTGAAATATTTAATCCAAAAACTGCAACTGAAAATTCAGTTAAACCAAAAATAAATGTTTTCATTGAAAATTCTGGAAGCATGGATGGTTATGTTCGTGGAATAAGAGATTTTGAAATTGTAATAGGAAAAATACTTGTATTAAGTAAAGACTACTGCTCACAAAATTCAAAAAATAACTTTGATGTATTCTTTATAAATAAACTTATTTATCCTGCTCCTGAAATAAAAGAGTTGACAGATTTCGCAAGAGAATTAGAACCTTCCAAAAACTCACCATACAATAAAGGTGACCGTTCTGAAAGTATTCTGAATGACGTTTTGCGGAACATCATTGATAGCACAACCAATAATTCAATTTCAATATTGGTTTCAGATTGTATCTATTCTTTGGAACCGACAAAAGACACGAAAGGGTCATTAGGCTATCAACAAAATGGAACAATGGAGGTTTTTTTAAATAAATTCAGGAAAAATCCTGACTTAAATCTTTCAACCTGCATTTACAAAATGAGTTCTGATTATGAAGGAAATTATTTTCCTTATGACTACAATCCAAAGAAAAAAAACAGCGTGAGTTTGTATAACTCACAAGCAAAAAGACCTTACTACATTTGGGTTATTGGAGAAAGCCAAAAAGTTTCAGAGTTCAATAAGAAAATAAAATTTGAAGAACTAAAGGGATTTCAGAATAGCTATATCCTTTCCAATTTCACCAAAGAAAAACAACCTTACTTTACTGTATTAAAAGAAACCAACAAAGTTGGTTCTTTCAAACAGACAAACAGAGGTGAAAAAGAAGTAAAAAGCATAAATGGTATTGGATACGATGACGGCACATTGCAATTTTCAATTGCAATTGATTTGAGAAACATTCCAGTTGATTCGGCTTACTTGACAAATCCGAAAAGCTATGTTGTGCCTGATGGTTTTGTTGTAAAATCAATTTCTAAAATTGATAGAAATAAATTAACTCAAAGAGATATGGTAATTGTAGAAAAAACTTCTGCTACTCATTACATTACTATTTCAACTACAAATAAATTCACAGTTCAAGATTTGAAACTTGAACTATCAAATAAAATCCCTGCATGGGTTGATGCAAGCAACAGCATTGACGACAGAAATGTAAAAAATGAATTAGACAAAACCTTCGGTTTGTCTTATTTAGTTCAAGGAGTTTCGGAGGCTTACGCCACCCAAAACCCCGAACAAACTTCCTATTTCAAAATAATAGTAACAATCAAAAAATAAAACAACATGAGTATAAACGATTTATTTGCACCACTCTTTGAGTTCTTTTATTACACAGTTCCGTTTTCAGACGACCTGTTTGGAGAAGGACTTTATTCTTCATTAGGCATTTGCGGTGTATTGATAAGCCTGTTTTTTGCAGTGCTTTTCTATTACATCATTAACCGACCATCTTTTTCAAGATGGTATCATTGGCTAATTATCTTGCTTATAAATTTTGCAGTTGCATTTACTTTAGGTGTGGTATTACCACAAACAAAGTTTGTGGCTTTAGGTATTGAATACCACAGCGAATATTATGTTTTCGGTTTATTCAATGCTTTGATTGCTTCATTGTTTTATTTCGTCATTTCATTTTTAATTCGTTGGCGGAGCACCCACGCTAAAAGAACACCATTTCCACATTAAAAAATATTTTCAACATGGCTAAAATATATGTATTCGGTATTGGAGGAACAGGAGCAAGAGTAGTTAAATCATTAACTATGTTACTTGCTTCGGGTATAAAAACGAACTATGATATAGTTCCAATCCTTATTGACCCTGACAGAGCAGGTGGTGATTTAAACAGAACCGTAAAAATTCTTCGTGAATATCAAGACATTCATAAAGAGATAAAAGGTTTTGAGCATAACCATTTTTTCAACACCAATATTTCAACACTAAGTGAAATCATTGCTAACAGAGGAGGGAACTCAAATGTTATTGATGGATTTAGGTTTGAACTTAACGGTGTGCAAAATGATACGTTCAAAGAATTTATTGACTATTCAAACCTTGACCCGAACAACAAATGGCTAACAAGCCTTTTGTTTTCTGAAAGGAATTTAGATTCAAATCTTGAAATCGGTTTCAAAGGAAATCCAAACATTGGCAGCGTTGTTTTAAATCAATTTACAAAATCAGAAGCGTTTCAGGCTTTTGCAGACAGCTTTGAAAAAGACGACAGAATATTTATTATTAGTTCAATCTTTGGAGGAACGGGAGCAGCAGGTTTTCCGTTGTTGTTAAAGAATATCCGTCAGGGTTTTGTGAAAGAAAAATTCTATGCTCACTTACAAAATGCTGTAATTGGAGCAATAACAGTTCAGCCATATTTCAAGGTTAAACAAGAAGATGAATCAGAAATTGACAGTCATGGTTTCATTTCAAAAACAAAAGCAGCATTGCACTATTATTTTAAAAATGTAACAGGCAATAAGGCAATAAATTCACTTTACTACATTGGAGATTTAGCCGAGAACACATACGAAAATAACCAAGGTGGAAACGACCAAAGGAACGATGCACACTTTATTGAACTTGCTTCTGCAATGGCAATAGTTGACTTTGCAAACACCGATGAAAGCACAATCAGAACAAACGGAGGCAAAGCAGAGAACGCAGTTTACAAAGAGTTTGGAATTAAAGAATCAAAAGCAGAAATAAATCTTAACGATTTAGCAGACGATACAATAAAACTGACAAGTAAAAACTTAACAGAGTATTTCTACTTCAATATTTTCTTAAAGGACAAATTGCAATCTGAATTAAATAATCCGTATGCTTCTGCATACTCAAATAAAATTGACCGTAATTTTATTGACCAAACTTTTTACAAAACCCTTTCATCATTTAATAAATCGTTTAGAGTTTGGTTAGGAGAATTGCAAAGAAACAAAGTTTCTTTTTCTCCTTTCAATATTGAATTAGAAACAAGTTCTAATCAAGAAATCACCGACATTATTGTTTCCACTTCAAGTATATTCTCACTTGTAAAAGGAGTTAGAGAACGCAAGACTTGGAAAGATTATGTGCCAGGACTTGCAAAAAATAATTACGAACTTTTTATTGCCAACTTAAATAAAGCAGCAGAAAAAGTTGGAAACACAACAACAAACAAAAGATTCATGGGTGTATTTTCAAAAGCATCTCAAGCAGCAGTAAACCAAAAACTATTTTAAATTATGGAAAAAGTTTTCAGATTATTTCAAGACAAAGTTCTTCAACATTGGGAAGACCGAGGCGAAGCATACGGACCAACTGTAATTGAAAAAATCCCCAACCCAGATGGAGATTTTTCTAAAAAAGAACCAACCTCTATTCCAAGTCCATTTGCAAGAATTGATTTGGTTAGAACTGCATTCAAATATGTTGTGGACAAAAATCAGTTGGAAGGAAACACCATTTACCACAAACTTATTTCTGATTGCCTTGATGTTGGTGAAATGTTTTTCAAGATTGATTCTTTGGGCAGCAGAGCACAAATAAAATCTTGGGACAAAAACATTGATTTGAACACTTTGAAAAAATCATCAAACCCAAGACATAAACTTTACGGTGAAACCTTAGACTTATTCTTGACACAAGATAAAGAAGCATACAATTTTGATTCACTCAATAAAATGTTTTTTATCTTTTATGACTTCAAAATTATTGGTGGCACTTCGCCATCAACTTTGTTTTTTACATCTGGAAACGATTTGAGTTTTACTAATATTCAGTTTGGAAACGATATTCTATTTGATGCAGACTTAAAACCGTTTTACAAAAGAGACCCAGAATACCAAAAATACATTCATCATTTTTTCTTAGCTAATCCAAGCCTCACATCAAAAATGAGTGAGTTTGCCAGTTACCTTGAAAAGAATTTGGTAATGCTTTTCAATACTAACAATGAATTGCATAATGAGATAAGAGAATTGGAAGGCAAGTCGGCCGAAGTATTAACGCAAGAACTTAATTCAATTTACGAACCGCTTGACACAGGAACGGCAGGAGACAATTTAGAGGTAATCGGTTTTTGGATGAAGAAAAAGAAAATCAAAGACAGAGCAAAAGTTATAAATGAGAACAGCGATTTTACAATTAAGTCGCCAAAAAATATTGGAGAATACAAGCCACTTGTTTTACAAAATAGTTTTGCTCAACAACTGCAATACACCGACAAATCAGTTCCATGGAAAAGCACAACAGCAGTTCCATACTTTGACAAGGAAACAGATTTAAATAACAGAACTTTACCCGAGCAGTTAGACAAGTATCCATACTTAACAGTAAGTGATTTTTTACAACCGCAAATAATCAGGTTGGTTTATCCAATAAACAAAGACAAGTTTTGGAGTGGAAATATTCGTTTTGAAACAGGAGATAAAAACAAGCATTTTATTTTACCTCTCACAAATAAATTCTTTGATTATTTCAATACAGAAGATTTGCAAAAGCAAATGCCTGACGGTAAGTCAATGTTTGAAATGGTTGTGTATGCTGGTTCGGTAGAAGCCATTTTAAGAATACCGATAAAAGGAAATACTAACTACATAACTTTCAAACGGTCTTACGAGAATAGAGGCATTGTAACAAACGGAGAACCCGACATTGCAAACAACCGTGGTTTTATTACTGAAAATCAGTTTGGCTTAACGCTTTACCCATTCGTAAGAACAGGCGTTGACACAAACAGTTTTTATAGAGTGATGCTTGTAGATAGAGATATTACGCCCGAAACGAAACACTACAATTATGATTTGTCATTCCATAAAAATTCTGAAAATGAACTTGTAAAATACAAAGCAAAAAAAGTCCGTAGTTCTAAAGACACTGAAAATGTTACTTCAAATTATTTCATAGTAGAAAGAGAGTTTGATTATATTGAAGTTAAACATAATAACGCAGCAGGTGTAGTTATTCCATTGTTCCCACCAATCAAAAGCGGGACAGAAGAATTTACTTTTGCAATTGATTTTGGAACAACCAATACTCATATTGAATATACGCTTGACTATTCTAACAAGCCACCAAAGGCAAGAAACATTGTTCCGTTTGAAATTACTTCAAGAGATATTCAAATTGCAACATTGCACGACCCCAGAGAAGAGGAGGCTGCACTTGCAGTAAACGCAATTATTATCTATGATATAATTTCACAAGAGTTTCTTCCTGAAAGAATCGGAAAGGATTCTGACTTTAAGTTTCCACAAAGAACAATACTTGGACACCATGAATCAGTTGACACAAGCAACCCAACTTATTCTTTAGCAGATTTCAATATTCCTTTCATTTATGAGAAAGAAACCATTTACAGAGGAACAAAAGTTAAGACAAATCTTAAATGGTCTAATTATACTTTGAATGCTGATGATGAAAGAAAGATTGAAGCCTTCTTTGAGGAAATTATGTTTATGATTAGAAACAAAGTCCTGATGAATAACGGCAGACTTGAAGACACAAAACTAATTTGGTTTTATCCTTCAAGCATGATTGAAGACAGAAGAAATCATTTAGAAAATACTTGGCAAACGCTTTTCAGTAAATACATTTCGACTAAAAGCAATCCGCAAAAGATTTCTGAATCAATTGCACCGTTTTATTATTTCAAAAACAAAGGTGGAATTGATGCTTCTGATTTACCAGTTGCAGCAATTGATATTGGTGGTGGAACTTCAGATATTGTTGTTTACAAAAATAACAAACCGCAAACACTTACATCATTCCGTTTTGCAGCCAATACAATTTTCGGTGATGCTTACAATGGTTCTCCCGAAAGAAATGGTTTCATTATTAAATACCTTGATAAAATCAGAAAGCTACTTGAAGACAACGAGCTGAATGATTTGGTTTCTGTTTTAGACACCATTAGCAACGAACAAAATTCTGAAGACATCGCAGCATTTTTGTTTTCAATTGAAAACAATAAAATGATAATAGAAAATCAAATTCCTATTTCATTCAACAGTATGCTATCAAAAGATGGTGATATAAAAATTGTATTTATCACTTTCTATTCCGCTTTAATTTATCACTTAGCAAAACTGATGAAGGCGAACGGTTATGATGTTCCAAGGTATCTAACATTTAGTGGAACAGGTTCAAAGATTTTGGGAATTACCGACAGCAACGGAAAACTTTTAGGCTTGCAGAAACTCACGAACATTATTTTTCAAAAGGTTTATGGTTCAACAACCGAAAGTAATATTGAAATTGTGCAGCACAAAGAGCCGAAAGAAATTACTTGCAGAGGTGGTTTACACAGTGATGCAGATGTAGAAGTAGAGAACATAAAAACTGTTTTGATAGGCAACAAAAAAGATGAATTGGTTGCGAACAAACTGAACCCACTTATTACAGGAATCAATATCACTTACGAAGATTTGAAAGACGAAAAATTTCTGAATAGTGTTGTAGAAGAAGTTAAATCATTCATTGATTTACTTTTTAGTATAAATAATGACTTTAATTTCTCTGATAAGTTTGGAGTTAATCCAGCGCAACTTGAAAACAACAAGGAAACACTAAAAGAAGATTTAATGCAGTATCTGAAATCAGGTATTGAAAATAAAAAGCAAGAGTTAAGAGGCAAAACAAATATCAATTTAGAAGAACCTCTTTTCTTTTATCCTTTAGTTGGTGCAATAAATAAACTTGCATTAAAAACCGTTTCAAATTTATGATTATTAACAACATGAGATACAAATGTTTGCTTAGTTTCCTTTTAGTTTTCTTTAGTATAAATCTATATGGACAAAAGGACGAGTTTTTACAAGCGGTAGATTATTGCAAGTGCAAACTAACTTCTGCTTACCTTAATCAGTTCACTTCACAAAAGCCCCCGACTGATTCGGATAAGAAGAACTTTGATAAAATAAAAACAGAGTTTGGTGATTGCACAATTGGAAAATCAATTGAGTATTCAAAACTTTCATCATTGCTTGACAAGAATAATTTTCCTACCTCAAACACTAAATTTTCTAAAGTAATTAACGAATTAAAAAGTGGTTACAAGGACGGACTGAAAACGGACGAAGCGGTTAAGATGCTTATTGATGGGATTTATAAAAATCCAAAACTTTCCAATGCGATTACTACAAACAATTCAATTTCAGATTTGAAAGAAGAATTGAGTTCTACTGTTTCCACTTTCTTTAAAGACAATTTTGCAGTAAGTGAATCTACAAATGGAAATACAACACCAGTAACCGACATTCCAGATGTCAAAGGAAAAGCAGAGGGAGAAGATTTAATCCAAACAATAAACCAAATTGTAGATAGCAAACTTGAAGAAAACAAACCAAGCCCGTGGTCAATCAATTGGCTTTCTATAATTATTGCAATTGTAGTTGGTATTATGGTTTTCGTTGCAATGAGATTTAAGAAACCTGAATTTGAAGATGAAATTATTGAGTTGAGAAAAAGCAGAGAGAATCAGCGAAATGATTTAAACAATATCAAAAGAACATTAGAGTCTTCGGGGGGAAACAACAACTCAAGGTCAACAAATAATTTCAGGAACGATTGGCAAAACAACATGGAGGAAAAAATTTCAGAAGCCAATAAACAGATTAGCAAATTAGATGTAGCGTTATCAATGCTTAAAGACGAAATGAGCAGAGGAGGGTTATCAAAACCAGTTTATTCAAATCAGCAAGTAAATAATGAGCAACAACCTAAAGCAGAAATTCTTTATGCTTCTATTCCAACTAAGGACGGTTCTTTTAATGAAAATGCAATATCAAAAACAATAAATCCAACTGCCAGTTTTTACAAATTTATCATTACTGATTCAGCAGGACTAAAAGGAAAGTTTGAATTTTTAGGTAATGAGGAAAGAGCCGTAAAAGATGCAACCAACGCACCCGACAGAATATTAAGACCAGCTTGTAAAATCAACAATGCTTTAAATCAAAACGCAAAACGAATTAAAACAACAACCCAAGGAACTGTAATAAAAATAAACGGGAAATGGGAAATTCAAACCTTAGCCGAAATAGAATATGAATAGTATCACCATAATTGAATTTTTATTAGTCGGTGCAATTGTAGTTATTCAAACTTCACTTGCACGGAGAACCTACAAGCAAATAAAATTGTTAGGTGAAATTATTCCTTCATTAAAATTCTTTTCAATAAAGAAATACAATATTCCTATTGAAGATTTACAAGCATTTGAGCCATCAGAAATTTTGCAAAATCTTTCTTCCTATGAAAAGAAAAACAAAGTAAGACACGAACCAGTTTATTCTGAAAACGGAGAAGATGATTCAAACCTTTTCAGTTATGAGGAGGAAGATGAGCAAGGGGCAGAAGAAACTTCTTTGAACGAAGTAAGCTTGGTAAGTCCGAACCAAGAAAGCAATGAGGTTTTTGACGAAATACTTAAAGCCATCAATGTGTATTTGTTACGAAACAAAGGTGCTGCAACCGACTACAACTTGATAAAAGATGTTGTTGAAAGAAATGTTGATATGGAGGAAGAAGATATAAGCCACACCGTAACCGTTCCGCTTTATTTAGGTCTGATGGGAACAATGTTAGGTATCGTTTTTGGGCTTTTAAATTTGTTTTTAGTTTCTGATGCAAACACCGACTTTGATATAAAAGGGTTTTTAGGTGGCGTTTCAATTGCAATGTTTGCCAGTTTTTTCGGATTGTTTTGCACAGTTGCAAATTCAAGTTTCAATCTTAAAACAGCAAGACGAAAAGCAGAGAAAGCAAAAAATGTTTTCTACACTTTCCTTCAAACACAGTTGTTGCCCATTCTCAATCAAAGTGTTTCATCAAGTATTTACACACTTCACACAAACCTTGTGAAGTTCAACGACAATTTTACCATTAACCTAAATCGGTTAACTGGTATGCTAAATAAAAACCACGATGCTTTAATTGCACAGGAACGCATCTTACAAGCGTTGGAGTCAATAGACATCAATGAGTTCGCTAAAGCAAATATAAAGGTGCTTAAAGAACTTAAAACAGGTGTAGAGCAGTTAGATAAGTTCAATCAATATCTCAATGGTTTGAATCATTTGTTTCACGCCACATCAAAACTTACAACATCATTTGATGATTTGTTAAACCGTTCAAATAACTTCCACGGACTTGCGGAAAAGTTAGACAGCAGAATTGAAGAAAGCAACAAATTGGTTCAATTCCTTAACGACCACTTTCAGCAATTAGAAGAACGAGGGGAGATAATCAGAGATTCAGTTGTGAAGGTGGAAGATGTAATGATTAAATCACTAAGCCAATTAGAAGAACATACACAAACAAAAATTGAAGCTATAAAGCAAATCACTGTTAAGGAAGAAGATTTAATGACACAGGCATTTGCAGAAAACAGAAGCCACTTTTCAAAACTTTCATTGCTTGAAGATTTAAAAAAATCGGTTGACTCAATTAAAACAACTTCTGAAAGACAAGTTGAGAGTTTGAAAGCACAAGTTGAATCTTTGCAAGTAAGCGTTGATAAATCAACCGTTGAATTGAGAGAAATAAACCAAAACAGTTTAGTCCACCGAACTCAAAATGTAGCTAAATCCATTAAACAATTATTTACCACTAAAAAGTAATTGTTTATGAAAAAAAAAGGAGAAAGTTTTTTTTGGACAAGCTTTGCAGACCTAATGACAAGCCTGTTTTTTATTGTGCTTGTATTGTATGTTCTCACTTACATAATGCTAAAGAAGAAGGAAAAAGAATTGATAAACACAGTTGAAGATTTGAAACACAAACTTGAAGTTTATGAGTTAGTAGAGCAGAACTTAAAACCGTTAAAACAAGACACACTTTTATTTCGTTACGAAGAAGAATACAAACGCTTTACACTTGCTTTTGATGTGAATTTTGTTCGGGCAAAATCAGCAATTGCAAGAGGAGAGCTAAACAACTATGATACCACCTCTGCTAAAATTCAGAATGTGGGAAACCAATTACAGAAAACAATTGACCAATTAGCAAGGAACAAAGCGGATAATCCTTCAATGAAAAATGTTTCTTATTTAGTAATCATTTCTGGTTATGCCTCTCACTTACTTTCGGGAAGTCAGTTAAGCGATTATGATTTAAGTTACATGAGAGCATACAATCTTTGGGGCTATTGGAAAAGTATAGGGATAGATTTTGAAGCACCGAAATACAAAGGTTTAATCGACTTGCAAATTGCAGGTAATGGTTGGGGCGGTGTTGGACGATTTGAAAGAGACCCCGAAAACTTCATGGAAAACGAAACAAAAAATCAAAGATTTATAATTCAAATTGTCCCAAAAATAGGCAACACAAATTCAGAATGAAAATAATCCAAATCATATTTATTTCAGCAATGGTTTTTTTGTCGGGTTGTAGTGGTTGTTCCAAATCAGGACAGAAGCAACGCCTTTCACATCAATCAACAGAACCTACTGAATCAAAAAGAGAAGAACGACCAACATCAGGAGAAAAGACAGTTGTAAAAATGGAAAAGATAAATGGAGTTTATCAAATTCCAGTTGATGTTGATGGAGTAAAAATGTTTTTCATTTTTGATACTGGTGCAAGCACAATTTCGATTTCAGAAACTGAAGCCAACTTTCTTTGGAAGCAAGGCAAACTCACAAAGGATGATATTGTAGGTACTGCTAATTTTTCAGATGCAAACGGTGATATTTCAGAAGGCACAATAATCATTTTGAAAACTGTAAAAATTGGTGACAGAGTTTTGAAAAATGTTGAAGCGTCCGTAGTTCATAATCTCAATGCTCCTTTGCTTTTCGGACAATCTGCATTAGGGAAGTTTGGTAAAATTTCTATTGATAACAACCGAGGGGAAATTACTTTTGAATAATGAATAAGATTTTAATTGCCATATTATTCCTTTTATTCACAACTCTAAATATTTCGTGTGAATCAAAAAGCAAGAACAAACACCGAACCAATGAAAGTAACGAGGAATATTTATCAGTTACAAAAGTTGTTGATGGAGATACATTTTGGGCTGACAACGGAACATCAAAAGGAATTAAGATTCGTTTGATTGGAGTTGACGCACCCGAATCAAGAAATGTTTTCAAAAAAGTTATTGGTTATTACGGCAAAGAAGCCAAAGAATATTTATCCAAAATGCTTGATAACAAAAGCGTAAAACTTGTAAGTGATGTTGATTCTTTAGACCAATTCGGCAGAACACTTTCTTACGTTTATTTAGAAGATGGAACTTTTGTAAATGCTGAATTAGTAAAGAATGGCTATGCACAAGTAATGACAGTTCCACCGAATGTAAAATTTGCAGACGAGTTTTTAAAACTTCAACAGGAAGCAAGAGAAAATAATAGAGGACTATGGAAAGAGTAATAAAAATATTTTTATCATTAATACTTTTCATTTGCTTGGCTGACATGCCTTACGGTTATTATCAATTCGTGAGGTTCGCTGGACTAATTTGTTTTGCCATTTTAGCTTATCAAGCTAACCAACAAGGCAGACAAAAAGAAATGATTATTTACGCTGGACTTGCATTGCTATTTCAACCGTTTTTCAAAATAGCACTTGGCAGAGAGATATGGAACATTGTTGACGTAGTTGTAGGTATAGGACTTTTAATATCAATATTTATGATACAAAGGAAAGCTAACCCTAAAAGCAAGCACATTTGCAATTCGCACAAGCCAACACACAGACCAAAAATTGCAAAAGAGCTTGTTTTGCCAACGCAGACAAAATTGTTTTTAAAAAATTTCCAACGCTTCAAAAAAAATAAAAATACTCAACGCACAACCGACACTCAATGACACGAAAACTCAACAATGACAATGGTTTCAACGACATGGTGGACAGAAGGCCAGCAGGTAACAGCACCTACAAGAAATTGGCGGTTCAGTGGTTAAATGAAGCTTTGTGCTTCGTATCAAGTTTTGTGGTGGCAGAAAGTTTAGTGCTTCGAAATCGCCAACTTCTTGTAGCTGCCAACCGTCAGACTGTCTAAAAACTTCGTATCCCTCCGCTAAAGCACGTCCAAAAATCACAAATTAATTTCTTTGATTGCAGCCATGAAGAAGACACTTTCATGGGACCAACACATTGAGCGTTGTAACTTAAGTAATCTGAGTAAAAAGGAGT